>RCMY010004085.1_pt1 | contig 12731 bp, 13 predicted proteins | sample 2041341 | NCBI WGS metagenome assembly RCMY01 (sample SAMN09708234, study PRJNA481090) | Marine sediment metagenome, whole genome shotgun sequencing project. | reverse complement strand
ACCATCCGCGAGGCGCGTCCCGCTGATGTGCCCCGCATCCTGGAACTCGTCCACGCCCTCGCAGCCTACGAGCGCGAGCCTGAGGCCGTCCAAGCCACTGCGATGGACTTCCACCACGTCCTGTTCCCCGATCTGGGCACGCCCACCACCCACTGCGAGGTTGCGGTGGTCGACGGCGAAGTCATCGGCATAGCGGTCTGGTACGTCACCTTCTCCACCTGGACCGGTCGAAACGGGCTGTGGCTCGAAGACCTCTTTGTGCTCCCCGAACACCGTGGCACCGGACTGGGCCGCGCTCTCCTCGCTCGACTCGCGCAGATAGCGGTCGAGCGAGGGTATCGCCGCGTCGAGTGGTGGGTGTTGGACTGGAACGCTCCGTCCATCGCCTTCTACAAAAGCCTCGGGGCTGTGCCCCAAGAGGGTTGGACGACCTTCCGTCTGGATGGGTCTGCTCTCGTTGCCCTGGTCGACGGCGAGAACGAAACCGTCTGACCAACGGCTGGGGTCGCGGGTTACCGTTGCTCCATGGCCACGATCGAACTGACTCAAGAAAACTTCAACGAGCACGTCGAGGCGGGCGGCATCCTGCTCGTCGACTTCTGGGCGAGCTGGTGCGGCCCGTGCCTACAGTTCGCGCCGACGTACGAGGCGGCCTCCGAGGCCCACCCCGACGTCGCCTTCGGTTCGGTGAACACCGAAGAGCAGCAAGAACTCGCCGGCTCCGCCGGCATCCAGTCCATCCCCACCCTGATGGCCTTCCGTGACGGCATCCTCGTCTTCTCCCAGCCCGGGGCGCTGCCCGCCGCGTCGCTGGAGAAGGTGATCAGCGGCGTCCAGGGGCTCGACATGGACATGGTCCGGCGCAAGGTCGCTGAGCAGAGCAAGTAGTCCGACCGTGGAGGTTGCCCCCGGGATTCTCGAACTCCCCTTGGCCGACGTCCGACTCTCGGCCCTGAGCTGGGGCCCCGCCGACGGTCCGCTGGTCGTCGCCCTCCACGGTTTCCCCGACACCGCCTGGACCTGGCGCCACCTCGGACCGCACCTCGCCGAGCGAGGCTACCGGGTCGTCGCACCCTTCACCCGCGGCTACGCGCCGTCGGACATCCCGACCGACCGTTGCTTCCAGGTCGGTGCGCTCATGGCCGATGCCGCCGAACTGCACCGAGTCCTCGGCGGCGACGAGCGGTCGGTGCTGATCGGACACGACTGGGGAGCGATCACGGCAAACGGGCTGGGCGCTCACCCCGAAAACCCCTACCGGGCAATCGTGGCACTGGCCGTGCCACCTCTCGAGTCGATCTCGGCGACGCAACCCGACGTGCAGGGCTTCGTGCGAATGCTGCCCGGTCAGCTCCGAAACTCCTGGTACACCCTGTTCAACCAACTTCCGGTCCTACCAGAGCGATCCTTCGACCGGCTCGTGCGCCGGCTGTGGCAAGACTGGTCACCCGGGTACGACGCCACGACGGACCTGGCCCATCTCGCGGAATCCATGGGGAACCCTGCCCACCGCCGAGCAGCCTTCGGCTACTACCGCGCACTCCCCCGCTTCTGGACCGTTCCCGAGCGCTACCGCGACTGGCACTCGACCTGGAGCGGAATTCCGATTGTCCCCAGCCTTCAGCTCTACGGGCTCCAGGACGGCTGCCTCCAACCGGAGCTCTCCCGGCGCGCCCAATCCTCGCTGCCGGCCTCGGCCTCCAGCGTCGGCGTGGCCAACGCCGGCCACTTCCTGCAACTCGAGCAACCGGACCAGGTCAACGCGCTCATCACTGAGTTTTTGCCCTCGTCCGGTTGACCCGTGCTCGCCCCGGTCGGTGACCGACCGGAGATCAGTCCTTGATCGTGCCCTTGCCTCCGTGCAGCAGCGTCATCACCGTGGCCAGCATGGTGTCTTCCTTCTCGGTTCGCTTGAAGGAGGTCAGTGCCATGAGGGGCTTGAACTTCTGACGCGCGATTGCCTTGGAGTAGCAGAACTCGCGCAGTCCGTCCTCGCCGTGGATGCGCCCGAAGCCAGAGTCACCCACACCACCGAAGGGCAGACTTGGGATACCGGCAAAGGAGATGACCGAGTTCACCGCGGTCATGCCGGAGCGGACCTTGCTGGCAATCTCGATACCGCGCTTCTTGGAGAAGACCGTGTTGCCCAGCCCGTAGACCGTGGCATTGGTCAGGGCGATCGCCTCCTCCATGTCGCGGACCTTCGCGATGGTCATCGTTGGCCCGAAGGTCTCCTGGGTCACCGCAATGGAGTCCTCGGGGACATCGACCAGAATGGTGGGCTGCACGAACCGGTCCCCCACCCCGTCGATACCGCCGACGATGGCGCGGCCGCCGTGATCCAGAGCGTCCTGGATGTGGCTGCGGATCACGCCGACCTGGCTGGGCATGGTGATGGGACCGATCTTGGAGGACGGGTCGTTGGTCGCCGACAGATCTTTGGACTTCTCGGTTACCGCGGCGACAAACTGGTCGTACACCTTCTCGTGCACGTAGACCCGCTCGACTCCGATGCAGGTCTGTCCGGCGTTGGCCAGTGCTCCCCACACGGCAGCGTCGGCGGCGGCATCGATGTCAGCGTCGACGTCCACGATCACGGCATCCTTGCCGCCGGCCTCGATGACGACGGGGGTCAGCGTCTCCGCACAGGCCGCCATGACGCGCTTGCCGGTGGCGGTCGATCCGGTGAACGCCACCTTGTTGACACCCGCGTTGCACAGCGCTGCTCCGGTCTCACCGAGGCCGGTGATGACCGAGAGGACCGGGCGACCTACGGCTTCGTTGAACGTGTCGGCCAGCCATTCGCCGACCCCGGGGGTGTATTCGCTGGGCTTGAAGACCACGGCGTTGCCGCCAGCGAGGGCGTAGGTGATCGAACCCATCGGAGTGAAGACGGGGTAGTTCCACGGCCCGATGACACCGACCACGCCCAGGGGGGCGTACTCGAGGGTCGCGGCTTGGTTGGCCATGAGCAGACCGGAGGACATCTTGCGACGTCCTAGGGTCTTCTTCGCGTTGCCCGCCGCCCATGCGATGTGATCGATGGCCAGCGCGGCCTCCAGAACAGCGTCCGCGTGCGGCTTCCCCATCTCCTGGTGCACCACATCCGCGAGTTGCGCGATCCGCCGGGTGATCACCGACTTCCAGGTGTTGAGGTGCTCGGCACGCTCGTCAAAGGTCAGCCGCGACCACCACATGGCCTCGGTCTGGGCGCGGGCGACGGCGGCGCGCACCTCCTCCTCGGTGTGGATCGGGTGGGTAGCAACGACATCTCCGGTCGAAGGGTTGATCGAGTCGAAGGTGGTGCCGGCCTGGTTCACGGTGTCCTTGGGCGCGGCAATGGCGGCGTCAGGGCGGTTGTCTACAGCAGTCATCGTGACTTCCTGATCTCGTCGGCGATCTTCTCGCCGATCATGATGGTCGGGGCATTGGTGTTGCCGCGCGGGACGGCAGGCATAACGGACGCATCGACGACTCGAAGGCCATCGACGCCCCGGACTTTGAGGGAGGCATCCACGACGGCGTCCTCGCCGCTGCCCATGGCACAGGTCGAGGTGGGGTGATACAGCGTTTGCGCCCAGTTTCGGATGTGCTCGATGAAGTCGTCGTCGGTCGGGTCGTTGGGCAGGTGGAAGGGTCGGTCGAGGAACTCACTGACCGCGCCGTTCTGGCAGATGTCCCACGTTCGGCGCGAGCCCGCCAGCAGCGCATCGAGGTCCGTCTGGTCCTCCAGGTACGCCGCATCAATCGCTGGGTGCCAGGTCGGGTCGGTGGACCGGAGCCTGATGGAGCCGCGGCTCGCCACCGAGACGAGCGTCGGAGCAGCGGCGAACATCCGGCTCGTCGGTTCGTGGAACCCGTTGTCGTAGAAACCCGCCGGCGCAGCGTGGATCTGCAGGTCCGGCGCGGCCAGACCCTCACGAGTGCGGAAGAACGCTCCTGCCTCCCCCACGTTCGAGGAGAGCGGACCGGCCCCCTTGGCCTTCCACTTCACAAAGTTCACGAGGTTGTTGAGTTCGGACAGGTCGGTGGTGCCCCGGGTGTGCCACAGCATCGGCACAACAGGATGGTCCTGCAGGTTGCTGCCCACTCCGGCTAGGTCGACCTTCGTGTCCACTCCCACTTCGGCGAGATGGTTGCGCGGTCCGATACCCGAGAGCATGAGCAGTTGCGGGGAGTTGATGGCACCACCAGCCAGGAGCACCTCCCGGGTGGCTGAAACGGTGTGCACCGAGCCGCCCTGTCGGAAGGTGACGCCGGTAGCGCGCTCGCCTTCGACCACGATGCCGGTGGCAAAAGCACCGGTCGTGACCGTCAAGTTGGTGCGCGAGCGGGCCGGCTTGAGGTAGCCCTCGTTGGTCGACCAGCGGCGCCCCGACTTGCAGGTGACTTGGTAGAGCCCGGCCCCCTCCTGCTCAGCACCGTTGAAGTCGTCGCTGAGCTTGAGTCCGGAACTGACTGCGCTCTGCACGAAGGCATGGCTCAACTCGTGGGTGTAGCCGCGGTCCTCGACGTGCTGAGGTCCATCGACGCCGTGCCAGGGACTGCCCAGACGGGTGTTGGCCTCCGACTTGATGAAGTAGGGCAGCACATCGTCCATGCCCCACCCTGCGGCGCCGTACTGGTCTCGCCACGAGTCGTAGTCGGCGTGATTGCCGCGGATGTAGATCATCGCGTTCATCGACGAACAACCGCCCAGTGCCTTCATCCGCGGCCAATAGGCGCGCCGGCTGTGCAACTGCTTCTGCTCGGTGGTGGAGTAGTTCCAGTCCCACTTGGTCTTGAACAGCGAGGGGAAGGCGGCCGGGATGCTGATCTCGTCGGCCTCGGCCTCACCCCCGGCTTCCAAGAGCAGAACACTGGTGCCGGGATCCTCGCTCAGACGAGCCGCAAGCACGGCTCCTGAACTACCGGCTCCAACAATGACGTAGTCGTAGGTATCACTACCTTGTGCTCCCATGCGCCGAACCTACTCCGGGGCCGGTCACCCTGTCAGGGGGTGACCCACGGGCGTGGACAACCCGCGCCCGGGCAGCGACTCAGATCGCCGTGGTGGTGACCTCGATCTGTCCGGTGAGGGTTCGATGAACCGGACACTTGTCAGCGATCTTCAGCAGCGCCTCGCGTTGCTCGTCAGGAAGTTTCGGATCGAGAGTGATCTCCCGGTGCATCACGTCGATCATTCCCGATTCGTACTCACAGGACTCACAATCCTTGGCGTGCACCCGGTTGTGGGTCACGGCGACGGTGGTGGCGCCGTACTCCCAGCCCTTGCGGCGGGCGTACATCCGCATCGTCATCGACGTGCACGCTCCCAGGCCCGAGAGCAGTTGTTCATAGGGGTTGGGACCGAGATTGTCTCCGCCCATTGCCTCGGGCTCGTCGATCAGCCACGCGTGTTCGGTGGTTTCGGCCTGGTGGGTGAACTTCTCAGGATTCACCTCGGTGAGCAACACGCCCTTATCTGGGGCCTCGCCGAGCTTCTTGATCTGCGACCCAGCAGCCTCCCCGACGAGTTCGGTGTCGGGCAGATCGACATACTTCGACGCCCAGGCCGAGATAAGCCCAGCGGCGTACGACGCGTCCTGGCGGTTGGTGAGCAGGTGGTCGGCTCCGTCGAGCGCGATGAACGACTTGGGGTGACGGGCGTGGTCAAAGATCTCGCGGGCGTTGTCGACCCCGACGGTCTGGTCCATCGGCGAGTGCATCACCAGCAGCGGACGGCGTAGGTCAGCGATCCGCTTCTCCTGGTCGGCCGCGCGGATGTCGGTCAGGAACGATCGGCGCAGCTTGAAGGGACGACCGCCGATGTCGACCGACACCACCGGGTCCTCGTCAGCCTCGGACTGCTCAGCATCGTCGAGCCCGCTGATGATGTGGGTGACGTGCTCCGGACTGGCAGGCGCCCCCAGCACCGCCACGGCTCGAACCTCGGGCAACTGCCCCGCGGCTGCGATCACCGCGGCACCGCCCAAGGAGTGACCCACCAACAACCGAGGAGCGGAGATCTCCCGCTCCAACCACTGGGCGGCCGCGACGAGGTCGCCGATGTTGCTGGTGAACGAGGTGTCGGCGAACTCCCCCTCGGACGAGCCGAGCCCGGTGAAGTCGAACCTGAGAACGGCGATGCCACGATCCGCGAGCGCCTTGGAGATGCGCGAGGCGGCGTGCGACTCGCGGCTGCAGGTGAAGCAGTGGGCGAACAGCGCAGTGGCATGGACCGGGCCGGAGGGCCGATCCACCGTTCCGTAGATCTGTTCGCCGAGCGCTCCGGGGAAAGAAACATCACCTGAGGGGCCTTGCGCCGTGGAGGTCATGGGATGAACCTAGCCAATCGGTGGTTCAAGGTTCGAGCCACGAGCCGGACGAGCCACCCCCGATGCGGTGGGACGGCCGATACCCCCGCTCAGACGAGGCGACTGATCAGGAGGCTCAGCACGACGATGGAGAAGAGCAGCCCAGCTAGGCGCTTCCGGCCGCGGCGAGGGCCAGCATGCTTAGACCGCCTGCGCTTCCCCGGCAGGTCGGTGGTGGCCTCTTGAGCGGGGGCTACCTGCGCACGCAGGGCAATCCCCACCGCTTCAGCCGTGGGCCGCTCGGTGTGCTCCAAAGCGGTCATCGAGGCAATCAGCTCCCGAAGGGATGGCGAAAGCCACTGGGGGATCTCCAGTCCGCCTACGAGCCGAGCGACCGCCGCCTCCGCCACGGTGCCGGTGAACGCCTTGACACCGGTGAGCAGCTCAAGCAACACCAGCCCCAGCGCGTAGATGTCGATCGCGGTGGTCGCTTCACCGTTGCCCACCTGCTCGGGTGCCAGATAGCTGACCGTTCCGATCGCTGCCCCGGTAGCGGTGTGTTGACCGACCTCGCTGGCGATCCGGGCGATCCCGAAGTCGCTGAGCATCGGAGCTCCATCGGCATCAAGGAGGATGTTCGCTGGCTTGACGTCTCGGTGGATCACGTTGATCTCGTGTACGGCGCACAGCGCCTCAGCCACCCCGGCAACGATGGCGGAGGCCTCAGCCTCATCGAAGCGCCGTTCGATCATGACGTCGGCCAGCGATTGTCCGTTGACCAGTTCCATGACGATGTAGGGGCGCCCGCCTGAGGTGCCGGCGTCATGCACCGTCACCAGACCTGGGTGTGTCAATCCCCCGAGGACACGTGCCTCTTCGGCGAAGCGGAACTCCGCGGTCTCATCTCGTACGCCGTCGTGCATGACCTTGACCGCTACCTTGCGGTCCAGCACGGTGTCGGTGGCCCGGTAGACCTCGGCCATCCCGCCTCGGCCGATCAGTTCTTCGATGCGGTAACGACCGCCTGCGACCACCGAGCCCTCGTCAAGCACGGTGGCCGCAGGGTCGAAAAGAGCGGCCACGTCAACATGTTGCGTGACCTCGAGCCCGTCAGAGCCGTGAGTTTCGTCGGTCATCCGACGGGTCGCTTAATTCTCTCGAGACTCAGACAACCGGGGGGTTGTCCCGGCGCTCCGTGGTCGTCTGGGAGCCGTCGGGGTGGGTGGTGGTCTGCACCGTGCCACTGCGGCCGCCCCGGTTCAGGGTCACTGCGGTCAGGACGATCATCACTGCGCCGACAGCGGCCATGATCCAACCGACCATGGTGAGGTCGACGGCGTCGACAGCGTCCTGCACCGCGAGAGCAAGAATGAGCCCTACGACCAGGAGAAATCCGCCTGCTCCGTATCCCATGAGAAACCACCTTCCTGACGGCTGTGCGTCAGTGTCTGGACTCTGCCCCTGCGGCAGATCCTCGAAGACAGTACCCGCCAGTACAGATGTCAACCATCTTTGCGAAGGTTCAGGAATCTCCGGGGCTGATCATCGGCGTCACCGTGACGTCGGCGTGGACGAAGGCGTGGTCGGTCGCGGTGCGGACCGGCGGGTTGTAGTCCACGACGTGATTGAAGAAGCTGATCCGGCCAGCACCAAGGATCCAGTCGATCTTGATCGGCCCGGCTCCCACGCTGCAGCCACCACCGGCCGCGGTTCCTCCGTTGGAGGCGACCATCCCCGTCGAGGCAGCCACCCTGCAGAAGAACTCAGTCTTCTCGTTGGTGTCGCCCAGGATGAATACCGTCTTACCGGTTTCCTGTAGTTGGCGGATCAGCGCGATCTGCTGGCCGGTGGCCGAGTCCCGATCTGCTTCCTGGCCGCGCGGGGAGTTGTGGATGTCGATGACGTAGAACTCCCCCTGGGTCACCCGGTGACGCAACAACACATAGGGGATCGGGCGCTGCTGGTGATCGAAGGTCGTGGTGATCGAACCGGTGTCGCGCAACTCGAAGATTGCATCGCGCCAGGCGATCTGGAGGCGGACACCCTGATTCCCCAGGGCGAGACCCGGCCAGACGGTGTAGCCACCCAACCGCGACTGAAGCACGCCCAACTGGTCGCGTTGCACCTCTTGCAGGCCCACAAGATCGACACCGCGTCCCTGGATCGCCCCCGCCAGCGCGGCTGCACGGCTGGTGCCGCCACCGCGGTGCTGACTGCCGAGGATATTGAGGGTTCCGATCCCGAACGTGAAGGGGTCACCGGGGACAGGGCCCTTCGGCAGCTCCTCCAGCGCGGCACCAGACTTCAGCAGCCGGTATGCCGGGAGCCTAGGCAGACTCGGCGACAAGTCGGTCGAGGGTTTGCTCTGCTTCCGCTTCACCGGTGTCTGCGCTGCTGCGCGAAGAGCCGTCTGCGGCTTCTCGGTCAGGGCGAGGGTGGTCGTCAACGAGCGTGACACCGGCCCCGGTCGTCCCTTAACGGCGAGGCTGGTCACCACTTCTGCTGGCACCGCGGCCTGCACCTTCATCGGGACGGGCGCGATCGGCACCGCCACCGTCCCCAGCCCCACGGCGGCACCAGTCGCCAGCACCGAGACAACAAGTGTCACGGAGATCCGGGCGCGGCGCTGCATACGGGTCAAGATGGCGATACTCAGCGAGATGCGTCGTTGGTGGGGTCGTCGTCGGTGGCAAACGGGACGGTGGTCCGCTTCTTCTTGGTCGAGGGGTCGTACAAGCCGGCTCCCTCTGCCTTCTCCACGTTCTTCAGTCGCTTGGTCAGGCTGAAGCCCAAGACCGCTACGGCCAGGATCAGCAGACCGAAGATGGCGAAGGCGGTCCACCCTGCGACGACGTCATTGGGATCGATGTCGGTCTCGGGAACGTCAGTCACCAGCAGGATCAGGTCGAAGAACATGCCCTCATCCTCTCAGGTCATCCGAAACCGGGGGCTCGATCCCCGCGAACAGGTCGTCCTCCGGAGTCGAGCAGTCCACGTGACTGGTCACCAGTTCGTAATCCTCAGTGGGCCAGACCTTCACCTGAAGCTCGCGCGGGATGGCAAACCAGAAGCCATCCGGGTCAATCTGGGTGGCGTGTGCCATGAGCGCCTGATCTCGAACACCGAAGAAGTCACCGCACGGAACCCTGGTGGTGATCCGTGCATCCCAGTCGGGCTCTCGCTTCCACGTCTCGAGCCGTTCGGCCCACGGAGACTCCAGATCGTGCTCCACCATCGCGTCATGGATGGCTTGCATCCTCGGACGGTTGAAGGAGTGGTGGTAGTACAACTTCAGCGGCTGCCACGGCTCGCCGGCCTCGGGAAAACGCTCAGGATCGCCCGCCGCCTCGAAGGCCGCCACGCTGATCTCGTGGCAGCGGATGTGATCGGGGTGGGGATAACCACCTCGCTCGTCGTAGGTCGTGACGACGTGCGGCTTGACCTCTCGCATGATGCGCACGAGACGTTCGGTGGCCTCCTCCAAAGGGACCAGACCGAAGCAACCGTCGGGCAGTGGCGGCTTGGGATCACCATCGGGCCAGCCGGAATCCACGAAACCGAGCCACTCCTGGCGAATACCGAGGATGTCTCGGGCCCGCTCCATCTCCTGGCGCCTGACCTCGGCGATGTTGTTCAGCACATCGGGACGGTCCATCTTGGGATTCAGGATCGAACCCCGCTCACCACCCGTGCACGTCACGACGTGGACCTCGACGCCCTCCGCGACGTACTTCGCCGTCGACGCGGCGCCTTTGCTGGACTCATCGTCCGGGTGCGCATGGACGTGCATGAGCCGGTAGCCGGACTTCGGGGCGATGCCCTCGGGGCGGCTCGACGTAGGGGTGGGGTATGGCGGCATAGACCTCATCGTAGGTCTCAGGCCAACTCACTCCCCAGAGCGGGGCTGACCGGTTATTGGTCCTCACGACCACCCAGATGTCACGCTAGGGCCGTGGCCTCCACCGACATCCTCGCCGACAGGTACGGCGCACCTGCCCCCTGGCGCCGGCGCGCCCTGATCGCGACCTCGGTCGCCGTCGCTCTGGTGTCAGGCACGTGGCTCGGTTGGACCGCTTGGGACCACTCGACCCCTGAGGTTCAGTCGGAGTTGATCAACTTCAAGGTCCTCGACGAGCACTCGGTGACCGCCGAGGTCGCCCTGCGCTTCAAAGACCCGTCCGTAGAGGCGACCTGCCTTCTGAGGGCCTTCGCTGAGGACCACTCGGTGGTGGGTGAACTCAACTTCACTCCGCCCGAGGCCACGACCGGGATGATGACCCACACCGTGCGCACCGAGCGCCGCGCGACCTCCATCGAGAACATCGGCTGCACCGCCGACGGCCAGCCTCGGCCGCGCTGAACTGCGCCAAACCCGGTTGGTTGTTAGACTCACCCATCTGATCGTCCCGGTGCGGCCCGCCTTAGGCGGATTAACGCGTCACCGCCGCGGCGTCGCTCGGAACAGTTGACGCATCGCCGCCTGATCGGTTCTCTCCGGTCGCGGTTCGGTTTTGCCTTCTCCACCTCCCCATCCTTCGATTCTCGCTACGCAGCCACCAGGAGTTCCCCATGACCCAGTCGTCCGACAAGAACACCATCTGGTTGACCCAGGGCGCTCACGACAAACTCCACGCCGAGCTGGAGGACCTGAAGGGTCCTCGCCGGGCGGAGATCATCGAGCGCATCAGCGCTGCGCGTGACGAGGGCGACCTGAAGGAGAACGGCGGCTACCACTCGGCCAAGGACGAGCAGGGTCAGATCGAGGCCCGCATCATCCAGCTCGAGGACATGCTGCGCCGCGCGGAGGTCGGCGAGACCCCTCCCGACGACGGGATCGTCGAGCCCGGCATGTTGGTGACCTACAAGTTCGCTGAAGACAGCGACGACGAGGCTGAGTCGTTCCTCCTCGGCGCCCGCGAGATCGCTGACGACGATGACGACAGCCTGAAGGTCTACTCCCCGCAGTCCCCTCTCGGGAGGGCCATCCTGGGCGCCAAGAAGGGTGACACGGTCTCCTACGAGGTCAACGGCAAGGCCCAGAAGGTCCAGATCCTCAACGCGAAGCCGTACTCGGGCTGACCTCAGCCGACCCGAAGTGACGGGCCGACTGAGGTGAGCCGCTCCTGGTGGCTCAGGTCAGTCGGTACCCGCGGTCCAACAGTCGCGCCCGGACCAGTTCGGCGTGCGGCTCGCCGCGGGTTTCCAGTTGCAGTTGCACCTCCACCTCATCAAGGGGCAGCGTCGCCGAGTTCCGGTCGTGCACGATCTCCAGCACGTTGGCACCTGACGCGCTGACCTCGGCCAGCAACGTGGCCAAGCCGCCGGGAACGTCGGGAATCATCACGTGGAGGCCGAGGTAGCGGCCGCCGGCCGCCATCCCGTGGCGAATCACCTTCGCCAGCAGCAACGGGTCGATGTTGCCGCCCGACAGCACCGCCACCGCAGGGGTCTCGAAAGCCGTCGGGTGATCCATCATCGCCGCGACCGCCGCTGCTCCGGCGGGCTCCACCACCATCTTCGCGCGTTCCACAAGGGCTAGCAGGGCCTGGGACATCGACTCCTCGGACACCGTCAGCACCTCGTCGACGTGGTCGCGAACCGCTGCGAAGGTGATGTCGCCGGGCAGTCCGACCGCGATTCCATCTGCCATCGTCTTCATCGAGGTCAACGCCACGGGCTTCCCCTGGGCCAAGGAGTTGGGGTAGGCGGCGGCACCCTTGGCTTGGACCCCCACGATCCGGATGTCAGGACGCGTCTGCTTGATGGCGAGCGCGATGCCGGCGAGCAACCCGCCCCCACCGGCGGGCACGATGACGGTCTTGGTGTCGGGTGCCTGCTCGAGGATCTCCAACCCCACCGTCCCCTGTCCGGCCACCACATCGACATGGTCGAAGGGATGAATCAGGATCGCTCCAGTCTCCTCGGCGTATCGCTTCGCCGCTACGAGCGCGTCCTCGAGGTAGACGCCCTCGAAGATCACCCGGGCGCCGTACGCCCGAGTGGCCTTCTCTTTGGGGATCGGCGCCCCCTCTGGCATGAAGACCGTCGCCTCGATGCCCAATTCGCGAGCCGCCAGGGCGACCCCCTGGGCGTGGTTCCCGGCCGAGGCCGCCACCACGCCACGGGCGCGCTCCTCCGCGCTGAGACCGGAGATGCGCACGAACGCTCCGCGGGCCTTGAACGACCCGGTGCGTTGCAGGTTCTCGCACTTGAGCAGAACCGGACCTCCGACGACCGAGGAGAGCCAGCGCGACTCCTCCATCGGCGTCAGAACAGCCAGGCCCTGCAGGAGGGTGCGGGCACGATCAAAGTCGGCGGGAGTCACCTGCCTCACGGTACGCCGATCGACCGGGCCAGCTGCGCCGCAGCCTCGGGATGATCGGCCGCTAGCAGCCCCACCGCCACCAGGACGTAATCGTGGTCCACCACCGCTCG
>RCMY010004083.1_pt1 | contig 12738 bp, 8 predicted proteins | sample 2041341 | NCBI WGS metagenome assembly RCMY01 (sample SAMN09708234, study PRJNA481090) | Marine sediment metagenome, whole genome shotgun sequencing project. | reverse complement strand
ATCACTGGCGTCCGACGACGACCACTCGGCGAGTTCGGTCCCCCAGGCTTCCTTCTGCTTGGCGACTTCCGCCAGACGATCGGCCATGTTCGCCGCCGAGGCGAGATCCATGTTCTTGAGGCGAGCCAAGATTTCGGTGGCAGCTGCGGCAGCATCTCCATGTACGGCAACCTCAACTTCCTGCACGAGTCCGAGCATGCGGTGGTCGACGTCGACCTGGATCACCTTGGCGTTTTCGGGCCAGTACGTGATGCCGTGCTGTGGCAGGGTCCCGAAGGGTCCGAGGCGGGAACCAAGCGCCAGGATGACATCGGCCTGAGCGACGATGTTCATCGCCGCCTTCGATCCTTGGTAGCCAAGCGGACCGCATGCCAACCGATGAGTGGCGGGGAACGAATCGTTGTGTAGGTAGCTGTTCACGACGGGGGCATCCATGAACTCGGCAAGCTCGGTCAGCGGAGCCGTCCCGTCGGCCATGATCACGCCACCGCCAGCCAGAATGACCGGGAACTTCGAATCGGCCAAAGCTCGAGCGGCAGCAGCCAGACTCTCCGTGCCGCCAGCCGATTTTTCGATGACTAGCGGCTTCTGAATCTCGTAGTCGGCTTCGCCGTAAAACAGGTCACGCGGGATGTTGATTTGGGTGGGTCCGCGTTCGGCCATCGCCAAGGTAAAGACGCGGTGCATGTGCTCGGCCATCCGTTCGTGACGGTTGACCTGGACCTGATACTTGGTGATCTTCTCGAAGAACGGCATCTGCTCGATCTCCTGGAAACCACCTTTTCCGATCCCCATCGACCCGGTCTGCGGGGTAATCATGACCACGGGCGAATGGGCCCAGTACGCGGCGGCAATGGCCGTCACGAAGTTGGTAATGCCGGGCCCGTTCTGCGCGATACAGACGCCGTGACGGCCAGAAGCCCGGCTGTACCCGTCGGCCATGTGGGCGGCGGCCTGCTCGTGGGCTACCGAGTAGAAACGGATGCCAGCCGGTTCGAAAATGTCGAGTGCGTCCATGTATGCGGAACCGACGATACCGAACACATCGGTCACGCCCTGGGCAACGAGACTCTCGACGAAGGCCTCACTGGAAGTCATTTTGGTCATACGGCCGCTCCTATAGGTTTGGGCTGTTCCAGACCCCAGTCTCAAGCATTAGGGCGATAGGTCTGCAGCGAACCGAGTTACGACCTGATCTACGCCTGCCATTAGCTCGTCAAGGTCGCTCGGCTCGCAGATCAACGGCGGCGACAGCATGAGCTTGGCCCTGCCGCGATCGTCGGCACGGATGAGCAGGTTGGCGTCTTGAATGAACCGGGGCAGGCGTTCCTTTACGTACAGGGCTGTCTCGTCCTCGGTCAGGTACTCACCGCTGGCTCGGCTGCGGCCTAATTCGACGGCATAGAAGTACCCCATACCGCGAATGTCGGTCACCACGTCATGGGTGGCGGCCAGATCATTGAGCTTCGCGGCAAAGTAGTCCGCGTTGGCTGCGACGTTCTCGACCACTTTCTCGGAACGCATTGCCGTGATGTTGGCGATGGCGGTTGCCATGACCATGGGATGACCACCCCAGGTTGCACCATGGGTGAACGATCCATCGTGTTCGATGAGCAGGTCGTTGACGACCTCCTCGCGGATAATCACGCCGCCAATTGGGGCGTATCCCGAAGTTGCACCTTTGGCGAATGTGATGAAATCGGGGTCGGCGCCCACAATGGGCGAGCCGAACCATTCGCCGAGCCGGCCGAAGCCGGTGATGACCTCGTCGGCATGCAGAAGGATATCGTACTTGTCGCAGATCCTCCGCAGTTCCTGCCAGTAGCCATCTGGCGGAACGAGCGCACCGCCACCGTTTTGGACTGGCTCTGCAGAGATCAGGCCGATGTTGTCAGGACCCTCTCGAAGGATGACTTCTTCGAATGCGGCCGCACCGTCCATGCCGGCCTCAAGGGTGCTCGGCACCTTGTGGGTATTTGGGAGGAGCGGATAGAACGGTGCTCGAATCCCTTCCAAGCCGGTGAGGGACAGCGCCCCCATCGTGGTTCCGTGGTACGAAAAGTTGCGGCTGATGATTCCGGTCTTGGTCGGATTGCCCCGCATCACATGGTATTGACGAGCGAACTTGATGACCGACTCGACCGCTTCGGATCCCGAACTCACAAAGAACACCGAGTTCATCCCTGGCGGAGCCACTTCGCAGATGAGCTTGGCGCATTCAATCGCGGATGGATGGACAGCCGCCCAGGTCGGGGTGTACGCCAGCAGCTCCATTTGTTTGGCGGCGGCATTCGCCAGGTCCGACCGACCATGGCCGAGCTGAACAACAAACAACCCCGCCAAACCGTCAAAGATCTTGTTTCCGTCGTCGTCCCAGAGGTAGACGCCTTCACCGCGCACGTACATTGGAACGTTGCCGTCTGCCCACGCCTTACCGCTCGTGAAATGCAGGATCATGTGGCGCAGGTCAGCCTTGTTTACAGTCATGATTCTCCTCGTGAAAAGCCGTTCCGACGATACCCCCGTCTTGGACCCAGGTAAAGTGCCAGAAAGGTGTCATCGGGCGGTACCAATCGTGGATCCTCTCTAGGACAGCAAAGATCCACGCCCGGTCTGGCGCAGGTGGGAGCAGCATGAGCAAAAAGCCGACCAGCCAGGTGCTCATCGCGCTTGAACCTGGTTCGACCGAACCCCTCTACAAGCAGCTCTCAAAAGCTTTGATCGCCGCCATAGAGCAGGGGCAATTCAACACCTCGGAAATGCTGCCCTCTTCCCGCACGTTATCGGCCGACCTGGGGCTTTCGCGCAACACCGTTAATCTCGCTCTTCAACTTTTGCTCGCCGACGGCTACATCACGTCGGCTCCCCGGGTCGGCCATACCGTCAACCCGGACTTTCAGGCTCACCTCGACGAAACGCCGCGCCCCCGTACAGAACGACTTGAGTGGGAAAACCGGATCTCAGCGCCAGTCACTGATGTCGGCCACATCTGGAAACCGGCCAATTGGTCCAGCTACCCGTTCCCGTTTATCGCTGGCCAGGTTGAGACCGCCTTGTTCCCGGCCAAGTCGTGGGGTAGGGCAATGCGATTGGCACTCACCGAAGAACACGCAGGAGCCAGCCTCCACGACCTGGTCGATCGGGATGACGCCCTGCTCGTTGAGATGCTGCGCCGCCACGTGCTGCGCGGACGAGGGATCACTGCCCGGCCCGAGGAGATCCTCATCACACTCGGATCCCAGCACGGGCTCGGCCTCGTGGCAACCGCTCTGCTCGGTCCGCGTTCAACCGTCGCGATTGAGGAGCCCGGCTACCCCGATGCCCGTCACATGTTCCGCTCCCGCGGATCGACGATCGAGGCCTTACCGGTCGATGACCAAGGGGTAATCATTCCCCCTGACCTTTCCCACGTCGACCTCGTGTTCGTGACGCCATCTCACCAATACCCCACGAACGCCACCTTATCGATAGGTCGACGCCAGGCCATGCTCAGTCAGGCTTCACGGGATGACTTCGTGATCGTCGAGGACGACTACGACTCCGAGTTCCGCTACCTCGGTCAGTCGACCCCCGCAATGAAGAGCATCGAGAACTCCGGCAGGGTCATCTACCTCGGAAGCTTCTCCAAGTTCCTAGCGCCCGGGCTCCGACTCGGTTTCGTCGTCGCCGAACCATCGCTGATCGAACACTTGCGCGACCTCAGGAGGTACCAGCTTCGACATCCACCGGGGCTGCTGCAACGATCTCTGGCACTGTTCATCCAGAGCGGCGACTACAACCGGGCCGTCCGACGGATTCGTAAGGTCTACAAGGAGAAATGGACCGCAATCTCATCAGCCATAGAACAGTTCCTGCCCTGGCCCGTCCCAATCCCAACCGGCGGCCTATCGATCTGGGTGACCGGACCGCCCGATTTTGACGCGACGACAATGGCGGAGCGGGCCATGGACGAAGGGGTGGTGGTCGAGGCAGGAGGTCCGTGTTTCGTGAGTCAGCCGATACCCCGCAACCACTTCAAACTCGGCTACGCATCCACTCCCTTGTCTGCCATTGAACCGGGCATCGCCAAAATCGCGACCGTCATCGAACGCCTCTCGTAGACCCCAGCTGGTACCTGTCAGGTCGACCGTTCTGGCTCTTTACGTGATACCAACAACCGTGTACCTTGAGAGCCGTTCTTGCGGGAACGATTGGTAGCACGCGCCGTGGAGGTAGACAGATGCGAGTCGGAGTCGTCCGGGAAACGAAAATCGACGAGAACCGGGTCGCCTTGACGCCATCCGGAGCCCATGCGCTTGTCGACGATGGCGCTGAAGTGCTCGTCGAGAGCGGCGCCGGTCTCGGCTCCCGAATCGACGATGCCGAGTATCTGGCAGCGGGCGCGAAAGTGGTTGAGACAGCCGCTGATGTGTGGTCCGGCGCTGACATCATCGTCAAGGTCAAAGAACCCCAAGAATCCGAGTTTGGCTATCTCCGTGAAGATCTCACGTTGTTTACTTATCTGCATCTGGCTGCGTACCCGCTCGTCGCCGCTGCCCTGACTGAAAGCGGCACAACGGCGATCGCTTACGAAACGGTCCAATTGCCGGACCGCTCATTGCCCCTGCTCGCTCCAATGTCGGAAGTAGCCGGACGCATGTCGGTGCAGGTTGGCGCTCGCTTCCTGGAGAGTTACGCCGGAGGAAGGGGGATCCTCCTTGGTGGCGTCCCTGGTGTGGAACCAGCGACGGTCATCATCATCGGTGGCGGTGTGGCCGGTTCCAACGCTGCTCAGATGGCGTTTGGGATGGGCGCTGACGTCCATGTCTACGACATGAGCCCGGTCCCTCTCCGGGCCATCGACAAGCAATATCACGGTGCTGTGAAGACCCGGGTGGCCAGCCCATTTGATATCAAGAACGCCGCCGCCCACGCCGACTTGGTCATCGGGGCCGTGCTTCTCCCCGGCGCACGAGCCCCTCGTCTGTTGAGCCGAGAGGACGTCACGAACATGCGACCCGGCTCGGTACTTGTCGACATCTCCATCGATCAAGGTGGCTGTTTCGAAACGTCCCGAGAGACGAAACACTCGGATCCCACCTACTTGGTCGACGAAGTGGTCCATTACGCGGTCGGCAACATCCCTGGGGCAGTGCCACGCACCTCAACGTTCGCACTGACCAACGTAACCATCCCGTACTTGCGGCTACTCGCCAGCGATGGCATCGACATCGCCATGGAACGCCGACCAGAATTGACCGGAGGACTCAACGTCCGCCACGGCCAGATCGTCCACGAGGTAGTGGCCGCCCAACTCGCGGTATAGACCTCAGTACTGGGCTGGCCGCCCAACTCGCGGTATAGACCTCAGTACTGGGCGTGCCGCCCAACTGGCGGTATAGATCCCGGTACTGGGCGGGCCCCCAACCCGGCAAACCGCCAGTCTCGGCGTAGAGTTGTGACTGGAGGCGCACCCGGTGGAACCAGACCAAACCGAGCCAAGGTCAACCGAGAACGTTCAGCTGTCCAAAGGGCGACAGGCATCGGTCGCCGGGCTAAATGTTGTGCGGGTGCTTCCTACCAGTAGCCGTCGGACCGTCGGACCTTGGTGCTTCGTTGATTGCATTGCTCCGGATGAGTTCTCGGACCCGAAACCGATGGAGGTCGGGCCCCATCCTCATACCGGGCTGGCCACGGTCACCTGGCTGTTCGAAGGCGAAGCGCTCCACGGTGACTCGCTTGGTACGGAACAGCTCATCAGGCCGGGGCAGTTGAACTTGATGACCGCCGGGCACGGCATTGCTCATTCGGAACTCGGTGTGACGCCGGCGGGGCAAGGGTTTCAGATGTGGTTGGCCCAACCCGAGTCAACCCGCCACGGCGATTCCAGATTCGAGCATCACGCGGAGCTTCCTATCGAGGTTATCGGAAACACCGAAGCAACTGTCTTACTCGGTCAACTCGGTGAAGCCGTCTCTCCCGCAGTCGTCGACACTGATCTCGTCGGGGCCGAACTCCGCATCCGCCCAGGCCCCGTCGACCTGCCAGCTGTTCGACAATTTGAGTACGCGGTCGTCCCGATCGATGCGGTAGTTCGAGTTGGCGGAGTGATCGTCGAACCAGGATGGCTCGGCTTCGTGTCGGCTGGGGCCGAAACTCTGGCGATCGAAGCCGCTGCTGGCGGGGCTCGCGTGATGCTGCTCGGCGGACTTCCGCTTGGAGAGCGAATCCAGATGTGGTGGAACTTCGTGGCTCGAACCAAAGATGAGCTCACCGAAGCATGGCACGACTGGAACGGCCACAACACAGATCGTTTCGGCGACGTCAGCTCCGCTCTACCCCGAATCGATGCCCCTCCACCGCCCTGGATCCAACCAACCCATTCCGACTGAAGTAGTCCGGCGTTCTCGCCCAATGCGCCTATTGGCGATCAGTCGCCTCTCCCACTACGCTGCTGGACAAAGTAAGACAAAACACGACAAAACGGGTAGGCAACGGATGGGTGGCGAACGAGAAGCTCGGTTAATGGCGACGATTCAGTCATCCATGCAGGATGCTGTGGATGCCGGGGTAATCAGAGTCCGGATCACCGATGAGGAGTTGACCGGAACCAACATCCGCGTCGACGGACGGGATCTGGTGAACTTCGGGTCCTGTTCGTACCTCGGGCTTGGCCAGGATGCCAGACTCAAAGCGGCCGCATCGTCGGCGGTAGACCGGTTTGGACCCAGCTACTCGTCGTCAGTTGCCTACGCTTCCGTCGACCTCTACACCGACCTCGAGCGCCGCCTTACCCAACTATTCGACGGTCACTCGGTCATTCCTGCACCGACGACCACCCTGGCCCATTTAGCCGCACTGCCTGCAATCGTTACTCGAGATGATCTCGTAGTGATCGATATCCAGGCGCATGCCTCTATGCACCTGGCGGCCGACGTACTCCGGGGACGGGGAATGAACGTCAAGGTGATTCGACACAACGACATAGATGGCCTCCGAAAAGTCCTGTCGAACTCCACCAATCAGTACGAAAAGGTCTGGTACCTGCTCGACGGCGTCTATTCCATGTTCGGAGACGTGGCTCCGGTGGCCGAGATCGACCAGGTAATGAACGAATTCGACAACCTGCACGTCTACTACGACGACGCCCACGGCTTCGGATGGGCTGGCAAAAACGGGGTCGGTTACGTGCTCGAGAACACGAAGCTGAACGACCGCAAGATCGTGGCAGTCTCGCTTTCCAAGTCATTCGGCGCCGGCGGAGCGGCCCTCGCCATCGGCGACCCGGCCCTGGCGCAGAAGATTCTCCTGGTCGGGGGAACTCTGACGTTCGGGGGCCCAATCCACCCGGCCGTCCTCGGCGCGGCGGTTCGATCCGCCGACCTGCACCTGAGTGACGAGCACGCCGAACGCCAAGCTCAGCTCTACGACCGGATCGATCTCGTGAACCGACTCGTCGACGAAGCCGGGTTGGCGGTGCCGTCGCTGGCACGGACTCCCATAACGTTCGTTCGAGTTGGGACATCTGACGACGCAATCCGCATGACCAAAATCATGATGACGAACGGGTTCTTCGTGAATGCGGCCGGCTATCCAGCCGTACCGATCCGCGAGGGCGGGGTCCGGTTTACTGTCACGGCCGCCCACTCCACCGCCGATATCGAGGCGCTGATCTCAACGTTGGCCGAGTACGTCAGCCCACCAGATGTGATCGACCTCACCGAAGAACTCCATCAACCGGCCTTCGGGCGACGGTCCGCCGTCTGACGCAAAGCGGGACAAAAGCAGACATTTCAATCAAGTGGCCCCTGCTGCGGGCCGATATCTGAAGAATGCAGCTAACGGTTCCCGGCTTGGGTCCTTTGACCAGAAATCAGCTCGCGCTGAAGTGGAAACCAATCTCGTTCGTCCTCATTCTCGTCGTCCTGGCCACGTCAACGGTGGTCTTCCCGGCGGTGGCAGATATCGCTGGGGCTTTCGGTCTCCTTATCGGCTATGCCACTGGCGGGCGCGTGGCGCTCCGCCAAGCCAAGGCGAAAGAAGGGCGCGAGCGTCTCGTCTGGCGGCTAATCGGAGCGGGCCTCACGTCCGCCGCTTCTGGTGTTGCACTGCTATTCGTGCTCGAAGCCTTCGGCGTCCATCCTCCCGCCTTCGGTCCACTCGACATCCTGTTCATTGGAGGCTACGTCGGGATCCTGGCGGGAGCGGCAGTGCTCCCCAACGCGTTCGCTGGCCGTCGTGACCTTGCCAGGACATACATCGATGGCATCGTCGGCGCCATCTCGATTAGCGCTCTCGGCTGGATTCTGGTGGTCGGCGACCTGGTCGATTACTTCAACAATGCCAATTCATGGGCTCGTTGGCTTGGTACTGCCTATCCCGCCTTTGACATCCTGACGATCATCTTGTTCGTCACCCTGATGAGCCGTCGTTCGCTCTACCGAATGGACATCAGACTGGCGCTACTCGCCGGAGGAGCCGCATTTCAGGTGGCGGCAGACTTGACATTCCTCACCGGTGGTGTGCCGTCCAGCTTCGACGCGGCTCGCCCTGTCTATCCACTGTTCATCGCCGCATCCGCTTGTCTGGCCGGGAGCGCCTACTTCGCCGATGCTGCTCCCAAACCACGCGAATACACGGAGCGGGCCATTCACTACCTCGCAGCCGCCGCTCCCTACGGTGTGGCGCTAACCCTCGCCCTCGTCACACTCGTTTCATTGCCGCACGCCGGATTCGACTCGGCAGTCCGGCTCTTGACCTTGGCAACGCTCGCCGTCGGCGGCCTGGTGATCCTCCGGCAGGGGCTCGCCATCCACGACAACCGGATTCACGTCGACCAGAAACGTAGCGACCTCGTCTCATCGATTTCCCACGAATTGAGAACCCCGCTCACGGCCGTTGTCGGTTTCCTCGACCTTTTGAACGACCCCGACAGTGGTCTGACCACTGACGAGCGATCCGAACTCATCGGCACCACATTCCGCGAAGCGAATCGGATGTCGCGGATCGTTGCTGACGTCATCTTGTTGACCCGCTTCGCTCCGAGCGAGATCGCCCTTACCGAAACCTCGACCGCTGTGGTGGACCTCATGACGCAGACCCTCCACACAGTTCGAACTCCGGATTCGGAAATCGACGTGGTCGTTCAGGATGGCCTGTCCGCCACATTCGACTGCGGTCGCCTGCAGCAGATCATGGTCAACCTGGTCGAGAATGCCGCCCGATACGGCGACGGCAAGATCACCATCATCGCCCAAGACCGTGGCGGCGACCTGGTCCTCGAAGTTCATGACAACGGCCCGGGTGTCCCGAAACACGATCGTCATATCATCTGGCAACGCTTCGAACGAGGCGCCAACCGATACAACGCCGCGATACCTGGTTCGGGCGTCGGCCTCGCCGTGGTGGCCGCCATAGCCGCCTCTCACGGAGGTGAGGCAACCTATGCCGATTCTGATATCTTGGGAGGGGCGTGCTTTCGCATCACTCTTCCGGATCGGTGCCTTCACGCCAAGCGTTCATCGTTGAGTGCTGCCCTCCAGACCGCCTAGGCAGGACGTTTTCGCCTCGGCAACCGAGCCTCCTCAGCACTAACCTCAAGAGCTGTGCCTGACCAGGATCGACCGCCGATACAGTCAAGACTGAGGACGCTTCCTCGCACTGTGATCGCCCTCGGTTTCGTCAGCTTCTTCACCGACCTTTCCAGCGAGATGATCTACCCGCTGCTGCCGGCATTTCTCGTGACGGTGCTCGGAGCTGGTGCCGTCGCTCTCGGAACGATCGAAGGCATCGCCGAGTCAACCGCAGCCGTCCTCAAAGTGTTCAGCGGGCGCTGGGCCGACCGTATGGCTCGCCGGAAGCCGCTGATCGTCTCAGGGTATGGACTGTCTGGCCTGGTCCGTCCCCTGATCGGACTTGCCGTGAGTTGGCCGTTCGTCGTGGCCCTACGTTTCGCAGATCGGATCGGCAAGGGAATTCGCAGCTCACCTCGTGACGCTCTCATCGCAGATGTCACCCCCACCGAGCGCCTGGGGGCAGCCTACGGACTACACCGGGCGATGGACCATGGCGGCGCCGTGGTGGGGCCGTTGGTCGCCGCTGGCTTACTGTTCATCCCGGGAATCGGACTCCGGGAAGTCTTCCTTCTCGCAGCGGTTCCAGCTGTCATCGTGATGGTCCTGCTGGGGGCGGCCGTAAAGGAACCTGGCGAGCGACCCATGGCATCCGGTCCATCCCCGTCGCTCCTCGAAGGCTGGCGTGCCACCCAACCTCCGTTCCGCAAACTACTCCTGGCAGTAATCGTCTTCACACTCGGCAACAGTACTGACGCCTTCCTTCTCCTTCGGCTCACCGATGTCGGGTTCGCTCCGGCCGCAGTGGCGGTCTTGTGGTCGCTTCATCACCTGGTGAAGATGGGAGCGAATCTCTACGGTGGACAACTCTCTGACCGGGTCAGCCGTCGGGCGCTTATTGGAACCGGATGGATTCTGTACGCAGGCATCTACCTCGGGTTCGGACTAACCACTCACGCAGCGACACTGGTCGGGCTTTTCCTTGTATACGGGATCTACTTCGGCCTTACCGAACCAGTAGAACGAGCGTGGATTGCCACCCTTGCTCCGACCGAATCGCGGGGCGGCGCCTTTGGCTTCTTCCATGGAGCGGTCGGACTCACCGCGCTGCCTGCCAGTCTTCTCTTTGGCGCGCTGTATACAACGGCTGGACCGCTTGTTGCATTTGCGACCGGTTCGGCGCTCGCAGGACTGGCCACGATCCTGCTGATGCGGGTGCAGCCGCCGGTGCAGCAAAGCCTGGCGAGTTGACGAGATCCACAGCTAGGTTTGGTAGATGCAGGTTTCGAATTACCCATACGTTGACGAGTGCTTCGAGTGCGGTTTTGATATCCAGATCTGGGACCTCTTCGACGCGATTCGCACCGTTAGCCACGCTAAGGACTTCATCGACCTGGCTTGCGACTCGATGCCACCCGCACTGCTGGATGAGGCTCCGGGAGACGTTTCGCCATCGATCGCCCAACACATCGGCACTCTGGCTGCAACCATAGAGTCCGCAAGGCGGCTGGTTGACGCTGCGATCGAAGTTGCGGACTCTCCCGAGGCCAGCTCACTCGCACCCGTTACTGACCGCCTTGAGCGTGAGGCTGAGTTGGCGAGTAGTACCTTTCGCAAGCTCACGCCCGGCGAGTTGGAAGCGCCAGTACCTGCTGCCAACACGGGCCATGAAACTGTCGGGATGGTGATCCGCCATCTCGCTCACGCCGTGCTCCACCAGCAAGCTGAGATCGGCCGAGCCCGCAGGGGTCTCGGTGACGACCCGAACATTGGAGTCGGAGACGTTGTGCAGGTTTCCGGGTCGGGCGGAGGGCTTCCCAAAACACCACTGCTGTCGGCCCAGGTCGACAAATCAGGGGTGGTGGGCGACCGCCAAGCCACTCGCCGCCATCACGGGGCACCTTTTCAAGCATTGTGTCTATTCAGCGCCGAGGTCGTCGACGAGTTCGCCGCCCAGGGTCATCCCATCACATACGGGTCTGCCGGAGAAAACGTGACCATTCGCGGGCTCGACTGGCCGAAACTTAGGGCCGGACTCGAACTGGAGATCGGTGGAGTGACCTGCCGGCTAACGGCTCCGGCGGTTCCGTGCAGTCAGAATTCGCCCTGGTTCACCGACCGGGACTTCTCTCGACTGTCGCACACGAAACATCCGGGCCATTCACGCTGGTATGCGAGCGTTGTTGACGGCGGGTCAATAAACCCCGGCGACGCCGTGCTGCTGAAGCAGGCGTAGCTACCCGTGTAACTGAGGCTTGTACCAGGAACCGAGCTGAGCCCGAGCGGGCAACCGTCGGCCAGCGACTTCGGTCTCGAAGTCCCCCTCTTCGAGCCAGTCTTTGGTAACGCCGGCCGGGTTGTTCAGGTAACCCATCGCGAGGGCTGCACCCAGCGTGTAAGACCACATGCCTGACGAGGTCCTTCCCACGAGTTCGCCGTTGCGGTAGATCGGCTCATCGTGATAGAGCAACGTGTCCGGGTCCTCAAGCTTGAACTGAACCAAGCGCTTCTGCAGCGGTTGGCCCTTCTGTTCCAACAAGGTGTCCTTCCCGATGAACCCTCCTGGCTTGTCCCAGGCCACCGCGAACCCGAGTCCCGCCTCAATCGGCGTGTCCTCGTCACTGATGTCATGGCCCCAGTGGCGGTAGCCCGATTCGAGCCGGAGCGAGTTCATGGCGTGATACCCGGCATGGGCGAGGCCGTGATCTTGCCCGACACTCACGATGGCGTCATAGAGGGCAACCGCATCCTCCTCAGAGACGTACAGTTCCCATCCCATAGCTCCGACATAGCTCAGGCGCATTGCCAAGACCGGTACCCCGCCCACAGTTATGCGCTGGGCGGTGCCGAAGGGGAACGTTTCATTCGAAAAGTCGGCATCGGAGATGGACGACAGCAGGTCTCGTGAGTTCGGCCCCATGACGCCGAGCATGGGTTCGAGAACGTGCTCGATCGTTACCTCTCGGCCGAGACATTGGCGACGGAGGCGAGCCCACTCTCTGGTCTTCCCAGCGGCAGCAGTCACCACCTTGAACGACTCATCACCGAGTCTCACCACCGTAAGATCGGCTTCAATGCCGCCATGGGTGTTTAGCCACTGGGTGTAGACAACCTTGCCCGCCTCGACGTTTACGTCGTTGGCAGACAGTCGATTGAGGACGTCGAGTGCGTCTGGTCCGTCCACGGC
>RCMY010004082.1_pt1 | contig 12739 bp, 13 predicted proteins | sample 2041341 | NCBI WGS metagenome assembly RCMY01 (sample SAMN09708234, study PRJNA481090) | Marine sediment metagenome, whole genome shotgun sequencing project. | reverse complement strand
AGCCGGTCAAACTCTTCTGCAAATGTGCCAGAGGGGCCGGGCACGCCGCCGCCCACGGAGGCGACAAGCGCTCCAGCAATGCTGTCGATTCCTGCGAGGATCACAGCCCACGTAGTGACCTGCGAGCACTGCTCTGGCCCAAAGGGCTGGTCGCCTTGGAGCCAGTGGTCGGAATAGTGCGAACCCGCTGGATAAGCGCGATCCGTGTGTCGCGAGATCAAGATGGTTGTCAGTTCAATCAGAAGCGAAGTTGCGCAAGCATTCGCATTCGTCAGACCGGAAATGTCTACGCTCGCTTCAATTTTTGCCCTGGCTTGCGATGAGTTCCTCCCAATAGGCATCCACTTCCTGACTCTGCTGGCCGGGGGCCGTAAAGTCGTCGGTGCTCACCTGCGGCGCGGTGTCCATGATACTTGTGGTGGCATCGAGGACAAGCAGGGTCGCGTTCGGGGCAACTTTGAAGGCACCCCACGGCACCGCGACGTGTTGTTCGCCCATTCCGAAAAGCCAGCCGCCCCGGGCAATTAATAGATAAGCGATCTCGCCACTCTGCGGGTTTGACACAACATCGTCGACGCTGCCGAGCGCTTCATTCTGTGGATTGCGCACGTCGGTGCCAAGCAATTGGTCAGATCGGAAAGGTGTTGTCGTGTTTGCAACCGTTTGGGCGGCCGCAATTTGTTTTTTCTGCCAGCCTGGAACATCTGCCATTTCCATACCCGCTGTTTCCATATCGGCGACGTACTGTTCGTAGTGATTGCGGGTTTCGGCGACCACGTCTTGACATGGCTGTAGCTGTTCGTGCCGGGCGAGAATATTGGCGGCCGCGAGGAGCACGCGAATTTCGTAGCCGGTTCGGGCGTTGATGTAGCCGATGCTTTTTGATGCTGGAGCGTCATTGACGCCATCGTCAGATCCATAGCCAGAGTCATAACCATAGCCGCCCAACGGGTAGCCATATCCGTAACCATATCCGCCGAGTCCAGAACCGCCTGTCCCGTTATGACCGCCCAGCCAGTAGCCGTCTGTCTGCATCTGATCGTGAAGGGCGCGCAGTTCAGTCAGACACTGGTTCGCGGTGGAATCACTTGCGGTTTGAGCCGCTACCTGGGGAACGGCAAGAGCAACAAAGAAACACGCTGCCAAGGAATTCGCCAAAATTGATTTTTTTACGAACTTCTGTTTCTTGGTCATTGCTCGATCCAAAGTTCTAGATGGATTGGCCCGCTTGGTTGCGAACTGTGCGTCGGGTAGATTTTCGGGCTTCTTGAGCAGATTGCCTGCGGCGGGATCGATGTTTTGATAGGTCATTGTGGTCTCCTCAGTTTCACCTTGCGGCGATGGTTTGTACCAGTCGCTGTATTAGAGTCTGAGAAGATGCGCATAATGGGGTGCGGCATGAATGCTGCGCTCGAGGTTATAGTTCATCTCGGCAGATAGAGGACTAGATACTGTGCTTGGCGTTGGATTTCTCTCGCGCCTTTGAACGTCTAAGTTATCAATGGTTTTGCGCCTTGACCCTAACGCAGATCAGCCTGTCGGCAATCCGCAGCCGGTCTAGAATGTCGATTTGGCATCAAGGGTGGCCCCGGTGCAATCAGCGTAAGGTCAGGGTGTCTGGTTCCCTGGTCGCGTCAATGGCGCAGACACAGTGCCCGAAGTGTCTCCGCCAGAAGTGTCAGCATCGGGTTGAGGTGCCATCATCTGTCCGAGGAGCAGGATCAGCACGATGCCAGCCCACAGGATGACCTGGGTGCGCTGTTCGGGTGGCATGGAATTCGCTGACTTTCGAACGGTATTCTGGATAGTTCCTGCTTGTGGCAGCAGCGTGATTAGACGTGTCGCGATACCATGATGGTTGGTGGCCACGGATGGCATATCCGCGAGTGCAAGGATCATCTCATCCAACCGGTCCGCCGCCGCCGTACGGGGCAAATTGACAAGCGCCTCGGCCTCCTTCCAGGGGTCCACGCCAAATCGTGCCAGCGCGGACAACACGCTGACCAGCGTGCCGTTGCGATCCTCGCCCACCGGCGCGAACAGGAAAGCGTCAAACCGAGGGCTCTGCCCACCCAGCTTTGTGGAGATATTCATTTCATCTGCCTTTCTGCGGGCTTGCCACCCCGCCCGGATCCGGTTCGGGCAGGGGCTTGGCATAATGACCGGCCATCCGTTCCTCGTGGGCACGATCGACCGGCTTGGCGGAATCGTATGGTGGGCTGTCCTTGACCTTTTGCCGGTCGACGTCGAGACAGATTAGTTGCTCTGCCCAGCGAATATCCTGTGCCGAGCGGGGTGAGATCAGCACTTTTTGCCCCATCCACCAGTTACTGGTATCCACGATCAGATAATGGATGCTCCAATCCGTGTCCTCCAGGATGACGTCGGACAGATGTCCGATCTCTCCGTCGGTAGCGTGGATATGATAGCCTGTGACTTCCTCAGCGCTTCGCAGATGTGGCTCGTCTAGGTTCTTCTGGAGCCGGGCGAGTTTGTCGGCGCGGCTCGGTGCATGGGGATCTCCGGTCATTGAAAGACCGCCGCCCGTCATGCCATAGCCGCCAAGATAGAAGCCCGAACCCCAATACGGGCTCCACCGGTAATAGTTATATGTCGAAATCTCGAACTGCCGTGACACGGGCCGGTGAGTGTCAAGCTTGGGGCTGGCTTCGACCTCTGCCCGGGTCAAGCGGACGGGAAAGGTCTTGCCGTCGGGATCGAGATGGCCAAGGACCGAAGGTGGCAACAGCACTTTGCGGCCTGACAGCCAATCCCCGGTGTCCACGACCAACCATCGGATCATCCAGCTGATGTCATCGAAGAGAATATCGCTGACCGAGCCGATGGTGCCGTCGCTGGCCGCGATGTCATGCCCCCGGATTGATGAGAGGTTGAGCAGCATATTAGGTCTCCTATTGGTTGGTCCGACTTGGGCAACGGACGGGGCGCGTCAGCCACACCGTTTAGGCATGCAGGCCAATCGCCGGGATGAAGGCTTCGGCTGCAGGCGTGTAGGGTCCTATGGGGCGAACGTCCAAAGGCACTCTTTGCCCCAGCATGCGCCATCCTGGTCCCTAACGGGCTGATCTGTGTAAGCCATTCTGCACATTTCGAAGTAGTTGTTGTGGCTAAAGGATAAGCGGCCGATAGCCGCCGGTCGAGTTGGTTTTTGGGTGACTTCGTGAGCGATGAATGAGTTCGTTCTTTTATCGCTAACCTGAGTTAGTGCAGTCGCGCAGCACTTCCGGCAAAGTGAGATGTGTTCGCTGAACACTCGGCAAAAACAATGTTCCCGAGTGTTAAAGATACGCGGCTGCGCATCGGGTCACGCAAGGGATCGATTGGCACGGGCGCATCTCAAACCCGAGGCGTTCAGAAAAGGGTCATGCATTGAACCACGATAGCCAGCAGACCGCCGAAAAGATAGAAACGGTCAAGGCCACATGCGACAAGTCACCATCTGGGGCCAAAGATGACGCATCATTGAAGCACGACCATCCCGCCGAAAAGGATAGGGAATTTTGGGTAACGGAGATTTTTTGAATGCAGGGAATTAGTGTATTTGCGGCGCTGCTCTTCGGTATGGTAATATTCGGGAGCGGCACGCCAACCGCCAAAATTGTGACTGAAGGGTTCCCTATTTTCTTAGCGCCGTTCTTACGGCTATTACTGGCCGCTCTGCTCACGACGCCGCTGCTGATTATATACCGCCGAGAGCTGCGCGAAATCAGTCAACGCAGCTGGCTGCTGATCGGGGGTATCGGAGCGATCGGCCTCGTCGCTTTCAGCCTGTTCCTGCTCAGTGGCATGGCCTTGGTCAGTGGGGTCATTGGCGCGGTGGTCATGAGCACGAGCCCCGCGGCCGTCGCCGTTGGGGCGGCCTGGTTCTTGAGAGACACACTCGGTCCGGCGAAGCTGATTGCGGTTGGGCTGTCGATCGCGGGTGTCTTGATCATCAATACCTCTGGAGCCGAGTCGGGCGGCCAAGACGTCTGGACCTCGATACTCGGGAGCCTTCTCATGCTAGGAGCGGTGGCTAGCTCGACGGCCTACTCACTCTTTGCCAAACGCGTCACCAGCGAGGTGAGGCCGGTCCTCTTAATCCCGCTGGCGGCGTGGATCGCCGTCGGAATCTTCGCCGGGCCGGGCCTATACCAAGCGGCTAGGTTCGACTTTGGCACCCCGAGCGTCGAGCAGTGGAGCGCCCTCGCCTGGTGGGGGGTCGGACCCTACGGGATCGGCACGATGCTGTGGTTCTATGGCCTAAAGTCGGTGCAGGCGAGCACAGCTGCGGGCTTCATGGGCGCAATGCCTGCCAGCGGCCTGCTAGTATCATATGTTTGGCTCGGCGAAGCTTTCTACTGGATCCACCTGGTCGGCTTCGCCCTAGTGCTCGCGGCGATCGCCTTAGTAGCGTGGGCCCACCGCCACGGTGAGGCCACCGCTGAAGCCAAGGGAAAAGCGTCTAAGAGCCGCACGATTTATCCCTGCTAACGGCGCAGCCCGCAGTCCGACCTTTCGGGCGGCTTGGTTCAGTTGTTTCCTGTGAAGAATCCGCAACTGGCTGAACTGGAATTTTTTCTCGCCTGGCTCTGGTGATGTATTGGCCCGCTCGGCGGCATTGATGTGCCAAGGTGGTATCAACGGCGGCATAAAAACCTGTCAGGGTTCCGGCAGTGGCAAAACTGACAGACATGCCCTTTTGGCAGGGGGCGAGCTTAAAACTGAGCGTAATATGAGTTTTGCCATTTGAGGGCTGATCCATATCAGTCCGAACGACTGCGTAGACATCTACACTCAGGGGTCGCATATCTGCTTTACCATCCGCCTCGGGACTTTTCGCAGGTCTGAACAACAGCATCAATTTTTTGGATGCTGCTTGAAACCATGTGAAAGGAGCGAAAAATGTTCGCTGAACAAAAACACCCCGTGACAGAGGTCTCTCGCCGCGATGCTGAGACAAAACTCATCGAATTCCGCAACAAGTTCCTAGGGTATCTTCGTATACGCCTGAACTCTCCTCAGGAGGCTGAAGATGTTTTTCAGGACTTTTGTGTCAAAGTGCTGAGAAGCCACGGCTCAATCAGCAATGGTGAGCGGCTGGATGCCTGGCTCGGCATCACGCTGCGGCATACGTTGACCGATCACTACCGGCGTCGGGCAACACGAAATCGCGGGGCTGAAGCCTTCGCAATCGAAGCCAAAATACTTGAGACCGTTGCAGAAGACAGCGAAGAAAAAGCCTGCAGTTGCGTCGCTGCGGCTCTGCATGAAATGCAACCTGCACAAGCCGATTTGCTGACGCGTGTGGATTTGCAAGATGAGCCGCGCAAGGAGGTTGCAGCAGACTTAGGGGTCAGCCTGAACGCCTTAGGTGTGCGCGTTCATCGTAGTAGGGCCAATTTAAAGGAACGGATTGCTGAGATATGTCCGGTCTGCGGCGACGGTGGCTTCATGCAGTGTGACTGTGATCACGGGCACGACGTGCAGCCTTTGTCGATAACCACTCAGGATGTCGTGGCGGCTGGAGGTTAGGGGCTGCCACGGCGCGGGTCTTCTGACCGAGCCGTCCACCTTGGATATTGTTACACGATCTGTCTGAAACGCAGCTTGGCTAGCTGCATGTGTAATTTGAAGGGTGCTGCGGAAACCTGACTTTCTGGATGCCTGTAATGTCGGACCCCCCCGCACGTCTGTACTTAATAGAAGGTAATTTACAATGGAGGATAAGACTATGGGCTTGATGGAGAATACAACAGCCAAGACACAAATCGAGGCGCAAAGCGGGTGTTGCTGCCGATCAACCTCTGACGTTGCGGACAGTGCCGCAATTGGGGCCCGCGATGATGCTGCGGATCTTGAACCGAACCCGGCGGTCCAAAAGAATGCCAGCCACAAATCCGGTGGGTGCTGCGGCGGTCATTGAACCTCGGGCCCGCGTCACTCGCACTCATCCATGAAATTCTAGGAGACCCAAAATGACACTTATTCTGCTCATCGTCGCGATCGGCCTGTCGCTGTCTTTGTTGCTGGCGGGATGCGGACTTCGGCGGCGCACCAGTATTATAACTCTGGCGCGCGTCAAATACGCGGCAAAAAATCCCACTGGTAAATTGAAGGAGCAATTCTGATGATCAGAACATTCACGACGAGCATCGCGGCCTTGCTGATGACGACGGCTATGGCGGTTGCGCAACCTGTGGTATTTGTGCCTGAGGGCAGCGCCAATACCGTTCTCATGATCAATGCCGAAACCAGTGAAACGATTAACAAGATAACTGGGCTAGAAGCTGTGCACGGTCTATCGGGCGCGCCCGGCGTGCCGTATCTGGTCGCGGGCAGCTATGCCGAGACCGACCGCGCGGCGATTGCCGAACTGACCCAGCCCGAGGGCGTCTCCGAGGACGAACATGTTGTGCATCATTCAGCGTCCGAAGACGAATTGATCGGGCCGGCGGATGCGGGGATCAGCATTCTTAGCGTGATAGATGCAACATCGGGCGAGATCGTTCGTCGGATCGAAGTTCCGGGCGCTGTCCACCATACAGCTGTATCGCCCGACGGCCGTTTCGCGGTTGCAACCCACCCGTCCGGCGACGGGATTTCCGTCGTCGATCTGACGACATTCACACTGGCCGCCTTCGTGCCGACGGGCAGTATGCCCAACTACGCGGCCTTCGGGGCTGACCCCGGCGTTGTCTATGTGTCGAATTCCGGCAACGGCACGATCAGCGAAGTCGACCTTGAACGCGGGATCGTCCGGCGCAATATGGTGGCCGGGGTTGGACCCGAACACATCATTATCGACGCGGAAAAGGCCGTACTTTACGCCGCCAACGCGGATGCAGGCAACGTGCTGGAAGTGTCGCTAAACGACGGTTCCATACTTCGCAGCTTTGCCATTGGTGGTGAATTGCACGGGCTGGACCTGTCCGATGATCGCGCCACCCTGTTTGTTGCCGGTCGCGGCGAAGATAAGATTGCGTCGGTGGCACTTTCAACCGGCGCCGTCGCATTCGCATCCCTGTCACCTGAACCCTATCATCTGACAAATGTCCCAGGAACCGGCACATTCTTTGTCTCGTCTGGTGCAGAGCCAAAAATCTGGATTGTCGACGAAGCAACACTGACGTCCGTGGGTGATTTCCCAATCGAAGGCGAGGGGCACCAGATGGTGGCCTATCGCTGACCCTTTGATTTCCAACCAGGATATAGATGGAACAACCCATGAATGAATCGTTCAACCACGCAGGAGCTTGGGGCATCACACTGATCGTTATCGTCTTGGCGTCTTGGTTCTTTTATCGGTATTTCGCGCCGAAGAGCTGGCGGGAATGGGTCGGCGCCGGGGTGGTTCAGGCCTTTATCATTGCGCTTTATGCAGAAATGTACGGCTTTCCGCTCACCATCTATCTGTTGGTGCGTTTTTTCGGTCTGGACAGCGAATATGTCAGCGCCAGCCTATGGTCGACCCTGATAGGGCTCGGCGAAACTGGCATGTTGATCTCAATGCTGCTTGGCTATGCTATCGCCTTTATCGGAATAGGTCTCTTTATTCAGGGGTGGCGTCAGGTCCACAAGGCACGAGGCGAAAACCGTCTGGTGACTGACGGTTTGTATGCGTATGTGCGGCATCCGCAGTACACAGGGCTGTTTATCGCACTGTTTGGAGAAGGCGTCGTGCATTGGCCAACGCTTTTCTCGGTCGGCCTTTTCCCAGTGATCGTGCTTGTCTACACATGGCTGGCTTGGCGTGAGGAACAGCAGGTACTCAAGCAATTCGGCGAGGCTTACCGCGCCTATCAGCGGCAGGTGCCAATGTTCATCCCGCGTTGGGGCCGCTGGCGTCAACTCGCCGCCGCTTCACAAGACAGAAGCGATGATGAGGCAGCGTGAAGCATTATCTCATGCAGTAATGCTCATGGCTTGAACAGGTAGACAACCTATCCGCTGGTTTATGAATGTGATGTGCAATATCGAAAGAAGACTTTGAACACGGTCGATTTGATTATAGCCATACATAACTGCGCCTAGCCGTCCTTCCCAGGGATCCATCGGTTATGCCTTCATGATCAGATCAAGAACACTGGCGCGAACCCGCCCCCTGGCGTCCTGAAATTTGTGGTCTGGCCTTGATAGAGGCGCGCGGCCACCAGAAGCACATGACTGTCATAGGTATAGAGCCTGACATCCATCTTGCGCACTTGGGGTACTTCGTCGATCTTGATCATGCGCTCGCTTGGTCGGACCAAAGTCTGGGCAACGTAGCCCCCCAGTTCAATTTCTGCCCAGACGCCTTTCGTCACCTTGTCGCCGCGGTACACCGCCTTGCCGCCATGTCCGCCCGTCGGCTTGAAGAACAGGCTCTTGCGCGACTTCCAAAGTTTGTCGGCGTTTTCAGGAGTGACAAGGATAGTGCGTGGGACGGATTTGAGCTGGGCCAGATGTGTCGGATCCAGGCCCCAAGTCTCGAGCGTGGCCGGGTCGGAGAGTAATGAAAGGTTGCGCTTGTCGGCGAGAAGGGCATGGTTGTGCGGATTCGGCGTCACGACCACCGCGCCATCCAAGTAGGCCTCTCTTAGCGCTCTGTGCTCCGGCTGCTCAAACGCGAAATCGGTGATCCGGTTATACACGAGGTCGATCGGCTTCCCCTCGACGCTGAGAACGCCGCCCTCATAGCGGAGATGGCTGGCGTCCGCGATAATCGCGTCCACGCCGCGCGCGGCCAGAGCTTGCCGCACGAGCACAAACTCGGGATAGAGATACTGCTCCTCCGGGCTATCATCGAAGATGGCGATCCGACGCGCTGCACCGGTCCCTCGCTGGCGCATCCATTCATCCTGTAACATGCGAAACGCAGTGTCCTCAAAGGTGTGCGGCTCAGGCGGCATGTCCATTTTGGCACAACACGCGCGCTGCGCCCTCGCAAGAAGGGCATTGAGGAATGCCCCACCGGCGTTGGTATTGATCTCGATCAATCGCGGCCCGTCTACGCCAAGATGGAAGTCGTAGCCCATCAACGCACCGATCGGACCGTGATCTTCCCTCGAGATTTCGGGGGCCCAAGAAAGGACTGCGGCCTTGTATGCTGCGAGCCGGGTCGTCGCTTCGATAGCTGCCACCACATTCTGCATTTCGGCCACCTCGCTGGCCGAGATGAACACCGGGACGTTCGCGAACAAGTGGGGCTTGGGGCGGATAAACGCCTCGCAGAATTCGGGGTCACCGGCCTCTTGCTCCAGCGCCTCGCACAGCGACCGACGGTCGAGCGTGACGCAGAAGCAGTTCTGGTTGAGCCGCTCTGAGAGGGTCTGAACTGGACCAGATGAAGTAGAGTTTGGATCGCTCATCGACAGCGATGCCGTTGCTGCGCCTGGTTCGGACGTGCTTCAATGTCGATGGGTGCGTCGAATATTCTGAGGACTATCATTGCCCGAGCGCTTCGGGCAGCAGACCGATCCCGAGCGATGCGTTAGTTTTGGCGATAGATTCTTCGGCGTTGCTGATCGTTCCGGTCAGTGCCCGGATCGCGTCGATCGTCTCGGGAATGACGATGGCCTGATTGTCGACCATGTAAGCGTAGAATAACTCGTCCCCTTCTACTTTCAGCATGTCCGACCACAGCGCCACTTCATAGAGGTTGTCATGCGGCCGCCCGAGGTCGGCCATCAGTTCCTTGACCGCATTGAGGGCTGTCAATCCGGCATCCATGCGGATCAGGGCAATCCGGGGCGATGCGGAAAAAGCGTCGAGCACCTCCTCCTTGGAGGCCGGTCGGGTCAACTGCACTGACCAATAGTGCAAATGCGCCAGGGTCTCCGGTACTTTGACCGCCATCGTGATGACATCGAGGTCGGGGTCGACGCTCTGCGCATCCGGCCCTTGATGGCTGGGAATCTCGGGCTCGGGGACCAGTGTGTTCATGATCCCGCCAAGGTGACTTTCCCAAGGGTCAGTTGCCCGGCGCAGCAGCGTCCCGCGCGCGCGACGTAGCAGACCGGTGTGCTTCAGCGCCGTAAGGGTTCGGACAATCGAGGTCGTATTGCACGAGACGACGCGCGTGCTGTCACGGTTCAACGCGCTGGCATAGCTGGCCTCGGCGACGAAGGAATGTCCGGTCACCGCATGTTTCTCGCCACCTTGGACGATGAATTTGATGCCTCTTTGTCGATAGATATCGATGTTGACCGCCGCGATCCGCTTCGGCGTGCAGTCAACCACCAGATCACTCGCCGCGAGCAGATCATCGAGGTTCCCGGCGACATCGAGGCCGACGTTTTGCATCGTCTCGGCATGTTCCTCGGTGGCCGCGAAAAGACGGAAGCCCTTCTGCATCGCCATGCGCGGACGCCAATCTACACTGATGTCTGCAACTCCAGCGAGTTCCATATCGTCCTGCCGGGCCACGGCGTCGGCGACACGCTTTCCAATCACACCGTAGCCGTTGACGGCGACCCGGGTTTTTTTCGCTGGGTTCATCTGCTTCTCCTTGCGCCGGAAACACACCGCTGTGATGTGGCGCTAGTTGTTTGCGGTAATCGTTTCAGTAAGATCGCGCGCGGCATTTGGTCCAACGTCTGGTCCGACGACTCGGTGATCATGTCTTCGCTCTCCCGCTTCGCTCTCCCGCTTCGCTCGACCACTGCTGCGCTGCGGGTCGACCTTTGATCGGTTTCGTCCTTGCCAGCATAACCCACTTCGAGGGTTTCGCGACGCTCTTCGTTGACACCGCCGGACAACAGGTGCCTGACAACAGGTGGACGTCACCTTCGATCAAGCGAGTAAGGAGTTCCGCGAGATAATGTAGGAATTGGGTAATTCGTACAGCACGCTTTGCGAACGGGCACTGATCGATGTTAGGCTCTGGTGGCGTCTCTGCGTTCATTGAAAAGCACTGCGGTCAAAGCTGTCGTCAGGTTCCGCTAATGTGCATCAGTGTCCGACAGTCTGGATACTGGCATGCTTCTGCCAATCGAGCTCTGTTGGTCGGCTCACTCAGCGCGAACCTTTTGTCGCGCAATCAGGGAACGGGGGCTTGGCCACGATCGCGCCCGCGTTCCCGCTTCTGTCAATTGCATATGCAAAAAAGGAGATCGAAATGCCAGACAAGTCCAATCAGGAGACCCCTTTAAAGTCCGGGAATAAACATGCGCTGCCGGTCAACCGGCGGCGCTTGCTGGCCGGTACGGCTGGCCTCGCGGTCGGCGGGATGCTGGGCGCCTCGACCGCGACCGCGCAATCCGCAGAAACGACCGGCACGGCACATGTGGATGCCACGACCAGTGCCAGTAACCGGCTTTACACCTCCAATCCGACCCACCCTGGCATGGCCGACATCAGCCAGAACCCCGCCAATGTGCCGCCACCGATCACCCGGACGGAACCCGCCACCGTCCGGCTGGACTTCGAGACCATCGAGATCGAGGCGCATCTTGACACCAACTCCACCTATCGGTTCTGGACCTTCGACGGCAAGGTGCCGGGGCCGTTCCACCGCGTGCGTGTCGGTGACACGGTCGAAGTCTACCTGAAGAACCACGAAGATAGCTGGTATGCGCACAACATCGACCTGCACGCCGTAAACGGCCCTGGCGGTGGGGCCGCCCTTGGGTCACCAGGACCCGGCGAAAGCTACAGCTTCCGCTTCAAGGCACTCAACGCGGGTCTCTATGTCTATCACTGTGCTGTTGCCCCCGTGGCGATGCACATTGCCAACGGGATGTACGGATTGATCCTTGTCGAACCCGAAGGCGGGCTGCCGCCGGTCGACCGGGAGTACTATGTCATGCAGGGCGAAATTTACACCGACGAACGGTTCGGAACCAGCGGCCTGCTGAACGAAAGCTATGACAAGCTGGTCGATGAACGCGCCGAATATCTGGTGTTTAACGGCCATACGGGCGCGCTGACCGACCATTATCCGTTGCAGGCAAAGGTCGGCGAGACGGTGCGCATCTACTTCGGTAACGGTGGCCCCAATTACATCTCGTCGTTCCATGTGATCGGCGAGATATTTGATCGGGCCTATCTGCACGGATCGCTGGAAACGCCGCCGCTGACAAACGTCCAGACGATCACCGTTCCGGCCGGTGGTGCTGCGATGGTGGAGTTCAAATGCGATGTGCCGGGGCGCTATGTGTTGGTTGATCACGCGCTGTCGCGCGCCGAGCGCGGACTTGCCGGATATCTTTACGTGGAAGGCGACGAGAACCCGGATGTGTTCACATCGCTGGACAGTGACCCCGCTTCAGAGGGTTCGGGCAACTAAAGATTTACCAGTGTTCCTGCCATCGAAACAAATCTCAACAACAAATGGAGACCCTAATGTCCGAACCCGAGCCCGACGTGACGATACCTCTGTATCAAACATAACCCCACAATCGGCGCACTGGTGCAAAGGCTCGCATTCAGCTGCTATCCCTGTCTGTTTCAGCAAATAGCCGGATAGACCGGCGATGGCATGAGCCAATGTGGTGGAGTGGCGTTTTGATCAATCGCGCAATGGACGGAAGGCCGCCCAAGCGCGGGCCGCCCTGAAAGTAGCGCACGATGAACCGAAGCCACGAGACCTGACGCCGCACTTGGCACCCACGGAAGGAAGAGACGATGAAAACGAGCGTAATCAAAGTGGGCGACATGTTGTCGGTATGGAGCCTCGACGAAGTGGAAAGTCGAATTGGCGAGGTGCCCGGTGTTGAAAGCGTTACGGTGAATTTCGCAGCGGAAAACGCCACTGTCC
>RCMY010006334.1_pt1 | contig 12742 bp, 9 predicted proteins | sample 2041341 | NCBI WGS metagenome assembly RCMY01 (sample SAMN09708234, study PRJNA481090) | Marine sediment metagenome, whole genome shotgun sequencing project. | reverse complement strand
AGGCGATGGTGCTGATGGCGCAGCCGTTCTCCTACCGCTATCCGCTGGTGGAAGGCCAGGGCAACTTCGGTTCCAGCGACGATCCCAAATCGTTCGCGGCGATGCGCTACACCGAGTCCAAACTGACCCCGCTCGCCGAGGTCCTGCTGGGCGAGCTGGCGCACGGCACGGTGGACTGGAACCCGAACTTCGACGGCACGCTGGAGGAGCCGACGTGGATGCCGGCCCGCCTGCCGCACCTGCTGCTCAACGGCACCACCGGCATCGCCGTCGGCATGGCCACCGATTTCCCGCCGCACAACCTGGGCGAAGTGGTCAGCGCGTGCATCCGCCTGCTGGATGATCCCGACGCGACCACCGCGGACCTGTGCGAACACGTGCGGGGCCCCGATTACCCGACCAGCGCCGAGATCATCACCGCGCGCGCCGACCTGCTGCAGATGTACGAGACCGGCATCGGCAGCGTGCGTGCCCGCGCGGTGTACGAGCGCGAGGCCAACTCGATCGTCATTACCGGGCTGCCGCACCAGGTGTCGCCCGGCAAGGTGATCGAGCAGATCGCCACCCAGATGCGGGCCAAGAAGCTGCCTTGGCTGGAGGACATCCGCGACGAGTCCGACCACGCCAACCCGACCCGGATCGTGATCTTTCCGCGCAGCAACCGGGTCGATGTCGAGCAGTTGATGGGTCACCTGTTTGCGACGACCGATCTGGAGAAGAGCTTCCGGGTCAACATGAACGTGATTGGCCTTGACGGTCGTCCGCAGGTCAAAGGCCTCAAAGCTTTCCTGGCGGAGTGGCTCACCTTCCGCATCGATACCGTGACCCGACGCCTCACTCACCGCCTGGAAAAGGTCGAGCAGCGCCTGCACCTGCTGGAGGGCCTGCTGGTCGCGTTCCTCAATCTGGATGAAGTGATCCGCATCATCCGCAGCGAGGACGAGCCGCGGCCGGTGCTGATGGCGCGCTTCGAGCTCAGCGAAGCGCAGACCGACTACATCCTGGAAACCCGCCTGCGCCAGCTGGCGCGGCTGGAAGAGATGAAGATCCGCGGTGAGCAGGACGCGCTGGCCAAGGAGCGCAACCAGCTCGTCGCCATCCTGGGCAGCAAAGCGAAACTGAAGAAACTGGTGAAGGACGAGTTGCTGGCCGACGCCAAGAAATTCGGCGACGCCCGTCGCTCGCCACTGGTCGCTCGCGGCGCGGCCCAAGCCCTGTCGGAAACCGACCTGACGCCCAGCGAGCCGATGACCGTCGTACTCAGCAAGATGGGCTGGGCGCGCGCCGCCAAGGGCCACGAGGTTGACGCGGCTGCCATGAACTACCGCGAAGGTGACAGTCTGCTGGCCTTTACCCGCACACGCAGCAACCAGCAGGTGGCCTTCATTGATTCGAGCGGTCGCAGCTATTCCACGGTGGTCCATGGCCTGCCGTCGGCACGTGGCAATGGCGAACCGCTGACGGCACGTTTTTCACCTGCGCCCCGGACCTCATTCCAGGCACTGACCAGTGGCGACAACGACCAGCGCCTGGTGCTGGCCAGCAGTCACGGCTACGGTTTCCTGACCCGGTTCGAGAACCTCACCAGCCGCAACAAGGCCGGCAAGGCGATGCTGTCGTTGACGCCAAATGCCAACGTACTGCAACCGGCCCTCGTCGGCGACCCAGCGCAGGACCGGGTCGTGATCGCCACCAGTGCCGGTCACCTGCTGGCCTTCCCGGTGGCGGAGTTGCCGGAACTCGACAAGGGCAAAGGCAACAAGCTGATCGATATTCCGCGGGCGAAACTGGGCACCGAGCACGTGGTCGCCGTGGCCGTCGTTGCCGAAGGCTCCTCGTTGCTGGTCAAGTCGGGTGCTCGCACCATGACGTTGACCTGGAAGGACCTGGACCCCTACGCCGGCACCCGCGCCGGTCGGGGCGGCCTGTTGCCGCGCGGCTGGCAGAAGGTCGACGGGCTGCAGGTCGAGTAGGCGCCCCCGCTTACGCCTCCGCCGCCAGATGTACACCGCGGATTGCCCGCCCGGACGGGTCGGCTGATGCGGCAAACGAGGCATCCCACGCGATCGCCGTCTCGGTCGAGCAGGCAATCGACTTGCCGCCCGGCACCGTGCGCGCGCAGGCGTCGCCCGGGAACAGACCGTCGAAGATCTCCCGGTACCAGTAGCCTTCCCTGGTCACCGGGGAGTTGATCGGGAATCGCGCTTCGGCGCCTGCGAGGTCCGCGTCGCTGACCGTTGCTTCGGCATGGGCTTTCAGTCCGTCGATCCAGCCATAGCCCACGCCATCGCTGAATTGCTCCTTCTGCCGCCACAGGATCGCGTCGGGCAGGTAGCCTTCGAACGCCTCGCGCAGGACCGCCTTCTCGATCCGGACGGTTCCATCCGCGCGTATGCCCACCATCTTGGCGCTGGCATCCATCTTCATCGCGACCTCGAGGAATTCGACGTCCAGGAACGGCACCCGCGGCTCGACGCCCCAGGCCATCATCGACTTGTTCGCGCGCAGGCAATCGTAGTTGTGCAGGGCGTCAACCTTGCGCACCAGCTCCTCATGGAATTCGCGTGCGTTGGGCGCCTTGTGGAAGTACAGGTAGCCGCCGAAGATCTCGTCGCTGCCTTCGCCTGACAGGACCATCTTCACCCCCATCGCCTTGATCCGGCGTGCCAGCAGGAACATCGGCGTGGACGCGCGGATGGACGTGACGTCATAGGTCTCGATGTGGCGGATCACCTCCGGCAGCGCATCAATGCCCTCCTCCAGGGTGTAGGTGAAACCGTGATGCACGGTGCCCAGCGCCTCCGCGGCAATCTCGGCGGCAATCGGGCGAGCCTTCCAGGCCGATCGCGAAGGAGTGCAACCGCGGCCACCACGCTTCGGACTGGTCGTCCTCCTCGATGCGGTTACGCGCGAACCGCGCCGCGCAGGCGGCGACCAGGGAGGAATCCAGCCCGCCCGAAAGCAACACGCCGTAGGGGACGTCGCACATCAACTGACGATGCACGGCGGCCTCGAACGCTTCGCGCAACTCGCGGGGACTGACGTGGACGCCGATGGTGGCGTCATGGTCGCGCCACGGACGCTCGTAGTAGCGGACCGGCTCGCCCACGGTGCTGTCGTAATAATGGCCGGGGGGAAACTGGGCGACGTCGTCGCAGATATCCGCGAGTGCCTTCATCTCGGACGCCACGCAGAGGCGGCCGGCAGCATCGTGGCCCCAGTACAACGGCACCACGCCGATCGGGTCGCGCGCAATCAGCACGCGCTCGTTGGCACGATCCCACAGGGCAAACGCGAAAATGCCGTTGAGGCGGTTCAGCCAGCCGCCGATATCGGCGTCCTCGCGGAACAGTGCGCTGAGGACTTCGCAGTCCGACTCGGTCTGGAACTCATAAGGCTGGCGCAGCGCCGCCTTCAATTCGCGATGGTTGTAGATCTCCCCATTGACCGCCAGGACCAGATCGCCATCGGCCGAGCGCATCGGCTGGGCGCCACCCGCCGGGTCGACGATGGCGAGACGCTCATGCACGAGGATCGCAGCGTCGTCGACGTAGACCCCACTCCAGTCCGGGCCGCGGTGACGTTGGCGCCGTGACAGCGACAGTGCCAGCGGACGAAGGGGTTGCAGGTCATCGCCGGCTTGCTGGCGGAAGATGCCGAGGATCGAGCACATGGGGTAACTCCGGAGGTAGATGAGGCGGAAATAAAAAGGCCCGCACTTCGCAGTGCAGGCCTTGGATTCGATTCGTGCGTTTTGTCTTACGCGCTAATCGCCGGCCTGCTGGAGGCTGACGTTATTATTGAGGTTGAGGCGGGTGGCGATCACAGCATTGAAGTCGCGGAGGCCGGGGCCGACGTCGCGGGTCAATGCATGCAGCGCGGTACGCATCAAGGTCATGGGTCGATCCTGCTCTATTGCAGTGCAGCATGCAAGCATCCATTTGCGCCAGCGGATCGCAACGGACTGATCTTCGATTGGATATCGCGTCATGCCGCACCGCTATCATCGGCTGACCGTTTACCGGATTGGGGAAACCATGGGAACCAGACGCATGCGCGACGCCGCGCCGACGGCGCGTGCGCCATCGCGCCCAAGCGCCCTCATCATGCTGCTGTTGTTTGCGATCGCTGCCCTGCTCTCGGTACGTGGCACTCTGCCGCCGGTACCGCTGGGACCGGATGCGCCCGCCACCGTGTATTCCGCCGCGCGAGCCGCCGATGCATTGACGCGGATCCTCGGCGATGAACGTGCCCACCCCACCGGCAGCACTGCCAACGCACAGGTGCGAGACCGCATCATTGCCGAGTTCGGCCAGATGGGTTTGCAGGCCCGGGTGCAGCGGAGGTTCGCGTGCGGTGGCAGTGCGTGCGCGATGGTGGAGAACCTTGTCGTCAGGATCCCGGGGAAGAGCCCCGAGAACGCCGTTTTGCTGGCCGCCCACTACGACTCCGTGGGTGCGGGCCCGGGCGCCTCCGACGACGGCGCCGGTGTCGCGACACTGATCGAGTCGGCGCGCGCGTTGCTGGCAGGCCCGCCACTTGCGCGGGATGTCTGGCTGCTCGCCAGCGACGGCGAGGAGCTCGGCCTGATTGGCGCGGAAGCCTTCGTGCGCGAACCGGAATTCAGCCGCATTGCCACCGTGGTCAACATGGAGGCTCGCGGTACGCGCGGCGCGAGTCGTCTGATCGAGACCCACTCCGACAACGCGGCGATGGTGGCCGCCGTGCGGCGGGCGATGCCTCGCGCAGGCGGTTCGTCGGTGGACTACGAGATCTACCGCAGTCTGCCCAACGACACCGACTTCACCGTCTTCCGCCGGGAGGGGCGCGAGGGCCTGAACTTCGCCTGGGCCGAGGGAGCGTCGCGCTATCACACTGCGCTGGACGACCTGGCGCATCTGGATCGCGGCTCACTGCAACACCACGGCAACAACGCGCTGGCGATGGCGCGGGAACTGGCAGGCCGTTCCGGCGTCGACCCGATGTCCGCAGCGGAGAGGTCCCCGGTACCTGCGCACGACTCCGTGTTCTTCAATCCGTTCGGCGCGGCCCTCGCGACATGGCCGGTGCCGTGGAATCCGATCCTGCTGGTGATCGGACTGGCCTTGTGGCTGGCACTGGGTGTCCGGCTGGTCCGACGCGACCTTCGCGCGGGAGCGGCCCTGGTCGCCGGGCTTTCGGTGCTGGTGACGGTTGCCGTGCTGGCCGGGCTGGGCTGGGGACTGCATGCGCTGCTGCGGTTTCTGGGCGCCATGCCAGCCCTGTGGACGGCACAGGGCGGTCTGTTGATTGCCACCTTCGCACTCATCGCCGTGCCCGTTGCGGTGGCTTGCGGCCATCTGGTGCGGCGCTGGTGTGGCATCCCGGCACTGGCGCTCACGAGCCTGTTGCCTTTCGCGATCGTCGCGACTGCAGCGGTGGTGGCAATGCCCGGCGCAAGCTATCTCGGACTGCTGCCTTTGTTGGCCGGCGCAGGTTTCGGCCATCTGATGATCGGACGGCCCGTCGTCTGGTCGGGCGTGGCGGCACTGGTCGCCGTCGGCTTCTGGTTTCCGTACGCGATCGACGTCTACCCTGCCATCGGCCACCCCGGATTGACGGCGGTGACGTTACTGATCGGTGTGATGGCGCTGCCGCTGTTGCCGAGCCTGCTCACGCTGCCCCGGACACCGGGTGTTGTAAGCGGCGTCGGAATCGTGGCGACGCTGGCATGCGCCGTACTGGCACTCGCCCGGCCCGCGTTTGATGCCGACGTGCCACGACCGGCGAATCTGCTGTACGCGGGAAGCGGCGACGACGCCCGGCTGTACCTCATGCCACGGGCAACCATGCCACCCGGGTTTCTGGGCGCAGCAGGCTTCGCCGATATCTCCCAACCGGTCAGCGCATGGACGGGATGGGGGTTTCCCGGTGCGGACGGCCCTGCCCTCGCCGCACCGGATCTGCAAGTGGAATCCGACGTTGTACGCGATGGCCGCCGCCATGTGGGTGTGCGACTGACCTCACGACGCGGCGCGACGGATGGGGGACTGGTGTTGCCCGGCGATATCGCGAAGGCTTCGATCCGCGTCCAGGGCCAGCCGCTGGCGCCGTCAAGGGGCGACGCCCAGTCACCCCGGTGGCGGCGGATCGCGCTGGTCGGCCTGTCGCCGGAAGGTGCGTTGTTCGAGTTTGAAAGCACCATCGGCCGGCCCGTCGAGTTGCACGGATACGACAGTTCACCTGGCGTCCCCGCTGCGCTGGCCGACGTCGTCCGCCAACGCGACGCGGTGGCGATGCCCATCCACGGCGGTGATTCGACGATGGCGTGGGACCGGCTCGAGTTGGCAACCACGCCGGAGCCCTGACGCCCCACGCCGCCTTCAGGCGCTGGTAGCCACCAGAAGCCGTTCAATCAGCGCCTGATAAAGGCCGGGCAATGCTTCCAGATCCGCAACGGACACGTTCTCATCGACCTGGTGGATGCTGGCATTGACCGGACCGACTTCGATGCACTGGGTGCCGAGGGTCGCGATGAAGCGCGCATCCGAGGTGCCGCCACCGGTGCTTTCCTCCGGCGCGGCTCCGACGCTCGCGGTCAACACCTCGCGTGCCGCACGGCGCAGCGTCCCCTCCGGCGTATGGAACGGCTCGCCGCTTCGGTGCCAGTGGATCGTGTACTCCAGGCCGTGCGCGCGCAGTACCTGCTCGCACTCGTGTTCCAGTCCCGCGGCATCCCACCGGGGGTTGTAGCGCAGGTTGAACACCACGCGCATCGCGCCGGGAATGACGTTGCTTGCGCCGGTGCCGCTGTTGATGTTGCTGATCTGCAGGCTGGTCGGCGGAAACGTCTCGAACCCCTCGTCCCATTTCCGCGCCGTCAGTTCAGCCAACGCGGGCAGCGCCTGGTGGACCGGATTACGCGCCTTGTCGGGATAGGCCACGTGTCCCTGGACACCTTGCACATCGAGTGTCGCGGTCAGGCTGCCGCGGCGTCCCACACGCAGAAGATCGCCAAGTTTCGCGGTCGAAGAAGGCTCGCCGGTGATGCACCAGTCGATGCGTTCGCCGCGCTCGCGGAACGACTCGGTCACCCGGCGCACGCCGTCAATGGCGTCACCCTCTTCGTCGGAGGTCAGCAACACCGCGAGACGTCCACGATGCAGCGGATGGGCGGCGGCGAAACGCTCGGCGGCGATGACGAATGCGGCGACGCTTCCTTTCATGTCCGCCGCGCCGCGCCCATACAGCACGCCATCGCGAATCTCCGGGGCAAACGGATCGCTGGCCCAGTCTGTTGCGGGACCCGGCGGCACGACATCGGTATGTCCGAGCAGCACGAGGGTGGGACCATCGCCTTCGCCATGGGTCGCCCACAGGTTGTCGACCTCGCCGAAGCGCATGTGCTCGCAACGGAACCCGGCGCGCTGCAGGCGCTCGGCCAGCAGCGCCTGGCAGCCGGCGTCATCAGGGGTCACCGAAGGGCGCTGGATCAGCGCAATGGTGAGTTCCAGGACATCGCTGCTCATGTGCCGAACCGCTGTTTGAAACCGTTGTCGCTGAAGCGCTGGCTCACCTGGCCGTCCTGCGTGACCACCACCGGGCGCCGGATCAGCTGGGGATACTCCTTCAGCAGCAGCTTCCACTCGGCATCGGAACCCGGGCTTTTGCGGGTGTCCGGCAGCTGGCGCCAGGTGGTGGAGGACTTGTTGATCATGGTCTCCCAGCCGCCCAGCTGTTGTTGCCACTCCATCAGCGTTTCCGGCGTCTGCCGCTGTTCGCGGTAGTCGATGAACTCGAACGGGATCTCGAACCGCTCCAGCCACTTGCGCGCCTTGCGGCACGTATCGCAGTTCGCCAGTCCGTAGACGGTGGTGGTCATCGTGGAAGCCTCAGTCCGCCAGACCGCGCAACAGGTCATTGATGCTGGTTTTCGACCGGGTCCGGGCATCGACCTGCTTGACGATCACCGCGCAGTACAGCGAGTGCGAGCCATCCGCCGAAGGCAGCTGACCGGACACGACGACGCTGTAGGGCGGCACGCTGCCGTAGCTGACCTCGCCGGTCGCACGGTTGTACACACGTGTGCTCTGGCCGAGAAACACACCCATGCCGATCACGCTGTGATGTCCGACCACGAAGCCTTCGACGACCTCCGAGCGGGCACCGATAAAGCAGTGATCCTCGATGATCGTCGGCGTCGCCTGCAACGGTTCCAGCACGCCACCGATGCCCGCGCCACCGGAAAGATGGCAGTGCTTGCCGATCTGGGCGCAGGAACCGACGGTGGCCCATGTATCGACCATCGTGCCCTCGCCCACGTACGCACCGATGTTGACGAAACTGGGCATCAGCACCACGTCGCGGCCAAGGTGGGTGCCCCGGCGGACAATCGCACCCGGCACGACACGCACGCCCATCTCGCGGAATGCGGCCTCGTCAAAGTCGGCGAAGCGGGACGGAATCTTGTCCCAGAACGGCGCTGGAGCCGCTTCGACGACCTCCATCTCCTGGGTGCGGAAATACAGCAGGACCGCCTTCTTCAACCACTCGTTGACCTTCCAGCCGCCGTCGCCATCCGGTTCGGCGACGCGCAACTCCCCGGACTCGATACCCGAAATCACGCGCTCCACGACGGGCGCGGTAGAACTGGCCAATTCTTCAGGCGTCAGGGTGGCCCGACGCTCGAACGCGCCTTCGATGACGGCCCGGAGTTCTTCAATGGCGGCGGAGGTGGGAGCGGTCTTGCTGGGGGTCACAGGTGTTCTCCTTCAAGACAGGCAAGCAGCGCGATGCTCAATGCCTGTTGGCGATCCTCGTCCAATGGCTGATTGTGCCCATCGGAGTCGGCGGCGGTGATCTGGAATACGTCCTCGGCGCGTGCGCCGAACGTGGCGATGCGCGCGTCGTGGACGCGCAGGTTCTGGGTGCGCAGTATCTGGGCGACATCGGCCAGCAGCCCCGGACGATCGGTGCACACCAGGCTGAGTGTGGTCCGCCCCTGGCCAGCATCATCGAAGCCGATCCTGGGCGGAATGCGGAAGTGGCGCAGGTGTCGGGGCTGGGTGCGCCGGGCCGGCCGGATATCCTCGAGTGGACCGTCCAGCGCCCGCGCAAGCCGCTCCGCGACTTCGGCCGCTACGGGCGCGCTTCGGGAGTCGGTCGGGATCACTTCAAAGGTGTCGAAGATCGTTCCGTTGGGGCCATCCAGCACGCGCGCCTGCTGGATCTCCAGGCCGCAGCGGTCGAGCATCGCGACGATCGCGGCGAACAGACCGTCACGATCCAGCGAATGGACGAACACCTCCAATGCCCCGGTATCGGCCGCTACCGACCGGACGCGGACCTTGGTCCGGCCCGGCTCCAAGCGGTGCAATGCCGCCGCCTGCCAGGCCAACTGGTAGGGACGACCGCGCTGGAATCCCGCTTCGGGCATGCGGGCAAAGAGCTCTGCGACGGTGGCCTCGTCCAGCCCCTGGGCGGCCAGCAGACCTTCCACCGCCTGCCGGGTCTCGGCGATGTGCTGGGCGGCGGCGACCGGGTTCTCCAGCCCCCGGCGCAGCGCCAGTCGGGTGGCGGTGTAAAGGTCGGCCATCAACCGGTTCTTCCACGCATTCCACAGTTTCGGCGACGTCCCGGCGATGTCGGCGCAGGTCAGCAGGTACAGATGATCAAGCCGCTCGCGGTCGCCGATCACGGTGGCAAAACGGTGGATCACCTCCGGATCGGCGATGTCCTGCTTCTGCGCCGTGATCGACATCAGCAGATGTTTGCGCACCAGCCATTCGACCAGGGCGGTATCGGCCTCGCCCAGCCCGATCGTGCTGCAGAAAACGCGCGCATCAACGGCACCCAACTCGGAGTGGTCGCCCCCGCGGCCTTTGGCGATGTCATGGAACAGACCGGCCAGCAACAACAGTTCGGGCTTGCGCAGGCGGGGCCAGACTTCGTGCGCCAGCGCGAACCGCTCACTGGACTCGTTGCTGGCAAACGATGCGATGTTTTTCAGAACCGCGAGGGTGTGCTGGTCGACCGTGTAGACGTGAAACAGATCGAACTGCATCCTGCCGGATACCTTCAGGAACGCGGGAATCCAGCGCCCCAGCACACCCAGCCGCGCCATCCGGGTCAGCGTGCGCACCGGCTGTGGGCCGCGCAAGAGACGCAGGAAATGCTGGTGCAACTCCGGCGTGGCACTGGCAAAGTCCGGCATGCCGGGCAGCGCTTCCGCGAGCGCACGCGCCGTCTGCGAGTGCAATCCACTCAGTTCCCCGCGTGCCGCCCAGGTGGAGAACAGGGCGAACACCTCGCGGGCGTCGCGCGGCCACTGCGGATCCCGTGCGGCCAGATATCCCCGGCGGAGTTCGAACAGCTCGTCCAGCGGTTCCGGCTCAGCCTCGCCTTCCAACTGCTCCTCAAAGCGCTGCAGCAGGCGCTCGCCAATGCGCAGCACCAGCGAGGCATTCAGGTAGAAGCCCTGCATCATCTGCTCGACCGCGAGCGTGCCGCCGGCATCCTCGAAACCCAGTCGGGTCGCCAGCAGCTTCTGGTAGTCGAAGCGCAACCGCTCCTCGCGTTTGCCAGCAACCAGATGCAGGCCGTAGCGCAGCCGCGCCAGCCCGCGGCGCTCGCGCTCCAGGGTCGCGACCTCGTCGGCGCCCATCTGGCCGAACGCGACCAGCGATTCCATGTCGGCGGTACCGATGATGCGCAGCGCCATCCAGTTCAGCGTCTGCACGTCGCGCAGCCCGCCCGGGCCTTCCTTGAGATTCGGCTCCAGGTTGTCGGCGGTGTCGTCGAAACGCGCATGGCGTTCGCGCAATTCATTCCGCTTGGCCTCGAAAAACTGCTGCGGCGGCCACACCAGGCGCGGAGAGACCGCGCCCTGCAACTCGCGACGCTCATGTTCGTTGGCCATCAACGGCCGGGCTTCCAGCAGCGCGGTCAGCACCGTGATGTCCTCGATGGACGCCTCGGTGCATTGCTGCAACGACCGCACCGCATGGCCTACCGGCAGGCCGCAATCCCACAGCAGCGCGAACAGACGCGCCAGGGATGCGGCGTATGCCTGTGATTCGGCCGGCTCGGCGAGTACCAGCAGGTCGATGTCCGACTGCGGGTAAAGCTCCCCACGCCCGTAGCCACCGACCGCAAACAGCGCCAGCTCGGCACCCGCGGGGATGCAACGCAGCCAGGCCGCCTGAACGACCGTATCGACCTCGGCGGCGCGTTCGGCCAGCAGGCGATCGATCTCCGCTTGCGCATCGAAGCGGCTGGCGAAGGCGGCGTCGGCCACCGCCAGCTGCTCGCGCGCGCGTACCGACCATTCCGCGTCGCGGCGGGGGTCGGCCCGGTCTTGATCCTCACCCCCGGCCGTGAGCGACGCGCGGTCTCCGACAGGGCCGAGAGGGGTCATAGGTCGTTGTCATCACCCGGCAGGCGGGTGAGGATTTCCACCCCATCGTGGGTCACCACGACGGTGTGCTCCCACTGCGCCGAGAGCGAGCGGTCCTTGGTCACCACCGTCCAGCCGTCCGGCAGCACCCGGGTATGGCGCTTGCCGGCATTGATCATCGGTTCGATGGTGAAGGTCATGCCGGGCTTCAGCACCAGCCCTTCGCCGGCATTGCCGTAATGCAGCACCTGCGGTTCGTCGTGGTAGACCTTGCCGATACCATGACCGCAATACTCACGCACCACGCTGAAGCGCTCGCCCTCGGCGTACTGCTGGATCGCGTGGCCTACATCGCCCAGGGTCGCACCCGGGCGGACCGTGCGGATACCGCGGAACATCGCCTCGCGGGTGACATCCACCAGCCGTCTTGCCAGCACCGATGGCGTACCGACGACATACATGCGACTGGTATCACCGTGCCAGCCGTCCTTGATGACGGTGACATCGATGTTGACGATATCGCCGTCCTTGAGCACCTTGGACTCGGTCGGTATGCCATGGCAGATGACGTTGTTGACCGAGGTGCACACCGTCTTCGGGAAGCCCCTGTAGCCGACATTGGCCGGTACCGCGGCTTGGACGTTGACGATGTGATCGTGACAGATGCGGTCCAGCTCCTCGGTGGTCACGCCCGGCTTCACATGCGGGGCGACGACCTGGAGCACCTCGGCGGCCAAACGGCCGGCGACGCGCATCTTCTCGATTTCTGCGGGGGTTTTGAGGTTGATAGGCATCCTTTCATTATCGCTGATTTGGCCCGTCCCGGTTCCGGGCTGATAAAGGAGCGCGATGACAGCCGCTGACCGCGCAGCAACAGGCCGGCGTGAGCGCCCGGGCCCAGCCGTTCGTCTCCGATTGCGTGTAACGGCGTGGATTGCCAGAAAATTGCCCGGGGGCTATACTCCCCCGGCTGCGTGGCTTGTGCTCCGCTCCGCCCACGCCGGGCGTCACCGGCGAATACACACCTGCTGTCAAAGCCCGTGCCGGGGTGCTTCAAGGCCACAAGCCGCGAAGTTCGGTCACGGAAGCAGCGGGGAAGCCAAACCCCGGAATCCTTGCGCCGGCTTTGCCGTTGCAGCCGCCCCAACCCTTTGGCGGCCGGATTCCCCTATCGGAGTTGTATCCAATGCCTCAGATCACCATGCGCCAGATGCTGGAAGCCGGCGTCCATTTCGGCCACCAGACCCGTTACTGGAACCCGAAGATGGGTCCGTACATCTTCGGTGCGCGCGGCAAGATCCACATCATCAACCTGGAGAAGACCGTCCCGTTGTTCAACGACGCGATGAACTTCATCTCCAGCATTGC
>RCMY010004080.1_pt1 | contig 12743 bp, 11 predicted proteins | sample 2041341 | NCBI WGS metagenome assembly RCMY01 (sample SAMN09708234, study PRJNA481090) | Marine sediment metagenome, whole genome shotgun sequencing project. | reverse complement strand
ATTCGGTAATCACAGGCGGTCAATTTTCGGTTGTCATTTACACCCGGCTTTACAATGACGAGAAATTTGCGCCAAGGATTCCAAATGAGGGTAAGGGCAACGTAAGAAGAGTCGATCTGCCCTTCGCATCGAATCTTCGGCCGCTTGTTTTGCCTTTAATTGTTGGCGAAGCGCCGAGTTTCTCGGCAGAGATTTTCGAGACGCCCGCCATAATAAAAAAGGGACATGATGTAATAATCATGTCCCTTTTTTTATTATGGGTGCCCGCCAAATCTTTACGTGCCCCAGAGAAGATTTGCACTAATCCATCCCGTCAATCCTGATTCGTGTTGTACTTGGACCCAATCGCCTTGACGCCCTATTATCTTAAAAACCACTCCATAGTGCGCTTTACCAACAATTTTATTTTCAGAACCCGGTCCTTTTCGAATGTTGACCCTTGTCTCACTATTTTTATTACCTTTTACAATTGCTTGCTGCTTTTTTATCAGGACTGACTTGTGCAGCCATCCTGTTTCATCTTCAAAATCTTTAACCAGAAGCCAATCGCCATTTCGCTTAAGAATTTCAACGGGAAAACCGGAACCGTATGCATATTTGATCGCATATTCTGTTCCAGGACCTGCTCTTAGATTGACACCATCACCTTTGACGCTCAGCATTTCCCCAAACGCTGTATTTATTGAAAAGGAAATGAGGAAGATGAAAAGGAAGAAAGCAGCAGATAAAATTATCCTATATTTCTTGTAAAACATTGTTTTCATACGATATATTTAGTTGTGATTATGCTGGTTTATTGATCACCCAACAATAAATCAGCAACACGGTCAAGGTCATCGAGAGAATAATATTCAATTTCTATTTTTCCCCGACTGCCGTTTTGGCTAATTGCCACCTTTGAATTTAAGCGATTAGTGAGTTGCGTAACCAGAGAGTTTTTATAGGCGAGGGGCATTGCTTCAATAGGAATTTGGATGGTTTTTTTGGGCCGTGATTGCGGCACTGACGCTTTTTTTATTATTTTTTCTGTCTGACGTACCGAAAGTCCGTTTTTTATGATAATGTTTCTGATCTCTTGAATTTTTAGTGGTTCATCTGCTAACTTTACCAAGGCACGGCCATGGCCTTCCGACAGTAGTCCATCTGTAATATCTCTTCGAATTATTTCGGGAAGTTTGAGTAATCTCAGCATGTTAGTTACTGTTGATCGTTGTTTCCCCACCCTTTTGGCCGTTTCTTCCTGCGTATAACCGAATTTTTCAATAAGTTTTTTATAGGCTTCCGCCTCCTCTATGGGATTGAGATCTGTCCTTTGCACATTTTCTATGAGGGCTATTTCAAGCAAACTGTCCTCATGGTCAACCTCGAGGAGGATAACCGGAACATGGGACAACCCTGCGAGTTTTGATGCCCTCAGCCTTCTCTCCCCCGCGATGAGTTCAAAATCACCATTGGATCCCGATGTGACTATGAGTGGCTGTATAATACCTTTCTCATGTATAGAATCCGCTAGTTCCTGCAGATCTTCAGGATTGAAATGAGTTCTCGGTTGATACTTATTGGGGATAATTTTGTTAATGTCACATTCAAAGAATTTTTCCTGCTCTTCGTCAAAGAGGAGACCCACTCCTTGGCCTAGCCCTGTTTTTTTACTCATTTTTTTTCCTCTGCTTTGTCAGGAACTCTTTAGCGAGGTTAACGTAGGAAACCGCGCCGCTGGAAGTTTTGTCGTAGTCAATAATATTCTGGCCGTGACTTGGACATTCACTGAGTCTGACATTTCTTGGAATTACAGTTTTATAAAGTTGCTCTTTGAAATGGGTTTTGATCTCTGACGCAACTTGATGGGTCAGGCGGTTACGCTTGTCAAACATTGTTAGTACGAGTCCTTCTATGTACAAGGATGTATTAAAGGACTTTTTCACTGATCGTATTGTGTTAACAAGTTGGGCAAGTCCTTCCATCGCGAAATACTCACACTGCATTGGGATGAGTACAGAGTTGGCCGATGTTAAGGCATTCACCGTTAAGAGTCCTAACGATGGAGGACAATCAATAATGATATAATCATACAATTCGAGGACTGGTTCCAGTAATAAACGAAGGCGTGTTTCTCTCTTTTCCACAGATATCATTTCAATTTCTGCCGCAACGAGATCAATGCTGGAAGGAATGATATCGAGATTAGGCACGCCACTTTGTCTGAGTATTTCGGTGCTCGAGTATCCTCCGGAATAAGCATGGTACAGATGCTTTTTGACTTTTCTCATGTTTACGCCAAGCCCACTTGACGCGTTGCCTTGAGGATCTGAATCGACAAGAAGCACTCTTTTTCTTTTTTTTGCGAGGGCCGCCGATAAATTAATAGAGGTGGTTGTTTTTCCCACCCCACCCTTTTGGTTTGCAACAGCAATAATTTTTGCAGACAGTTTCATTGTACGTCCTCTTAGTAAAAAAAATAATGTGAGCAAACAGTAATCGTTTCGATAAATAATATCTCCATAAATCTAAAAATCCCAACTATTTTGACTTTTTTTATACTGAACAAGTAAGGTCTTGCTTTTTTTAGTAAAAACCTTTTAGATTTTAGTGCTGTTATAACTTTATTCCTATGTTTCACGTGAAACATTTTTTTGAGAGGGTCGTATAAAATGAACTCGGATTTTCTGATTATCGGAAGTGGAATTGCCGGATTGTCGTTGGCTTTGAAAGCGGCTCGGTTGGGTAAAGTAAGTGTCATTACCAAAAAAGAAGAAGTTGATACGGCGACGAATCTTGCTCAGGGTGGTATTGCTGCTGTTTTAAACAGTGAAGATAGTTTTTCGGAACATATACGAGATACTCTCAAAGCTGGTGATGGTTTGTGCGATGAAAATGTTGTCCGCATGGTTGTTGAAAACGGGCCGGCCCGTGTTAAGGAACTTATAGATATTGGTGTTAATTTTGTAAAAGAGAAAAATGGAAATCTCAGCCTTGGACGGGAAGGGGGACATTCCAAAAGAAGAGTAGCCCATGCTTACGATTTAACAGGAAGGGAAATTGAAAGGGCATTGGTGGAAAGTGTCGGGAATAACCCCAATATCTCTCTTTACGAAAACCATATGTGCGTTGATTTGATTACTGAGGACGCCAAGGACATCGATGAAAATGTATCTCAAAGAAGATGTGTTGGGGCGTACGTAATAGATGAATATGGAGAGGTTAAAGTTTTCTTAGCAAAAGTGGTTGTTCTTTGTACCGGGGGAGCCGGGAAAGTGTATCTTTATACCAGTAACCCGGATATTGCCACAGGAGATGGCGTGGCTATTGCACATCGGGCAGGTGCGGAAATTAGTAATATGGAGTTTGTCCAGTTTCATCCAACCTGTCTCTATCATCACCAGGCCAAAAACTTTCTTATATCGGAGGCAGTGAGAGGTGAGGGTGCCATTCTGCTTGATCAAAATAATGAAAGATTTATGGAGAAATATGAACCGGATCAAATGGAGTTGGCCACACGAGATAAAGTTGCCAGGGCTATTGATACGGAAATGAAGCGTACCGGTGCTGATTGTGTCTATCTCGACATAAGACATAAGGGGAGCGCTTTCCTACAGGAAAGATTTCCCACTATATATAATAAATGTTTGTCTCTTGGAATAGACATTGCCAAAATGCCCATCCCTGTGGTTCCTGCAGCCCACTATTTATGTGGCGGTGTGAAAACAGACGTTCATGGAAGAACGACCATTGGCTGTCTTTTTGCTCTGGGCGAGACGTCGTGCACCGGATTACATGGTGGAAATAGACTGGCGAGCAACAGCCTTCTTGAAGCTGTTGTTTATGCGGAAAACGTTTATAGGTATTGCGAGAGCAACTGGTCGTCGATTGCCAAACAGAAAAACAATGAGGCCTATCATTATAAAAATGGCGATAAAGAAAAAATTGACGAAGAGATCTTAATTAATCACAACTGGGATATTATTCGCAGGGTAATGTGGAATTATGTTGGTATTGTCCGAAAAGAATCGCGCTTAATCCTTGCCAAACAAAGAATAGCAGAAGTAAGAAAAGAGATAGATGAGATTGTTGAGACATTTCAAGTTACCCCTAATATGTTAGAATTGAAAAATATATCCCTAGTCGCGTCTCTCATAATTGATGCCTCATTGGCTAGAAAAGAATCAAAGGGTCTGCATTATATTCTCGATTACCCGGCAACTGAGGTGGAGTAATCTCGTTCGTTGGGAAATTCTTCCCCAGAGGATGGGAATGTAACGAGCACTCATAGTGGTGGAGCTGTACATCATTACATGTTGATGCGTTTCCTGCCTCGAGATGAAAGCAAGAGGACAGCCTCCGGGGAAGAGGTCTTATATGTTTGGGATAAATGTATGTCGTGTGCTGAGATACTTATTAATAAAAAAGTGATTTCCACAAATTATTATAAAATCAGGCATGTCTTTACTTAATGGCCTGTCGAATAGCCTGAAGCCTGAGTTAACGTTTGGTTTACCACAACCTCATATGATGTATCTTTTTTCATAAAAAGATGAGGCTATGTGGAGTACGTAAAAACCACTCATAAACGATTTATGGTTAGGGATATAATATTACAAAATATTCTTGTCTAGAACTGATAGCATAAAATCCAAAGTTTCATTTACACCACATATTGATAATATATTCAATATGTTACGGTTTTTATTGCTTGCCAGGCAGGGTGTCGTCTGTTGCGATGAAGGTGTAAAATTTTTGGTCGTTTAGATCCTGTTGACACCATTTATTAATTATGTCGTTGATACTATGTTGAAAAATATCCTAAAGCGCAGAGTAGCACAGTAGATTCCAGGCACAAGGCGGGGTATTTTTTTTAGAAAGGTGATAAGCGTCTTAGGACGGTTCCACCTCAAAGAGCGTCGTTACAAGAAGAAAACATCCTCCCTCAATTATTTCTTCTCATTGGCTGATATGTTGCACGATACACGTAGTGTATTAGTATGTTATCAATGGAGATGTGCTTTTTAAAAAAAAATTACAAGCAGCCTGACGGTGATCGCATACTATGGCCATTGCTTCCATAACCAAAAATAATTTTGATGCTGTACTTTTCGATTTGGATGGTGTCATCACAAATACTGCAAAAGTCCACGCAACCTGTTGGAAAAAACTTTTTGATGAGTTTTTGCAAGAACATGCCCTAGCGACCCATCAAATATTCACCCCTTTTGATATTGTTTCCGATTACGGTCAATATGTAGATGGAAAATTGCGCCAGGAAGGAGTGCGGGATTTCCTCGCATCGCGGCATATCTCTTTACCTTCTGGTGAAGGAGATGCTTCCTTTGGCCCAAATACTGTCCAAGAGCTCGCTCGTCGCAAAGATGACATTTTTAAGAAGGTCTTGCAGGAAGACGGTGTTGACATTCTGGAGGATGGCCTGGCATTAGTCCATCATGTGCGTGCCAATGGTTTGAAAACCGCTGTTGTCTCTTCGAGTAAAAATTGTCAATTTGTGCTGCAGTTGGCAGAGATTGAAGATTTATTCGACACTCGGGTGGATGGTGTTACTGTCGCTCAATTGGGATTAAAGGGCAAACCGGCCCCTGACCCTTTTTTGAAGGCAGCAGATCGACTCGGTGTTCAGCCGATACGATCAGTGGTTGTTGAAGACGCCATTTCGGGGGTTGTTGCCGGACGTCGCGGCAATTTCGGCCTAGTGGTCGGTGTTGATCGCCTGGGTAATACTTCGGCCCTGCTAAACGGTGGCGCTGATATTGTGGTCGCTGATCTGAGGTCTCTTATCGTCTAGATCCTGCTGCCTTCGCGCACAGCCAATCGTTTTACATCGTTTACCTTGGCTATAGAAAGCTGAAAACACGGGGAAGGTTATCATGCTTTATCGAGAACGGCTTAATCCGCCACCATATATTTATCCTGGTGATGAATGGAAAATAATTGAGACAAGATTCTACCCGGAATTCCTTGGCCAAATGGAGACCATCTTCGCCTTGAGTAATGGCTATCTCGGCATGCGCGGTACTTGTGAAGAAGGGACACCATTTGTCAACCATGGAACGATGATCAACGGGTTTTATGAAAGTTGGCCCATTATCTATGCAGAACAAGCGTTTGGCTTCGCCAAAACCGGCCAAACTATCGTCAATCTCCACGATTTAAAGATAATCCGACTCCTGGTGGATGATGAGCTCTTTAACCTGCCGACCGCTGATCTGAAGCATTTCAACCGTACGCTCGACATGAAAGAGGGCACCCTGACCCGGGATGTTCTATGGGAAATGCCATCAGGCAAACTCGTGTCGATCAAATCGACCCGAGTTGTCAGTTTTGAACATTGGCATTTAGCCGTCATTGACTATGAAGTGACTCTTTTGAATAGTGATGCTTCAGTGGTCATCTTGTCGGAAATAAGCCCCCATCGTACTATTCGTGGAACGGATGGGGACCCTCGAGAAACCAAGGTTTTTAGGGAAAAAGTGTTGATTTCTCAGGTAAAAGAGGCAAAAGAACAGCAGATTATTCTCGGTTTTAGCACGAAAAACAGTGGGATGAGTATTGGGTGCGGCATTGATCACACTGTTGAAACCGAAAATGCTATTACCTCGAAAAATGAAACCGCCGAAGATGAAGAAAGAGTGGTTTTCACTGTAGAGGCACAGCAGAATAGTCCGGTTCGGATAACCAAATGGATGAGTTTCCACACTTCACAAGACACGCCGCCTGAAGACCTTTGTAAGCGGGTTGGCCGTACCCTGTTACGGGCAAAAAAAAACGGCTTTGAAAAACTTCTGAGTTCACAAAGGCATTTTCTTAAAAATTACTGGCAGGTCAGCGATGTCCAGATGGCGGTGACCGAAAGGCGAAAACAGGGAGGGCGTACAACGGAACAATGGCAGCAGGCTATCCGCTGGAACCTCTTTCAGCTTTGTCAGGCGTCGATCAAAACCGAGGGAACAGGGATTCCGGCCAAAGGCCTGACTGGTACGGGGTACGAAGGCCATTATTTCTGGGACATCGAGATATATGTGCTTCCTTTTTTTATCTATACGCATCCCCGCATTGCTAAAACCCTGCTCAAATTTCGCTACAGCATGCTCGATAAGGCAAGACAGCGAGCTCGAGACGTCAATCAGAAAGGTGCCCTTTTTCCCTGGAGGACCATTAACGGCGATGAGGCCTCGGCCTATTACGCGGCCGGAACCGCCCAGTACCATATTAATGCTGATATAATGTTCGGCTTGAGGAAGTATGTTGAGGCTACCGGAGACATCGAATTTCTCTACTGTGAAGGTGTGGAAATGCTGGTAGAAACGGCCCGTCTATGGCGTGATCTCGGTTTTTTTTCCGAGCGGCAAAACGGTCGATTTTGCATTCATGGGGTAACTGGTCCTGATGAATACAATGCCGTGGTCAACAATAACGCCTATACCAATCTGATGGCCAGAGATAATCTCTGGTACGCTGTCGCAACAGTTGAAGAGTTGCGGGAAAAAGATGCGGAGAGCTACCAGTCTCTGTTGGATAAAACCGGACTGGACTACACGGAGGTGGAAGAGTGGCGACGGGCAGCCGATAACATGTATATCCCCTATGACAAGGAACTGAAGATTCATCTTCAGGACGATACCTTTTTAGAAAAAAAAGAGTGGGATATTCAAGGAACGCCACCAGAAAATTTTCCACTTCTGCTCCATTACCATCCCCTGGTTATTTATCGTCACCGGGTTATCAAGCAGACAGATTTGGTGCTGGCTCTTTTTCTCCTCGGCAATGAATTTTCTGCCGAGGAAAAGGAGCGAAACTTTAATTATTACGATAGGCTCACTACCGGTGATTCCTCACTTTCCGTCGGCATTCAGGCCATTGTTGCGGCCGAGATCAATAACGACGAGAAGGCGCAGGAATACGGGCGGTATGCTGTCTTGATGGACCTGGCCGATGTCGGTGGTAATAGCAGCCAAGGCTGTCATATCGCCTCAATCGGAGCGGCATGGATGGTACTGGTCTACGGTTATGCCGGCATGCGGGATTATGGCGGATCTCTTTCCTTTAACCCAAAACTACCTGATCGCTGTACCCGATTTCGTTTTCGTCTGAATATAAAAAAAAGCTTTATGGAAGTTGAACTTCTTCCCGAACACGTTATTTATAGACTCTTGCAGGGTTCTGATCTGAGCTTCCACCATAACAAAAAAAAGGTGGACCTGACTGCAACATCGGCCCAAGCGGTTTGTGCCTATACCGATGCATCGCCTGCCTGAGTACGTCGGTTGAACACGGGTTTAGACCGTTTTTAAGAGAATCATAATGCATAGAACCTTTCTTAATGGTACAACAGTTCGCTTAAATTTTTGGCGCGATTGGTTTGGTTTGTTCCTGCTTGTTTTTTTCTTGTGAGAAGCGTGGCAGAGTAACGCAGCAACCCCGCAGTTATCCACCTTAGAATAAAACAGCAGGAGTATCTGTAATGAAAATTGGAATTGTCGGTTTGCCCAATGTCGGCAAATCAACCTTGTTTAATGCTCTCACCAAGGCTGGTGCAGAGGCGAGTAATTACCCTTTTTGTACCATTGAACCGAATATTGGTATCGTCCGTGTCCCCGATCGACGACTGGATGTTTTGGCAAGGCTTGGCACCTCGAACAAAATAATACCGACCACAATTGAATTTGTTGATATTGCCGGACTCGTGAAAGGAGCGTCGAAAGGGGAAGGCCTCGGTAATATGTTTCTCGCGCATATCCGCAGTGTAGACGCCATTGCCCACGTGGTTCGCTGCTTTGATGATGCCAACATTACGCATGTGCATGGCGGGATAGACCCGGTTGGTGATGTGGAGACAATTAATCTCGAGCTTATCCTGTCCGATCTGGATGTGGTCGAAAAAAAAATATTGTCGGAGGAAAAGAAAGCACGTGGTCAGGACAAAGATGCCCAAATAAAACTGAGTGGTTTATTGAAAATCAGAGCCGTGCTGGAAGACGAAAAACCAGCCAGAGCCGCCCAACTCGATAAGCAGGAAAAAGTATTACTTGATCGGGAGCTGCATCTTCTCACCAGTAAAAAAGTGGTGTATGTCGCCAATGTGGGCGAGGATGATCTCGCAACAGCAGGTGCAGACAATGCATATGTTCAAAAATTGACAGCTTTCGCCGATAGCCACGGCGATGGGCTGGTGTGTGTCTCTGCTAAAATTGAGGCCGAACTTTCGGAAATGGACGATGGGGAGGCGGAAGTCTTTCTGGCGGAACTTGGCTTAAAAGAGTCTGGTTTTTCTCGTCTTGCCCGTGCTGCGTATTCCTTATTGGATCTTATCTCTTTTCTGACCACCGGTGAAAAAGAAACCCGTGCCTGGACCATCAAACAAGGCACCAGGGCGCCACAGGCGGCAGGTGTCATTCATACCGATTTTGAAAAGCATTTTATCCGGGCGGAGGTTGTTCCGTATGATGACCTGGTCGCGGCTGGTTCGTGGGCTGCGGCCAGGGAACGAGGAAAATTAAGAACAGAGGGCAAGGATTACGTCTTTCGAGACGGGGAAGTCACGGTTTTTTTAACCAGTGCATAATCTTTTGAAGAGGTTACATCCCTTTTATTGGGTTTGATTTTTGCGGGATTATCAAAATAAGATATGTTAAAAAATTTAGAATGATATTTATGGGCGTGGAACGAAATCATCAATGAGTAGCCAGGAAGAAGCTTCCTGGCAAAGTTAACAATACAGAAAAATTACGACAAAGGAAGGGGAAAATGCTGAAAAAAACTGTAGTACTACTGTGTAGTTTACTGACCCTGGTTTTTGCCGGGAGTTCGTTTGGTGCCGATACATTGGTTAACGGTATTGACGCAAATTTTCCACCATTTGCTTTTATCGACAAAACCGGCACGCCAAGTGGCTTTGATGTGGAAACCATGAACTGGATTGCCAAGGATCTCGGTATGGAGGTGACCCATCAGCCAATCGAATGGGATGGAATTATCACCAGCCTGCTCACTAAAAAAATCGATATCATCGCATCAGGAATGAGTATTACTGAAGAAAGAGCCAAGCAGGTCAACTTTACTGTTCCGTACTGGGTCATTCAACAGGTTATGGTCACCAAGAAAAGTTCTCCGCTGACTGTTGACCAGGCTTTAATCGGTAAAAAAACCATTGGCGTGCAGCAGGGCACATCCGAGGCCAAATGGCTGAAGGAAGAAGCGCCGAAAAAAGGATGGAATTTTGAACTCCGCTACTACAGTTCCTCACCTCTTGCCATAGAGGATGTACTGAACGGCAGGATTGATGCGGCAGCAATGGACGATGCTCCGGCAAAAGACGCTGCCTCTAAAAAGGACGTACACATTATCGGTACTTTCGGTATGCATGACGAAGAATTCGGCTATGCTGTTCGTAAGGACGAAAAAGAGCTGCTGGAAAAAGTGAACAAGGCACTCACTAAATTTATGGCCACTCCTGAATGGAATAAACTGATTGATAAGTACAGTTTAAACAAATAGAACCAAAATAAAGATGGATTCACAGCAGCGCTCTGATGTGAATCCGTCTTTTTGCCTTTGTGGAACTGTATACCCGTCATTGCTGCAACCACCCTTGTCTTAATCGTCCAGGTAACTCGATGCAAAATGCGCTATCCGTCGTCATTGATTCCTTGCCTTATCTCCTGCAGGGATCATTTCTTACCGTGGGGATAGTGGTCTTCGCCATGTTTCTTGGCCTTCTTATCGGTATTTTCATGGCGGTCGGCCTGGTTTATGGCAATCGGTTTATCCGATATATATTAACCGCCTACGTTTGGATATTTCGAGGCGTGCCGGTGGTGGTTTTGCTCTTTCTCTTCTATTTCGGCCTCTTTTCTTTTCTGGGCCTGAATTTTAGCGCCTTTGCCACGGTCTCTATCGTCCTGGGCATGACCACTGGAGCCTATCAGGCGAATATTTTCAAAGGGGCGATTTTGTCGCTGCCTCAAGGTCAGTTCAAGGCTGCCAGTGGTCTTGGCATGAGCGATATGCAGGCAATAAAGAGCATTGTGCTGCCCCAGATACTGCGTATATCCATTCCGGCCTGGTCTAATGAATATTCCATCATCCTCAAGGATTCCGCCCTGGCCTTTGTTATTGGGGCACCTGAGATTATGGCCAGGACCCAGTTTGTCGCCTCTCGTACCTACCAGCACCTGGCACTGTACATTACTGCCGGGATTATCTATTTTCTCCTCACCTGGGCCGGGGTCATCGGCTTACGAAAACTGGAACAGTATGTCCGAATTCCGGGCTACTCTAACCATGGAAATTAATGATGACTGAAAAAATGCCGATTCTGCGGGTGCACAATATCACTAAATCTTTTGGGGAGAGCACAATTCTCAATTCGGTAAGCATCGAGTTGGCAAAGGGCGAAATAAAGGTCCTTATCGGTCCTTCCGGGGGAGGTAAAAGTACCCTGCTGCAATGCATTAACTGTCTGGTCGTGCCGGATGCCGGTGAGATCGAGCTGGATAGTGAACGCATCCAGTTCACCCGGAAGCAGGACATCTACCGGTTGAGACAGCAGATTGGTATGATTTTCCAGGATTTCAATCTCTTTGATCACCTGACTGCCCTCGATAATATCACTATTGCCCTGCGTAAAGTAAAAAAGCTGACGAAAAAAGAGGCCGAACAACGGGCACGACAGGAACTGGAGCAGGTCGGCCTGGGCGACAAAGAGAGCCTCTATCCGGCGCAACTTTCCGGAGGACAGAAACAGCGGGTGGCGATTGCCAGAGCACTGGCTATGGACCCGAAGATTTTATTGCTTGATGAACCGACTTCCGCTCTGGATCCTACCTTGATCGGCGAAGTCATCAGTGTCATCAAAGGTCTGGCCGTCAAAGGGATGACCATGATCATGGCCACCCACCAGATCAGCCTGATCTATAACCTGGCCGATGAAATACTTTTTATGGAAAATGGCAGGATAGTTGAACAGGGTCCTCCGGCTGCACTCCTGGCTGCCGGCAATAAAAGTAAATCCCAGGGGTTTTGTGACCGGCTCAACGAACTCTCAGAGGTGGAAGGGTAATCGTGGAACTCTCGCCCTTTTACCAGGATCTGTTCACCAGCCTCAACCGCGGGCTGCTCATGTCCATTGCCCTTATCGTGCCTTCGGTAGTGGGCGGAGTCTTTATCGGTATTGTCGTCGGTGCCATACGTACCTATGGCAACCGATTGCAGAGGACAATCGCCGATTGCTATGCGGCAGTATTTCGCGGGACACCGCTGGTTATCCAACTTTTCGTCCTCTATTTCGGCTTACCTAATCTTGGCATTTACCTGACGCCCTATGTTGCAGCTGTTCTCGGCTTTACCTTTTGCAGCGGAGCCTACCAGTCGGAATATGTGCGGGGTGCACTCTTGTCGATTAAGAGCGGTCAATACCTCGGGGGGCAGGCCTTGGGCTTTACCACTTTCCAGACCATTGTCTGGATCATTCTCCCCCAGGCGGTGCGCCGGGCAATTCATGGCTGCGGCAACGAGATCATCTATTTGATCAAGTATTCCTCTCTAGCATTCATCGTCACCTGTATCGAACTGACCGGAGAGGGTAAAACCATTGCCACCGAGTACTTTCGTTTTACTGAGGTTTTCGGCATTATCGGCCTGTATTACCTCGGGTTAGTTTCTCTCGCTATTATCATTCTTAAAAAAATTGAACAGCGTCTTTTTATTCCAGGCTTTGGTCAGAATTAAGATCCTGTTCT
>RCMY010004079.1_pt1 | contig 12743 bp, 13 predicted proteins | sample 2041341 | NCBI WGS metagenome assembly RCMY01 (sample SAMN09708234, study PRJNA481090) | Marine sediment metagenome, whole genome shotgun sequencing project. | reverse complement strand
GTGATAATAAACTATATTTTCATAATGGAACGGAATGGAAAGAAGTATCATTACTTTAATAAATTTTTTGATTGTTTAAATATTTTATTACATTTGTCTTAATAAATTAATTATGAACACAATTTTAAATTATACTTGGTGGTGGAATTTTCGAAACACAAATTCGTGAACTAACCTATTGTATATTTAAATTAAAAATAACAAGGCTTGTCATTCACGACAAGCTTTTTTTATTATATAAAGTAAATGAAATTCAAACTAAACACATCCTCAAAGAAAATAATTGCAGATACAATTACACCGGTTAGTGTGTATTTAAAAATTCGAGATCGTTTTCCAAATAGTATTTTATTGGAAAGTAGTGATTATCATGCCAATGATAATAGTTTTTCGTACATCTGTTTTAATCCTATAGCTTCTATAAAAGTTCAAAATGAGAAGATTTTTCAAACGTTTCCAGATGGAAGTAGTGAGGTGATGGAAATTACGAGTAAAATTAATGTCCCTAATGAAATTCATAAATTTTCTCAACGTTTTGATGTGCAAAAAGACGAAGATTTTAAATTTATCCATAATGGCATTTTTGGTTATACAGCTTATGATGCCGTGAGATATTTTGAGGATATTAAAATTTCAAAAAAAGATAATTCTATTGATATCCCTGATATTTATTATGCTGTTTATCAGAATATAATTGCGATAAACCATTTTAAAAATCATGCCTATATTTTTGCACATAATTATGAGGGTAAAAGCAATATTGAGGACTTGCATCAATTGGTTAAAGCACAAAATTTTACTACTTATAAGTTTAGGAAAGATGGAGAGATAAGTTCAAACTTAACTGATAATGAATATAAAGAACAAGTAGAAATTGCCAAAAAACATAGTGCTAGGGGTGATGTTTTTCAATTGGTATTATCTAAAAAATTCAAACAATCCTTTAAAGGAGATGAATTTAATGTATATCGAACCTTACGTAGTATTAATCCTTCGCCGTACCTATTCTATTTTGATTATGGTGATTTTAAAATATTTGGTAGTTCGCCCGAAGCACAATTGGTAGTAAAAAATGGGTTGGCAGAAATTCATCCTATTGCAGGCACCTTTAAACGTTCTGGTAATGATGAGCAAGATGCTATTTTGGCCAAAAAATTATCTCAAGATGAAAAAGAAAATGCAGAACATGTAATGTTGGTAGATTTGGCTAGAAATGATTTAAGCCGTCATGGTAATCAAGTAAAAGTTGAAACTTATAGAGAAGTGCAATTTTTCTCGCATGTAATACACTTGGTTAGTAAAGTAACAGGTAAAAAACACGAAGACACTTCAACCATGCAAGTGGTGGCAGATACTTTTCCGGCAGGTACCTTAAGTGGAGCACCTAAGCATAGAGCTATGCAATTAATTGAGAAATATGAAAAAACGAGCAGAGCTTTTTATGGTGGTGCTATTGGCTTTATGGATTTTGATGGTAATTTTAATCACGCCATAATGATACGTACTTTTTTGAGTAAAAATCACGAATTACACTGGCAAGCTGGAGCAGGATTGGTTTCAAAATCTATCGCCGAAAATGAATTACAAGAAGTATATAATAAATTAGGAGCATTAACCCACGCCATTGAGTTAGCAGAACGTGTTTAGTCAAAGTGGGACTATAGGGGTGTTTATCCCAAATTAATATAAGAAATAAAAATTACCCTTGTTGATAGACAGGGTTTAGAATAGCGATGAAAAAAATATTAGTCATAGATAATTACGACAGTTTCACCTATAATTTGGTGCATTATTTAGAAGATTTAGATTGCAAAGTTACCGTAAAACGTAACGACCAATTATCCTTAGATGATGTTGAAGTATATGATAAAATTGTGCTTTCCCCTGGACCAGGAATACCGGAAGAAGCAGGATTATTGAAGAAAATTATCAAGCAATATGCCCCAACTAAAAGTATTTTAGGGGTTTGTTTAGGTCAACAAGCCATTGGAGAGGTATTTGGAGGAAAAATTATCAATTTAGATGAGGTTTATCACGGTGTTGCAACTAATATTGAAATTGTTGTTGATGATGAGTCAATGTTTAAAGGTTTAGAAAAAAACTTTGAAGTAGGCAGATACCATTCTTGGGTAGTGGACACCAATTTACCCGAGGTTTTAGAAGCTACTTCATATGATGAAAATGGGCAAATTATGTCGTTACGCCATAAAAATTATGATGTTAAAGGTGTACAATTCCATCCAGAATCTGTACTAACGCCAAATGGGAAAAGAATATTAGAAAATTGGTTAAATAGTTGAAAAAGTAGGAATTTGTTCGTCACTCTGAACTTGTCTCAGTGTCGCATCCAATTTCAATGGGATGTTAAAATCAGAGATTCATGAGTTACATTGAAAAAATCAATAGAAAATTTATGAATAAACGAGTTCAGCATGACATTACTCTATATTATCACAGTTAAGATTAAATAAAAAATGAAGCAAATATTAAATAGACTTATTAATCATGAAACTATCTCGAAAGCGGAGGCGAGAAATGCTTTGGTAAATATTTCAAAGGGCGACTATAATGTTAGTCAAATAGCATCTTTTTTAACGGTGTATATGATGCGGAGTATTACCGTTGAAGAATTAGAAGGTTTCCGTGATGCATTATTAGATTTATGTTTAGCAATTGATTTTTCAGATTATAACACTATTGATTTATGTGGTACAGGTGGTGATGGTAAAAATACTTTTAATATTTCTACCTTATCTTCATTTGTAGCTGCAGGAGCAGGAATTCATGTTACCAAACACGGTAATTACGGAGTTTCATCAGTATCGGGTTCTAGTAATGTAATGGAATATTTGGGTATTAAATTCAGTAATGAGAAAGACTTTTTAAGAAGAAGTTTAGAAGAAACAGGAATTTGTGTATTACATGCTCCTTTATTTCATCCGGCAATGAAAAATGTAGCTCCAATTCGTAAAGCATTAGGAGTAAAAACCTTTTTTAATATGTTAGGACCAATGGTAAATCCTGCATTTCCAAAAAATCAATTAGTAGGTGTTTTTAATTTGGAATTGGCTAGAATGTATAGTTATTTATATCAAAATACAGATAAAAATTTTACTATTTTACATGCTTTGGATGGTTATGATGAAATATCTTTAACAGGTGATACAAAAACAATAACAAATCATTCTGAAATTATGTTAAGTCCAGGAGATTTTGGAGTAGAACAAATTACACAAGAAGAGATATTTGGGGGAAATACCGTAGAAGATTCGGCAAAGATTTTTATAGATGTTATTAGCGGAAAAGGTACTGAAGCTCAAAACAATGTAGTTTGTGCAAATGCTGGAATGGCAATAGCCACCGTAAAAAAATTACAACCAAAGGAAGGGTTTGAATTGGCTAAAGAATCTCTCTTAAGTGGAAAAGCAATGGAAACATTGAAGAAGTTACAGGAAATTAGCATTAAAAATTAGAATGATGACCATACTAGATAAAATAATAGCAGATAAATATATAGAGGTTCAACTTCGAAAGAGGATAATTCCGATTACGCAATTGGAAAAGTCAGTTTTGTTTGAGCGTAAAACGATTTCTTTAGCACATTGCCTTAACCAAAGTAAAACAGGAATAATAGCTGAACATAAGAGAAGATCGCCATCAAAATCAATAATTAATACAAGTTTAAACGTTTTTGATGTAGCCAAAGGGTATGAAGAAGCTGGAGTTTGTGGTATGTCTGTGCTAACAGATGGAAAATATTTCGGAGGTTCTTTAGATGATTTATTATCTGCTAGAAGCAGTTGCAATTTGCCGCTATTAAGAAAAGAATTTATTATTGATGATTATCAATTATTAGAGGCAAAGGCTTATGGTGCTGATGTTGTTTTACTAATTGCAGCAGTCTTGTCACGAAAGGAAATCAAACATTTTTCTGAATTTGCTAAGAAATTGGGATTGGAGGTTTTGTTAGAAGTGCATAATGAAGAAGAATTAACGAAATCAATATTGCCAAGTATAGATTTGTTGGGTGTAAATAATAGAAATTTAAAAACTTTTGAGGTTAGTTTAGACACAAGTAAAAACTTGGCTTCTAAAATTCCTAACGATTTTGTAAAAGTGTCAGAAAGTGGTATTAGTAGTGTTGAAGCCATAAAAGAGTTACGACTTTATGGATATAAAGGTTTTTTAATTGGAGAAAGCTTTATGAAAACTGATGATGCTGGTAAAAGTGCGAGGGAGTTTATTAAAAAACTAACCTTATGAAACTCAAAGTCTGCGGAATGAAATATAAGGAGAATATAATTGAGGTTGCCGAACTGCAACCCGATTATATGGGTTTTATATTTTACGATAAATCACCCCGAAATTTTGAAGGTAATATTCTTAAATTACCAATGTCAATTAAAAAAGTAGGTGTTTTTGTAAATGCAAGTTTGGAGGAAGTAATTGATAAAGTAAATACACATAATTTACAAGCAATACAATTGCACGGAGAAGAATTACCTGAGTTTTGCGATGCTGTTAGGCGTCATCTTGTCCCGAAGATCCAGGGTGTTTCAGAGCCATTTGTAGAAATTATTAAAGTATTTTCAATTAAAGATAAATTCGATTTTGCTATTTTAAAACCTTACGAAGCGGTTTGCGATTATTTCTTGTTTGATACTAAAGGTAAAAACCCAGGCGGAAATGGCTATATGTTCAATTGGAGTGTTCTGAAAAATTATCCATCTACAAAACCGTATTTTTTAAGTGGAGGTATAGGTCTAGAAGAAATGGAAAGACTAAAGTCATTTATTGGAAGTGATGCTTCAAAGTATTGTCAATTAATAGATGTTAATAGTAAATTTGAAATTGAGGCAGGATTAAAAAATATAGATAAATTAAAGATACTAAAAAATTCTGCTCCTTTTTTTAAGTAGGAGTGCCCATAGGGCAGGGTGGTTTTCACCTTTTTAAAAGATATAATCATGAAATACAACATTAACGATAAAGGCTATTACGGTGAATTTGGTGGAGCGTACATTCCAGAAATGCTCTATCCAAATGTAGAGGAGTTGAGACAAAACTATCTAAAAATAATGTCTGAACCTGATTTTCAGGAAGAATTTCAGCAATTGTTAAGAGATTATGTTGGTAGACCTTCGCCATTATATTTTGCAAAACGATTATCAGAAAAGTACAATACAAAGATTTACCTTAAACGAGAGGATTTAAACCATACGGGTGCACATAAAATCAATAATACTATTGGTCAAATTTTAATGGCAAAACGATTGGGTAAAAATCGAATAATTGCTGAAACCGGTGCGGGTCAACACGGTGTGGCTACAGCAACGGTTTGTGCATTAATGGGGTTGGAATGTATTGTTTATATGGGCGAAGTTGATATTGCCCGTCAAGCCCCAAATGTGGCTAGAATGAAAATGTTGGGAGCAACAGTTGTTCCTGCTTTATCGGGTAGTAAAACTTTAAAAGACGCTACCAATGAAGCCATTCGCGACTGGATTAATAATCCAGTTGATACACATTATATTATTGGTTCAGTAGTTGGGCCACATCCTTATCCTGACATGGTTGCTCGTTTTCAAGCGGTGGTTTCAGAAGAAATTCAATGGCAACTGCAAGAAAAAGAAGGTAAAACTAAGCCTAATTATGTTATTGCTTGCGTTGGCGGAGGTAGTAATGCCGCTGGTGCGTATTTTCACTTTTTAGAAGATACTGATGTTAAATTAATAGCTGTGGAAGCGGCAGGTTTAGGCGTTAACTCTGGTGAAAGTGCCGCAACTTCTGTATTGGGTAAAGAAGGTATTATCCATGGAAGTAAAACTTTGTTAATGCAAACTAGTGATGGGCAAATAATCGAACCCTATTCTATCTCTGCAGGTTTAGATTATCCTGGTGTTGGCCCCATGCACGCCCATTTATATAAATCTGGTCGGGCAGAGTTTATCTCAATAACTGATGATGAAGCCATGCAATCGGGTTTAGAATTATGCAAGTTAGAAGGTATTATACCCGCTATTGAAAGTTCACATGCATTGGCTGTTTTTAAGAAGAAAAAGTTTAATAAAAATGACGTGATTGTGCTAAGTTTATCAGGTCGTGGAGATAAAGATTTGGAAACTTATATAAACTATTTTGAATTGTAGTTTGTCATTCCCACGGATGCGGGAATCTCCTGAATGTTACCTGTTCATGCCCATTTATTACGTTTACATACAGGTATAAATTAGACAAACTGGTTTATTATGAAAGGACTCAATATATCCTCAATGCAATAAAAAGAGAAAAACAGTTAAAGAATTGGAACAGAGAATGGAAGAATAATTTAATTACGGAAGCGAATCCTGATTGGAAAGACCTTTCGAGTGAAATTTAAAAGATTTCCGCCTTCGCGGAAATAACAATAAACTAACGATATGAATAGAATAAATAAAAAACTCAATGAAAGCAAAAAGCTATTATCTATATATTTCACTGCGGGTTATCCAGGTTTAGATGACACCGTAACTATCATTCAAAATCTTGAAAAATCAGGAATTGATATGATTGAAATTGGTTTGCCTTTTAGCGATCCATTAGCGGATGGTCCAACTATACAAGCTAGTTCTACACAAGCTCTAAAAAATGGAATGACGAGTGAAATCCTTTTTAAACAACTCAAAGACATTAGAAAAATGGTAAATATTCCATTGATAATTATGGGTTATTTTAATCCAATGTTGCAATATGGAGTAGAAGAATTTTGTTCAAAATGTGCAGAAGTAGGTGTTGATGGGTTAATAATTCCTGATCTACCGATTGATGTTTATAACGAAAAATACAAATCCATTTTTGATCAATATGGACTTATTAATGTGTTTTTAATTACACCACAAACTAGTGATAAACGGATTCATTATATAGATTCCCTTTCAAATGGATTTATCTATATGGTTAGTAGTGCAAGCGTTACGGGAAGTCAATCAGGTTTTGGAAAAGAACAAATCGACTACTTTAAACGCATTGAAAATATGAATTTGAACAATCGGCAAATCATTGGTTTTGGTATTTCTGATAATAAATCCTTTATTCAAGCTACAAGTCACGCTAAGGGAGCAATAATCGGTTCCGCTTTTATAAAGCATTTAACAGCTTTTGGTGTAGATAGTGTTGATAAATTTGTTGGTAAAATTGTAAATAGTTAATACCATCAACCTCAATCAATTAAGATTTTTATATCTTTGCACCATCCAATTTAATTAAATAACGCTAAAATTACTAAAATAAATGGGCTTAAAACAATTAACAGGTTTGCTACTTTTTATACCTGCATTTATTTTTGCAATAAATAATTCTAGTAATTTAGAAACCAAAGAATCATTTTCATTATTAAAAGTATCGGACACTATTCCGAAAAACATTATAGAAACAGAAGTTACTAAACTTGAAAAAAAGAGTGTCAAATTATTTCCAAACCCGGTAGTAGATCAACTTATTGTAGGATCATTAAATTCTAAAAAAGATGCTCTTAATAATGTCCAAATATTTAATAAGTTAGGTCAACTTGTTTATTTAAATTCTTCATTGAGTGCTAAAAACAACCAAATTAAAATTAATACAGCAGATTTGAAACCCGGTGTTTACTATCTCAAAATAAATAAAGGGAGTATTTCTAAATTTATTAAGATTTAAAAAATCTTTAGAAAGTTTCTACATTTAGATTCAACAATATTTTATATTTTTTAGGTACGATATTTGCTATCTTTACGCCTAGATGAAGCTCAAAAAATTATCCTTACGAACCCGTATCTTTTTTGCTATGATCCTTTTAGTGGTTATAGCCTCTATTTTGATTGCAATCACTGCTATATATCAATATAACGAACAAACCAAAGATTACCACAGAGAACGTTTAGAACGAAAAGAAAATGCTATTAGAACTAGTATTGATATTGAATTGCAAAAACGTACAACTTTTCCAGTAACGGAAGAAAATCTATACAATATATTCAAATATCATGGTAGAATTTACGATATTTCTGATATTAATCAATTAGATATTCTTATTTTTAATTTAAAAGGGAAGCTTCAAATCAGTTCTTCTAGCGGATTTACTAGGGATACCACAAATTATGACATTTCTAAACGCGTCTTGAATGGGTTGGCCGAAAGTGCTGACCATAGGGTCGTGGTCGAAGATCAGACCGCTAGTGGTATAAAATATAAATCATCCTATACTTATATTTATGATAGGAAGTTTAAACCTATTGGCATATTACATATTCATTATTTAAAAGATAATTCTTTCCAACAAGAAGAACTCAAAGAATTTTTATCTCGATTGGCCTATGTATATATGCTTATATTGTTGATTGCTATAGGGATAGCTTATTTTGTTTCAAAATACATAACACAATCCATTAAGACGGTTAGTGAAAAAATGGCTAGAACAGCTTTGGGAAGAACTAACGAAAAAATTATTTTAGACAATGCCAGTTTAGAAATCTATAATCTTGTCAATGCCTATAATACTATGGTTGACGAGCTTGAATATAGTGCTACTAAGCTAGCAAAAAGCCAACGCGAACAAGCTTGGAGAGAAATGGCTAAACAAGTAGCACATGAAATAAAGAATCCACTTACTCCAATGCGATTGACTGTTCAGAGTTTTGAGCAACGTTTTGATCCTAATGACTCAGATATAAAATCGAAGGTTAATGAATTCAGTAATTCTTTAATTCAACAGATTGATATCATGAGTTCTATTGCTTCAGCGTTTTCTAATTTTGCCGAAATGCCTAAGCAAAAGAGTGAAAATTTGAATGTAATAGAAGTCGTAAAATTAGCTTTAGATATTTTTAATCAAGACAATGTTTATTACTTCCATGAAGATGACAAAATTATGGCAAAATTAGATAGAGGACAACTGATTAGGGTCGTTACAAATTTGATTAAAAATGCTGTTCAATCTGTAGATAATGAAGATAATGCTAAAATAGAAATAAAGGTATTACAAGAAAATAATAAAGTAATTATTATTGTGGCTGACAATGGTGTGGGAATTTCAGAAGATGATAAGGATAAAATATTTGAACCAAAATTTACTACAAAATCTAGTGGTATGGGTTTAGGTTTAGCAATGGTTAAAAATATTGTGGAGGCTTATGGAGGAAATATTACCTTTGTATCTGAACTAGGAAAAGGATCTGTTTTTACGGTAACCTTTCCAAAAAATTAAACAAAAATGAGTTACAATAATATTCTAGTTGACAAAGACGGTAAAATTACTACGATTAAAATTAATCGTCCTAATAAATTAAATGCGTTAAACAAAGAAACTTTATCAGAATTACACAACGCTTTTGCGGATGCAGAAACTGATGAAGATACTCACGTTATCATCTTAATGGGAAGTGGTGAAAAGGCATTTGTTGCAGGTGCTGATATTTCTGAATTTGCTGATTTTGATGTAAAGCAAGGAACAAAGTTAGCCAAACAAGGTCATGATTTGGTGTTTGACTTTATAGAAAATCTATCAAAACCAGTTATAGCCGCTATCAACGGTTTTGCTCTCGGTGGTGGTTTGGAATTGGCAATGGCATGTCATTTCAGAATTGCTTCTGACAATGCCAAAATGGGATTGCCAGAAACTAGTTTAGGTGTTATTCCTGGTTATGGTGGCACACAACGTTTACCACAATTGGTAGGTAAAGGCAAAGCTATGGAAATGATTATGACGGCAAGAATGATAAACGCTGACGAAGCCCTTAAATTTGGGTTGGTAAACTATACCGTAACACTAGAGGAATTACTTCCATTAGCTGAGAAACTAGCATCAAAAATAATGCAAAATTCCCCTTTGGCAATTGCCTCGGCCATAAAAGCAGTAAATGCTGGTTTTAAAGATGGTGTAAATGGTTATGATAAAGAAATTAAGCAATTTGGAAAGTGTTTTGGTACTGACGATTTTACAGAAGGCACTACAGCATTTTTAGAAAAACGAAAGGCTAATTTTTAATTCTAAAACTTATTTTTTGAATTTTTTTTGCAAAATAATTGTTCTTATTTTATTCTTTACTTTTTTAAAAGTAGATTGTATTTTTAGTCAAGACATTTTAAAGGATGATTTTGTTGAATATAACAAACTAAATGATTCGGTTGCTAAATATAGAGACACAGATCTTAGACTAGCTATAGAATATGCAAAAAAACAATTATCTATTGCCGAAAAAGCTAAAGATACAGCCAAAATTATAAGAGATTTACATCGTATTGCTCGAAGCAGTCAATTTGTTAATGAAAATTATCAATCGACAAAATACTTTGAACGAGAACTTCAATTGCTTAGGACAATCAATTTACAGGAAGAAAAGTATAAAGAACTTGCCGATAATTATTATACAGAAGTTGAAGTACTGGCGCAATTAGGTCAGAATTATGAAGAAAATGGTCAGTTTGAAAAATCCTTTAGTTTTTACGATCTTTGTCTGGAAATAGCTCATAGTCAGGATTTAGGATTTTATAAGGCTGTAATGCCCACTATAATTGCAGATTTACATTTTGCAACAGGTAATTATCGAGAAGCATTAAAAAAGCATAAAGAATCTTATCAGGCTTTAAAAAATGTAAAGGATATTGATGAATATACAAGAGTTCATAACATAGGAAGCACTATAATAAGTATGAGTAGTGCTTATATAGCTTTAGGCAAGTTAGATTCGGCACTTTGGATATTAGATGAAGGAATTAACAGAAAATTGGATACATTAGGAGCAGATTGGGAAAGTGCGTTTTTGGGCCAAAGGGGATATGTGTATGTAGAGAAGAAAGAATTTGATAAAGCAATTAGTTATTATGTAGAAGCCGAAAAATTAGCAGTTCAATATGATTCTGTTATTGGGCCAGCTCATTATTCTACGCAATTGGCAGAGTGTTATTTTAATCAAAAAAGGTATGAGTTGGCAATTGCTAAACTAGAGGATGGATTAGTGATAAAAGAATTAAAAACTAAGGAAATTAACCTTACAGAAGATTATAAATTATTAGCCAAAATATATAAAGTAGCTGGGAATATAGAAAAATCTAATGAATATTATGAAAAGTACATCGTCAATCAAATCGCTGTTGAGAAAAGTAAAGATACCATAACCGCTACTTTTCATGATAAGGAAATTCAAAATTTAAATGAAGAAAAAATTTCTCAAAAAAGCAGGCTGTCATATATCATTGGGGGTATCTTAATATTGGTTCTAAGCTTATTTTTTGTAATTGTATTTTTGATAAAAGAGAAAAAGAAAAATGCCAAAAAATTCAGGAATTTATTGGCTAAAATGAATCAAATAGATAAACAGGAATTAGAGATTATAGACACAAAAGATAGTTTATTAGAAGAAAAAACGAGTGTAGATGTTAATCAAGAAACTACAGCTCAAATACTCGATGGCCTTAAAAAATTAAAAGAGCAACAATATTTCTTAAAACAAGATTGCAACTCATATAACGTTGCTAAAAAAATTAAGACCAATACATCATACCTTTCTAAAGTAATTAATTCACATTTTGAGAAAAATTTTAATACCTATATTAATGATTTACGAATTAATTATGCCCTACTAAGACTTAAAAAAGATAGTAGATTTCGTTCGTTTTCTGTTCAGTCTATAGCGGAAGAACTTGGTTATAAAAGTGCTGATTCTTTTACAAAATATTTTAAATTACGCACAGGTCTAAACCCTTCTTTTTATATCAAACAACTCAATTCTCTAAATTAAAATCTATTTTTAACCAGAAATTTATAAATTTAGGGTTGCGATTAATCTAACTTGCACAATCTTTGTAAAATCACCTTAAATCAATAAAAAACAACAACTTATAAATTTATATCTAGCCCTATTTTTCTAAAACTGGGGTGGCTTTGCTTGTTTTACATTTTTTTTAGAAGGTTATTTGTTTCAGAAATCAATTAATAATTAATCACTGAAATATATAATATTATGGCAAATAAGAAAACTTATTTTAAATTAGGAATCATAATCCTCTCTATTCTATTAATTGTTGTATTTGTAAATGGTTTTTTAGATGGCTATCAAGATTCTATTGAAAAGTCAGATCAAATTACTGAAATATTAGAAGAGCATTGCGAGTGTGATGAAGTAAACCGAATCCTATATGCAAAAGGATTACAATTTGGTAACGACGGTATCTCAACTGAAAAAGCAGAATACGAATTAATTAATTGTAATTATGAATCCTTTAAAGAAGAAGCTAGTCGTATCAATAAGATTCTAAATAAAGAGGTTCGTGGTTTTGATGTTATTGACCAAATCACCTTAGAGTTTAATAACAATCAACATAATGAAACGGTAATCATTAAGAATGGTATAATCCAATAATTAACTTAAAACCTTAATAAAATGATAGTAGTTGTAATAGAAGTAATCATTAAAATAATAGAAGTAGTAATCTCTTAAAAACGCAAGGAGATGGAAAATTCTATATACATTTTATATCCAGTAATACTAATCCTTTCAGTAATTGTAATTATGAAAAGTACTAACAAAAATGTAAGAATTGCCATAATAGTAATTATAGTTTTACTCACATTGGGTCTTATCGTTTACCTCTTTGGAAAAGCTTTTTTTTATTTAGAAAATTAAAAATATATTATGAAAAATCAAAAAACAAATCCGTACCTTTTCACTATACTGATAATATTTATATTCTCAATTGATTGTTATAGTCAGAATCATGTAACTCCGGAA
>RCMY010004078.1_pt1 | contig 12744 bp, 8 predicted proteins | sample 2041341 | NCBI WGS metagenome assembly RCMY01 (sample SAMN09708234, study PRJNA481090) | Marine sediment metagenome, whole genome shotgun sequencing project. | reverse complement strand
GACCTCAAGGTAGTGTACATCGGCGGCTATAGCCGCAGCGGCTCAACAATTCTTGATATCTTACTTAGCCAGCATTCCGCAGTATGCGGAACGGGTGAATTGTGCTTCCTGTTTGATGACTGGCTGAATCGGAAAAGAACCTGCTCCTGTGGACGCCCTTATGCAGAATGCGACTTCTGGTCGGACCTGGCAAGTACTATAGACATTGCAACGGTGAGCGCTGTCATTAGGGAAGTTGAACACCGGTCTAATTTTAAAAACGTTGTCGACGACAGATTGCCGGCAGAGCTAAAAAGTCAATACAAGGCCAATCAAGAGGCGATTTTTCGCTATATCCAAAAAAAGTCCGGCAAAAATATCATCATCGACTCGTCTAAAACCACCAGAGATAGCGCGGGTAGATGCCTGGCGATTGCTAAATATACTGATCTGGATACTTGCATGATCCATTTGGCGAGAAATGGCCGCTCCACTACCCATTCGTTTTTACAGAAAGGCAGCAACTGGGCGTTGGAAGGTCACACTGAGAATAGCTTTCTGCAGGGTCTACGGTCTATTGTGGGCTGGCGGCTGGCTAACGAAATTGCCAATAAATCCAGGACTCAGTTAGCACCAATGTATCAACTTCTAAAATACGAATATTTAATCGCTGATCCATGTAACAGCCTGCTCGAGTTGGGAACTTTTTTAAACATCGCGGTCGACTCTTTGATCAGCAAAGTCGAAAACCAGGCTATTTTGCAGGCTAAACATCAAGTCGGCGGCAATCGTTTGCGTCGTCAAAAAGACTTACACTTTCGCGCCGACATTATCCAAAGCCGACAGCTCGACTTTTTTCATAGCTCCTCATTCGAGATCATAGCTGGAAAAGTTTTTAAGGAGCTCGGCTACGCCCACACCCCTTCAATGTGATGATCTCGCGTTGAAGGGGTATTGCAAACGCAATGAACAAAGAGATAACGGTTGTAAGCTGTATTAGTTACGCTCTTATTCCCCCCCACTCTCACTGCAATGTAGCAAAATACTCGTGCGACTTTGATTGGCCGTTAGTAATTAATCAATTATTAATGGAGAATCAATTGTTAGATTTTTGAGCTAAAATAGGAGCTAGAGATTTGTGAACAGTGAACCGAACGTTTCGTATCACGATAAGGAGTTAGCCTGGTCTAAATTTTCAGAAACCGTACGCAAGCTAATTGAGGAAAATCAGTTTAAGAGAATCTGCGAAGTCGGTGGCGGCGGTAACCCGACGATTGAATTGGACTATATACATGAACATTCACTTGAGTATACCTTGCTCGACATTTCAGCAGAGGAGCTCAACAAAGCACCTGATGGGTATATTAAAGTCGTAGCAGATATTGCCAGCCCCGACCTGAATTTGGCAGGTGGGAAATATGATCTCATCTTTTCAAAAATGCTCGCTGAACATGTTAAAGACGGTCGTACATTTCATCGAAACATTTATAAACTGCTTGGCTCAAATGGTCTTGCGTTTCACTTCTTCCCGACGCTTTATTCCCCGCCTTTCCTTATTAACTATCTAATGCCGCAAGCCTTGTCTGCAAAGTTATTAGCAGTCTTTCAACCGAGGGACATGTTTCAGCATGGTAAATTTCCTGCGTACTACAGCTTTTGCAGGGGGCCGTCGCAAAAACAAATAGCGTTCTATAAAAACGCAGGATACGTCGTCGAGAGGTTCCAGGGATATTTCGGTCATAGCTACTATAAAAAGATACCAGTAGTTTACCAACTACACCTCCTGCTCAGGCGTTTCCTGATAGCGCACCCGCTACCATTTGCAACAAGTTTTGCCTATATCTTCCTGAGGAAACCAGGTTAGTTAATGGTAAAAATATTCTCCAGCGCGCAAAGGAATTTACTAAATATTCTGCCTGCGGAAACTCGGTTAAGCGTCCGCAAGCGGCGTAAAGAAGTCGATTATCTGCGCTATCTCACATGGAGAGCCAGACTCAAGCTGAAAAACCCCACGCTTGAAAAACCACTATTTATGATTGGCTGTCCTCGCAGTGGTACAACGCTTGCAGTCAAACTGTTTGCAAGCCATATTGATGTCGCTGATTGGTCGGAGGCTGATCATATATGGGATCCCGATAACTACTACGACAAAAACGCTGATCACCAGTGGGATGCCAGCATGGTGACTGAAAAAGACAAACGACGTTTGCATTCAGTATTCGAGCATTACAGGCAAATTAGTGGCAAACAGCGTTTTATTAACAAGCACCCAAGAAACTCCCTGCGTCTCGACTATATTGACGCCATCTTTCCCGATGCACTGTATATTCATGTGCTGCGCGACGGTAGAGCGGTGGTCAATTCAATCCTCGAGTATGTTGCACGAAGGCCTGAAAGGCAGCAGTTTCCGTTTGGTAACTTCTGTAAACCCCCTAACTGGAGAGCCTACCTGGGAGAGGATCTAGTAACGCAATCTGCCCATCAATGGGTTGGCATAGTCAACTATATTATTGATCGCAGAGAGTCGCTGGGAAGTCGATATATTGAAGTCAAATACGAAGACCTGTGTGTCAATAGCAGAGCTACCTACAATACACTTTATTGTTTCGCCGGCTTGTCAAGCGATGAAGACAGCTTGCACAAAATCCCCGCAAGCCTCGACAGCATGAATTATAAGTTTTTGCGAAGCTTTACTGCCGGGCAACTTGAGACAATCGAATCTATTCAGGGAAAGTTACTGCGACAACTCGGCTACATCGATTAAGTCTGCAACCTGGCACGCGAGGTGACGGTTGGGCTAAAAGTATAAACCTTGCCGGGAATCACCGATAAATAGGCCACAAAAAACCCCAGAAAAAATACTGTTTGTGGTCCCATGGAATCGCTTAACATATTTGCCAACAGGTAGGCGAGAATCGATAACTTACAGCCTTTGACCAGGTGATGGCGGCGCGCATCGTGACGCCCGCGAGAGAACAGAGAAACTATCGCTACTAAAAAGAGGCTGATAAGCAATAGCCCGAGCGGGCCAAAGACACGAAAATAATCCATAAAGAGATTATGGCTGTGCGGTAAATATCCCATTATCAACTTCCCCCACCCCTCGCCTATGTAGGGATAAGCCGTCCCCACCTCCCATGAATATAACCATATGTAGTTTCTGGATTCCATGGTTCGATACTGCATAACGTTGTCTGGCGACAGATCGGCCACGACGCTGAACAAGCGTGGGTTTAGACTCATCAACAATTCCGAAGAGCCGGCGTAGGCAAATAGCAGGGTCAACAACGCAACACTAAGCAGGATAATGAGACCGTTTCTTTTCGATACTGACCAAAGCAAATATAAGATCAAAACAACAACGGACACCAGAATGTTCGTTTTTGAGCCGGCCAATACGGACACCACCATGCAGACAAAAAACATGGCAAGCCACCAAAACCGATGGCCTGGCCTGGCATCGTTGAAGTAGCCGCCGATATAAAAAACGAATACTGTACTGACAACAATGGCCAATTGGTTTGGGTGCGAATACAGAGCGGCGTAGCGATCATAGCCTGGATAGTAATTCGGCATGAGGTGAATACCATTGGCGTACAGGGCAATGGCGAAAAGATTAAGCAGCATGCCTACGGTGATAAGGCGGTAGAAGAAATGCAGATTGTCGGCGTCACGATAAAACAGGAAACTGAAATAGAAATAAACAGTGCAGAACACCAGCAGGGCCATCAGCGTGCGCGACATAAGCCCGTCGCCAGGGCTGATAGCGTAACGCGCAAGGTGCAATATCAGCAGTGCCAGAATACTGCTAAACAGTAATTTGTTTTGTCGCGCCAGTTGAATGTAGAAATTCGTTAGCCGCCCATCGCGCAGCACCACGATAAACAGTACAGCGAAACAGAAAATAATATACAGGTAAGAGAAACTCAGTCTTGATCCGCCCAGCCGCAGCAGGCTGGGCATAAATGCGAATAGCATCGCAATCGCCATCAATAGCTTAAACAGACCCGCGACTGTAAATACACCATTACTGTTGAGTAGCTTCGACATTAAGCTCTATAAAGGTCCAGCCACTGCCGGCTTATAACACGCACATCAAATTCGTTTTCCGCCAGACGATAGGAAGCTTGCGCCATGGCAGCAACCAACGCCGCATCAGCTTGCAGCTGCAAAATAGCACTACAGTAATCGTCCACCGTTTCGCAGGCGAAGCCGTTGGCGTAGCGGTGTGCACTCACTTTCTGCAGGCAATCCAGATTGGCGGCGTAGGTAGAGGTCACCAGCGGTTTGCCCATTGCCAACGCTTCGAGCAACACCCTGGACAAACCCTCCCAACGCGATGGGTGCATAATCACTGTTTGTTCGCGCATTTTTTCAAACAATTGCGCCTGTGGCATATAGGCGATGATTTCTACATTGTTGGGTAAACCGCCAGTAGCACTAACAATTTTTTCGTAATAGCCGTCATCGCAAGAGCCGACCCAGGTAAAGGGGATATCAGGCAAACGAGCGGCAACCGCGAGCAACAGGTCAAAACCCTTTTGTGGCGCGATGCGTCCAATGGAAAGCACGCGAAACTCGCGATCATGATCGAGGTCGGCGACGTCCCGCAGCACAACTGAGTTATTGATAGCGACAATGCGCTTTGAGAACCGCCCCCCTACTGTGTACTCCGACGGACCACATGCGATCGTGGTGCCAAAAAATGACAACACAAACTCGGCTAGCAAGAATACCGATCGTTTCGCCCAGTGCATATCTTCGCGCAGAAACGCGTAGCCCCGCGGAGAAAAGAACACATATGGCACTGATTTACCCAGCGACGCCAATCTGGCATACATGCCGCCGTAGCTACTGTGACCGTGTACGGCCCGGCACTGGCTGTCAATTTGAGAGCGAATGTAGCGAACATTGTTGAAATGTTTTAGCGGCCCGGTGGCGGTAAGCGGCGTCCATTTTATACCTGCATCAACATCTTTCAGCTCTTGCTCGGTACCGTCGCGAGCGCAATAGAAAACTTCGACATCGAAATCTGCTTTTAGAAAACCTGCCAACTGTTGCACCGACTTCGCGGTGCCGTAAGCAAAGGATTCAACGACTTGAATAACTTTGGGACGACCGCTATCAACAGCCGCTTGCGCCGTGTGAGCGGGGCTAACAGAATTCATGTGGCGATTTTAGTTTGCAAAGTACGCTGTGCATTTACGAACCACTTCCATTGCACCGGTTAATACACATTTTTCGAGAATAACCTGAACGGGGTGATCAATAATATCTTCAAATCGAGTAACAGCGAGTAATTTTTGATATAGCGTATGTCGTCTTCCACACGCGGGCGCATCTTGTCGAGGGTACCAACCGTGCAGTCGTCGCCGCCGCGCCAGCCGTTAATCTGCGCCAGGCCGGTAATGCCGGGTTTAATGCGATGACGAGACATCAACGACGGAATATGCTGCGCGTAAAACTGATTCACTTCCAGCGCATGCGGGCGCGGGCCGACCAGCGACATCGTACCCTGCATCACGTTAAGGAGTTGTGGCAACTCGTCGATACTCATGCGTCGGATAAAACGCCCTATCGGTGTTAAGCGCGAGTCATTGCGGCTGGCTAACTCAAGCTTGCCGTCTTGCCTGTCATGCACGCGCATAGAACGAAACTTCCACACCTCAAATACTTTACCGTCCCAACCGTGACGTTGCTGCTTGAACAGGATTGGCCCAGGAGAGGTCAGTTTGACTGCAACCGCCGTGAGCAGCATCAGTGGCGACAGCAGCACCAGCAATATACCGGCAATCGCCTTGTCCATGGCGACCTTGGTAAAAGCCTGGCCCTGCGCCACCGCCGGGCTCTCGGATAAGGTGACCAGGGGTACGCCGGCAACTTCGCGCATACTGTAGTTGCCCAGGTCAAGACCAAAAATATCTGGCGCCCAGATAATATCGACGTTCTGCCACTGCAGACTGTTGTAGATGCGTTCAACCTGCGCCGACTGGTTAAGCGGCAGCGCAACGTATATTCGCTTGACCCCGTATTCACCGATCAAGCCGCTCAGCGCTTCTATACCACCCAACGCCGGCGCCGAAACATACTGCCAGGCTTGCAGCGATTCCTGATCTTCATCGACCACGCCAACGATATTATCGGGCAGCCAGGGATTGCTGCTGATTTTATCAACCAGATGCGCCGCCAGCGCATTGGAACCCACTACCACGGTATTGATGGGGTCGCAAAAATGCAGAAAGTATTTGCGCGCCAGCCAATAGGACAAAACATAGATGCCCAACTGAGAAAGGTAACCGAGTACGGCCCAGCCACCAATCACCACCCTGGAAAAGTGAGTCGACGACTTGGTGAAAAACGTATAAAGCACCACCAGCAGAACCACGATCAGCCACGCCTTGGCCAGTATCCACAGGCCATAAAAGCGCGTCATTGCCCGACCGAACAGATAGCCTTCCGACTGCCGGTAAACGCCCATCACTTTGTAGACGATATACATCAGCAAGCCGCTGATTGAAGCCAGCAGTAGATAATCCATCTGATGTCGCCCATCGACCCAATAGTAGGCCAGGCCTAAAAAGATGAGCACCGAGAAAAAAATGCTGAGGTGGAGTTGCGTATGATTTAGCAACGTATCGTGCAACCGATATAGCTTGCGGTCGGCTATCGGACCGGCTAGTTTCCTTTCCAACGAATCATCCCCACCCAAAAAAATATTACCAGTAACCAGCTCACATTTCTTGCCGAAATATTTTTAGTGTTAAAGGAAATGCGCACTGGTTACTATAACCGCTGTAATTATTACCACAAAACGATTTTTGTGTGTCTTTTTTACAGTTTAAGCGATCAAGCATTGATCATTTTACATTGCGTCATTAACATGACGCGCCGGATGGTCTAACATGTCAGCTTATTGACTGTACGAATATTAGCCGAACGTGCCTGGCTAACGCGACACGACATCAAAAAATCGGCCGACTCAAAAAAAAACGGTCAAAAAAAATAACGCTACTAAACAATGAGACGAGGCGGCTTGCAGGTAAGCGCCGCCTTGTTGTGTGCAATGAGGGGGTTGCTTATCAACAGTATTGACGTCGTGCGTTGCGCGTACGCGCTTAAGGAGGCCAGGTGCTGAAGCTAACGGCGCGCGAAACCCGCTTTGCCACCAACATGGTCAAACGCGGTTTGGCGGTAGCCATGCTGTGCAGCGGCGAACTGCATGCCGCCGCAGAAGATGACTACCACGGCATTGCCTTTGGGGCAGCCACATTGCTGCCTGCACTGCGTTCTGAATTACGCTACGACGACAACATTTTCGAGAGCGCCGCCAACCAACGCGATTCGACCATCGCATTGCTTATGCCAGCGCTCGCAACCAGGTTGGAGCTTGGCAACAGTTATTATGAACTTGGCTATAACGCCGAAGCGGCCAAGTATATCGACAGCGCAGACGACAATTATATCGACCACAACGTTCAGGCGCTGGCAAACATGCAAGTCGGCGTGCGTAACAATCTCACGTTGAGCGCCAACTTCGCCGCCGATCATGAAGACAGGGGTACTGGCTTAACGGAGGGTTTTGATGTCTCGTCGGCGCTGAACCTGGACGAACCGGATGAGTACGAGCAAACCGATGCCAGTGTACGCTACACCTATGGTGCCCGCGGCGCTGCCGCAAGACTGGCGCTCGAAGCATCGTACAAGGAGCTGGAATACCAGAACCACCGCTTGCGCACTGCGTTGCGCGACCGCGAAGAAAGCGGCGCAAGTGCAACTTTCTACTATCGCATACGGCCAAGCACGTCGTTGCTGCTGCAAGCCCGTGCCAGCGCCATTGACTACGCCAGTGACTTTGCTCAGCAAACCACACTTGATAGCGACCTGTACCGTTATTTAATCGGCGCCGAATGGGACAACAGCGAGCAACTCAGCGGCGCTGTCAAATTTGGCTATCAGCAAAAGCGGTTCGACGCTGCCGGTCGCGACGATTTCTCGGCCCCAGGCTGGGAAGTCGACTTGACCTGGTCGCCGCGAAGTTATGCCCACATCAATTTCAAAACCGAACGCGGCAGCCAGGAAACCAACGGCGGCGGTGATTTTATCGACGTGCAGCGCATCTCCACCGAGTGGACGCATGAATGGAATGACCGCGTACAAACGCTAGTCGGCCTCGCTTACGAGGATGAAAAATTCGAAAATTTCGATCGGGATGAACAAGTGACCGAATTCTCCGCTACCCTCACCCTGCAGCTAAAGCGCTGGTTAGCGCTGCAGCTTGGCGGCAGATACCGGGAACGGACCAGCAATTTAGATGTGCTCGACTTTAACCGCAGCATATTTTCCGCAGGCTTAGAGATAAAGATATGACTAAAGCTCTCATACGCTTCGCGTGCATACAGCGGCAGCCGCATCGCTGGTGGTGGCTGGCCGGCATAGCGTTGCTGCTGTTTGGTCCGCTGTGCAGCGCGCAGGAAGCGGAGGATAGTACACGCACAGCCGCCTATAAACTGGGCCCGGGCGATCGAATTCTGGTTAAAGTATATGGCGAGGCGGACCTTAGCGTCAGCTTGATTCTTGCCGAGACCGGTACGTTTAACTACCCCTTCCTCGGTGAGATAAAAACGCAAGGCTTGACTGTAGCCGAACTGGAGCAACGGATTACTGCGGGTCTGAAAGGGCCGTACTTGCGCAATCCTGAAGTGACGGTTTTGATCGAAGAGTTCCGCCCGTTTTACCTTAACGGCGAGGTGGAGCGGCCTGGCGGCTACCCGTATCGCCCTGGCCTCACGCTGGACCAGGCAGTCACGCTGGCTGGCGGCCTGACCGAGCGCGCGTCACGCAAGAAAATTGTCGTACAACGGCCCAGCGCCAAAGGCAAGGAAAAACTGGCAATTAAACTCGATGACCCTGTTTATCCCGGTGATATCATCACCGTTCGGAGAAGTTTTTTCTAACCCCGCATGACGAACTTAAATCAGAATATCGCGCATATGGACCGACAGTGGGCAGCCGCCGCGGAAATTGACCTGCGCCAATACTGGCAGGTGATCAACCGGGAGAAGCTAAAAATTCTGGCACTGGCGCTGGGGGCCAGTGCGCTGGCCGCGCTGTGGGCGTTTAGCGTTGACCCGGTTTATGAGGCCAGTGCGACGTTGCTGGTCGAGTCAGGCTCGACCAAGGTGGTGTCGATAGAGGAGGTATACTCGCCCGAAAGTGGCGGGCAGGAATACTATCAAACCCAGTTCGAGCTGCTTAATTCGCCAGCCGTTGCCAATAAAGTCATCGACGAATTGCTGCTGCTTGAAAGCCCCGAATTTGAGTCGCTGCAGGATAACAGCACCGCGTCACGGCCCGCTGTTATAGGCCGCGCAGAATCCGGCGCAGCGCGGCAAAGGACACTGGCCGCCTATTTGGACCAGCTTGAGGTGTCTCCGATCGATGGCACCCAACTGGTTGCCGTTAGTTTCGAAGCGCACGATCCCAGCCTGGCTGCCGCCGTCGCCAACGCGCATGCCCGCAACTACATAGCAAATATGTTAGACACAAAACACGCTTTTAGCGAATCGGCTACAAGCTGGATGGCCGAGCGTCTGCAGGTCGTTAAGACAAATTTACAAAAGTCCGAACAAGCGCTGCAAGAATTTCGCGAACGCGAACAAGTGTTCGACGCAGAAGGGCTGCAATCGCTGCCTAGCAAAAATCTCAATGAGCTAACATCCCGCCTGGTCGAGGCCCAACGCGAACTGGGGCTCACGCGCAGTGCTGCTGCGCAGATCAAGCGGGTACAGGAATCGAATCCGGATGAGCTGGAATCGATACCCGCCGTGTCACAAAATGATTTGGTGAAACGCTTCAAGGAGCAAAAAGCCGACGCTAGACTTGTTATCGCCGAGCTGGGCAAAACCTACGGCCCGAAACATCCAAAAATGCTGGTCGCCGTCGCAGAATTTAAAACCGCGCGTGGCAATTTACGGCGCCAAATCAACACCGTGGTCGCAGGAATCAAGAATGGTTATGCGATAGCGGAGGCGGAAGAACAGGCGTTACTCGCCTCCATCACCACTGCCAAGCAACAGTACCACCTGACCGGCCGCAAAGAGTCGGAGCTGTTAAATTTGCAGCGGGAAGTACAGACCAACCGACAGCTGTACGATATTTTTTACAACCGCATGAAGGAAACGGCGGAAACCAACGGCTTGCAGTACGCCAATGCCAGAGTCGTCGCGCCCGCCGTAGCGCCCCTCAAGCCGGTCAAGCCAAACAAGCCGCTTACCATTATTATGGCTTTTGTCGGCAGCCTTTTGCTGGGCGTACTGATCGCATTTCTGGCCGAGTCGTTTGACAATACGCTGAAAAAAGCAGCCGATGTCGAGAGTCTATTGCAGCTGCCACTGCTTGGCGGAATTCCGCGCATAAAAACCAGGCATAGCGAGCCGGTTGCCGTGGGCCGCACCTTTCTAAGCGCTGACGCGCCTTACTTCAAGGAAGCCATTCGCACCATTCGTACCGCTATTAAACTCAGCGCTCAATTCAAACCGCACAAAATGCTGATGGTCACCTCGGCTGTTAGCGGTGAGGGCAAATCGATCACTGCGCTTAATCTGGCGTATGCGTTCGGGCAAATCGATCAGGTGCTACTGGTGGAATGCGATTTGCGCCGGCCAACTCTCGGCGCACAACTCAAGCTGCCCACCGATATGCCTGGCATGTCGCAATTACTCGCCAATAAAGCCACGCTTGACGAATGTATTGTGTACCCGGAAAGTGACAAAATACAATTCATCACGGCGGGCGCCGTGTCATCCAACCCGCTGGAACTGCTCGCATCACCCACCTTCACGACCTTGATGCTGCAGCTGCGGCACGACTATGATCTGGTCATACTGGACTGCCCGCCGATACTGCCGGTCAGCGATGCAAGCGTCATCGCAACGCAAATGGACGGCGCAATATTTGTGGCGCAGGCCGGCAGCACGCCACTCGATCAAATCAAAGCGGGCCTGGAAAAATTACGCCAAACGGAAGTCACTATCGTCGGCGCCGTTGTCAACGGGGTGGAGACGCGCGAAGTGGAATACTATGGTGCCAACTATGCCGAACAGCCAGCCAAGGCATAAATTATTGAGGCGCGTTCAGCAGCTTTAGAACCGGCGCTTTTGGCCGCGCTGCGACTTTCGGAGCGGGCGCCGGCTCGGGCTCCGCTGTCAGCGCATACGCATACGGAAACACACGGTATTCGCTAAGCTTGGCCTGCAATGGAATCGCGCCTATATCAGCCGCTGTGCGCGAATCCGGCAAGCTACCGTTGCTACACAATGGCCGCCCTTGTTGGTCGGCGCCACCGCTGACTTTCCTGCAGCTTACCTTCACCGCTTTGCCGCCCGCTGGGCTGTTGCTGGCCAGCATGAAATTTGCCGGCTCTAACACTTCAGAATTAGCGCGCACCGCCCAACTGCTTGGTGACTTATCAATAACGGTCGCTGAAAAGCCGACAAACTGCGGATCGCTGCCACCCTTCGACCCGCCACTAACACTGCGTTGCTCGATACCGTCGAGTTCGGCTACGCTGTTTTTACCGCTAACCAGCGGTTCGTCGTCAAGCGCGTTAGCCTGCCAGTACAGATTGCCATCGATCAGCTGGTCAGAACCCATATTGTATTCTTCCACTGCCTCATCGTTCACCATCGCGACGATGTTATTGGCGAATGTACTGCCATCGGGATGGGTTGGGGTCGGTGTAATACCCTTCTCGGCATTTAGCATCACCAGCGTATTGTTATAGTAATGCACGTTGCGCGCCGCGTAGTCGCTACCCGCCTGTTTGAACATTCTGTTATAACCGAACTGCCCGCCACCGTTCCATTTATTGATGCCGGCCTTGCGATTGACCGGATGGTCCCGCAGCAGAGCGACCACGTTACGGTAAAATAGCAGCGGCCCGGTCATCTTCTTAGTATCTTGCCCTACCGCCACCGCGACCAGGCAATTGCTAATATAGTTTTCATAGATTTGGATATGGCCGATATCATCGCGACCGCCATTTTCTGCTTTACCTTCTATCTCGAACGCATCGTCACCACAGTTTTCGATGCGGTTATGATGCACGAAAATTCGGTGTTCGCCGTTGTTGGTGCCAATAAGGTCCTGACCCGAGCCGCGAATTAAACTACGTTCGATCTCCCAGTCGTGGGTACCGCCTTTTAGGCCAATGGATGTACTGCGCAACAGATTGGCGGGTCGCGGTGCGTCTTTCATATCGCTCCAGAAAATCCAGTACGGTGCATCGCCCAAAATACGCGAGCCGGTAATGGTAATGTGGTGCACAGCGGAGCTATAGGTTTGAATTGTGCTGGCGCCCAACCAGGCGGTGATGCCTTCGAAACGCACATATTGCGCGCCGGGCTCAAGCAGAATGGTGCGCTTGGCCTGATTAAATATGATGTCTTTAAACGTTAGGTAGGCACCACTCACTGTTAGCGTGTTGGTCGCCTGCGACAGTATGATGCCATAGGCGCCGGGGTTGGCATTTTCACCGGCAAAGACTTTTCCGTAGCGCGCCTCGGCATTGCGCATGGCGGCAGTTTTCGCCAGCCGGACATGGCAGCGACCAGCAATCTCCATGGCGCCTGGACCAACGTAGAAGTCGCTGCTAGCGCCCCCGTAGCTGTCGGTGGTAGCACGAAAATGCTTAACATCCTCATACGGAACCAACGCGACGCGTTCATTTTCATAGCCGGCAATGCCGGTGACATAGGCAAAAATGGT
>RCMY010010954.1_pt1 | contig 12745 bp, 12 predicted proteins | sample 2041341 | NCBI WGS metagenome assembly RCMY01 (sample SAMN09708234, study PRJNA481090) | Marine sediment metagenome, whole genome shotgun sequencing project. | reverse complement strand
AGCTGGCTATTCAACCGACGAACAACGCAGCGGGGTGAGATGCATGGATGGCCAGAAATGTGATTTTATTTTGTCCCCAGCCCTAAGGGTTCGTGAAATAATAACCTATGCATTTATTACTTCCGGTTGCCTCCTGGTGGACGGCCCCGTGCGTTCAAGCGAGCTGAGAAAGCAAGGCCCTGAATCCTTGCGCGATACACCATCTATTTGGTGATTCAGAGCATCGGGAAGCGGACATTGTGCCCGATTGTCATCAGATCACGGGAATCTCCGATGCGCGGTCGTCAACTGTATCCATTCGACAACCACAATCGGGGCAATCATAGCCCTTTCCCTACATGCAACCTACTGAGCAGTATTTGCAACCATCTACGCTGTTTGTAAATCTTGGAACGGCTTAAATCAGAAATTGGCGTTGATATAGTCAAACCTGATTGCTCGACTGGAGCCAGTCAGCACAGACCCTAAACAAGCTTCATGATCAAGCCAGTTGATCCCTTGAAATTCGACTTTGGGTATTCCTTGAATCATGATATCCAGGAGGAAAAATGACTCTGAGATTTGATCCCGTTCTTGCCGATGGCATTGCCCAGGTCTCCTATTTCATTTGTGACGACAATGCCGGATGTGCAGCCGTAGTCGATCCAAGGCCTGATGCCGATGTTTATCTGGAGAAGGCCAGACAGTACGGCGTGACGATAACGCATGTGTTCGAAACCCATATTCACGCCGACTTCATGAGCGGCGCGCGTGAGCTGGTCTATCGTTGCAACGGTAGCGCGAGGCTTCATGTCAGTGTTGAAGGCGATGCTTCTTATGACTTTGAACACGAACCTGTCAGGGACGGCGACGAGTTTGATTTTGGCGAGGTCAGGATCACTGCCAGGAAGACTGCGGGTCATACACCGGAGCACTTGTCATATCTCCTGACGGATACTTCCAAGCCCGAGCAGCCGTGGGGTGTCATGACCGGTGATTCCCTGTTTGTGGACTCTCTCGGCCGGCCAGATCTGCTGGGCGATGAGAAGACCGAGGAGTTGACTGAGGCGTTGTTTGAAACCATGCGGGAGTTTTTCTGCAGGCTTGAAGATGGTGTCATCATCTATCCGTGTCATGCGGCAGGGTCCGAATGTGGTCCTGACATCGGTGATCGTATGAGCAGTACGATCGGCTATGAGAAAAAATACAACCCCTACATGCAGATTGACAACTATGAGGATTTCAGGAAAGCGATTCAGGACAATGCACCGCCCGTTCCGACGCATTACCCGAAGATGAAAAAGCTTAATGCCAGGGGGCCAGAGGTTTTTGGACATACCCCGCATGTCCGGGCGTTTTCTGTCAGCGAATTCGAATCGGCTGTACAATCTTCCGACGCCGTTTTGCTGGATACGAGGGACATGCTTGCCTTTGGGGGTGGACATATCAATGGTGCACTGAACATCGGAATGCGACCTATCCTGTCTGTGTGGGCAGGCTGGCTGATCGATACGGATGCTCCGATCTACCTGGTACTACCTGAAGATGACAAGGATCTGGTGGATGTGGTCCATCTTCTATGGCGCACCGGGCACACGAATATCAAGGGATACCTGGCCGGTGGCATGAGAAGCTGGCAGGAAGCCGGAAAGGACCTGAAGCGCCTGCAACAACTTTCCGTTCACGAACTGGAGGAAAAGTCGGGAGAGTATCTGCCACTGGATGTGCGCAAGGATGAAGAGTGGGAGGAGGGCCATATTCCCGGTGCCAGTCACCATTTCCTGGGCAAGTTCCATGACTCGCTACCCTCACTGAACAAGGACAGGAAAATAGCGACCTATTGCGCCAGCGGCTTTCGAGCAGCGATCGCTTCAAGTTTGCTGCGGAAGCATGGGTTCGAACACGTGTGTAATGTTCCCGGGAGTTTCACGGCGTGGCAGGCGGCTGGCAAGCCGACCGAGACGCCAGAGGGATAATGAGGCAGATCAGAATCAAGTCAGCAGTTTTCAGTCTGCAAACACCGGGATACTGAAATTTCGCCCGTGCCCGTAGGACACCTGCCTGCTGCCAACAGTGAAGTTTGGCGGGGGCTGCTGCTGCATTGGGCTCTCTCCCATGTCCATCTGATGCGTCAGCGGAGTAGCTAGTGAAATGTTGAATGCCTTGCTGGTTTTCAAAATGGTTTCGATGATGGCCTGACGGGTCCCAAGCACTTTTCTTGTTTCTTTGGTGTAGTAATAAATAGACCACTCCACAGCATGATCGCCAGTATCTTGCACACGTATCTCCGGCGCATGATGTCTTTCAATAGGGATTGAATGGTCTCGGTTGATTGCCTTGAATGCAGACTTGAACATTGCCTGGACCTGCTTCTCAGGAGTGTCGTAGCCAATCTTGAAGGACAACTTTTCTCGCAGGCCTTTGGCTGAGGCAAATTTGGACAAATTGTGGATAGTGTAATCACGCATCCGAGTATTCTTGATAAGAATTCGGTGGTTATTGGCAAAACTCAGAATCTCGGTATGGAATACCTTGATACGATAGATTTCACCAAAAATGGGTGTATCACCATCCAGCAATTTTACGGTATCGCCTTCCTTGTACATTTCGCTGTACAGGAGAACCAGCCCGCTGATGTAGTCTGGAGCCCATGCACTTTGTGACAATCCGATAACAAGCAAAAGAGCCGCAATCAATCCGCTGGTGCGAAACAGATCATCGGCTTCGATGCTGTTAGCCACGATGATGATGAGAATGGCGGTCAAGACAATACGGGCTGACAGTATCAGTCCACGAGACTGGTATGTGTCCACCATTTCCCTCTTCCCCTGATAGACATGGGCCCGACCATAACGTTTTCGCAGGAAATGACCGATAGCAAAGAACAGCAAATAGTAGAAATAGGCAGCCAGCAACACAGATATGCAACGAACAAATCCCGGTGTAGATACGTTCAATGGAGAGTCAGGATGCAGCACTGCTGCGATGAGCAGACATATCGCCAGGAAGCCTCGAACCAGGTTTATCAAAAATCCTTCATTTTCAGATTTAATGGTTTGAAAATTCAGCTTGTTCAGAGCCGCTGGTGCGAAATAGATTGCGGCTAACGTGACACAGATGAAGCCTATGAGAATGAACTCGCTTACAGGCCCCATGTTGATATACAGGGTTACGATTTTTAAAAGATCCATGCTGTAATTTTGAACTGATTGCCAAGACGCTGGCTAGCTTAGTGCAATTGACTAGAGCGGTAAAGGCGATACACCCGTACCAGAATTGCATTCTGGAAAACGGTTTCCGATTCGAGGCAGATTGATCCTGGCTTGATTTTATGTACCTTAATTCAGCATGAATTTGCCTCTGGTTTTAGATTCGACTTTTTTTGATCAGCGCGCCAGACATACGTGTTCGCGAGCACGAAACCAGCCTCCGAACCATTAGCATGCATAGCCATGATGACAGGCTGTCATTAATGCAACAATGCCCCCCCCGCCTTTTGACTGACATCATTAAATAACAGCAAGAAATGGTAAGGCCTGCGACATTGGAGTGATTGCCAGACATGCAATGCGCTCAACGGCCCACTCTTCACCTTTGACACTGAGGTTATGAAACTAATTGACGCCAGGCCCTACGGCGCTCTGGTCAGCCTGGAAAAATATCTACAGCAATCCTGTTTGCAGCATGGCTTCCTCTGACATCATGTCCCGATTCCATGGTGGATCAAAGATCAGATTGACGCGCACATTGCCAACGGTTGGAATGGCAGAGACCTTGTTGTGAACGTCCTGAACGAGAATTTCACCCATACCGCAGCCCGGTGCGGTCAGTGTCATGTCGATTTCAACGGTCCATTGGTCGTCCGATGTCGCTGTGATCTCGCAGCGATAAACGAGTCCGAGATCGACGATATTGATTGGAATCTCGGGGTCGAAGCAGGTTTTCAATTGTTGCCAGATTACATCTCTGACATCCTTGTCGGTCGCATGATCAGGCAATACAGGGGGAGATACAGGCTCCTTGCCCAATGCATCGGCATCGGTCGCCGCAATTCGAAAGAGATTACCGTCGACATAGACGGTATAGTTGCCACCCAGCGACTGTGTGATAAAGCCATTCGTACCCGCGCGCAGTAATCTTTCTTCGCCGGCTGGGATAATGACCGCACTGACGTCACGAGACAATTCAAAGAATTCGTTGGTCTGTCCTGACATGTCTGCGCCTACTCCGTGCTCGCCGGTTGTGACTTGCGATTGATTGCTGCATTGAGCGCATGCCAGGCCAGCGTTGCACATTTTACTCGAGTCGGAAACTCTTTGACGCCCTCGAAAACCTCCAACTTGCCAAGATCGATGCCTGAGTCGGCATTGTCACTATTCGAATTCTGCTTACTGGTTAATCTTGTTACAAATGCCGCGAAGTAGTCGAGTGCCTCAGCTGTATTCAGTCCTATGACCGTGTCTGCCAGCAACGATGCAGAAGCAACGGATATCGCGCATCCTGATCCTTCGAAGCGGGCGTCCTCGATACGATTATCCACGTCAATGCGAAAATACAAGATCAGCTTGTCGCCACATAAGGGATTTATGCCTTCTGCAGTGTGCGTTGCATCCGGCAACTTGCCGAAGTGCCGCGGTTTCCGAGCATGATCAAGTATCAGTTCTCTGTAAAGCTCGCGCAGTTCTTCGTTGCTGCTATCCTTCGAATTCATGGTGTAAAAATCTCCTTTGCAACTCCCAGTCCTGCAACCAGCACATCAATATCCTGAGTGTTGTTGTACAGGGCAAGCGATGCGCGAACTGTTCCCGGAATGCCATAGAAGTCCATTACCGGCATTGCGCAATGATGACCGGTTCGTACCGCCACACCCTGACGGTCGAGGATTGTGCCGAGATCATGCGCGTGGATATCCTTGAGCAGAAAGGATTGCACGCTGGCTTTTGGCCTGGCCGTACCAATCAATCGGATACCCTCAACCGTTTGAAGCTGTTCTGTCAAATAGGCAAGCAGTTCGTTTTCATACCGGGCAATCCGGTCCATGCCGAGCAATTGCAGATAGTCGACTGCCGAGCCCAGGCCGACAGCGCCGGAGATATTGGGCGTTCCTGCTTCAAATTTATACGGTAATTCGTTATACGTTGTGCCTTCAAATCTGACTTCGAGAATCATGTCTCCGCCACCCTGGTACGGCGGCATCTCATCAAGAAGCACCTCCTTACCGTACAGGATGCCAATGCCAGTCGGTCCGAACATCTTGTGTCCGGAAAAAGCGTAAAACTCACAGTCCAGATTCTGCACATCGACCGGCATATGCGAAACGGCCTGTGCGCCGTCGATCAGTACCGGAATGTCTCGCTTGTGCGCCTCGGCAATTATTTCCGCGAGCGGCAGAATCGTACCCAACGCGTTTGATACATGAGCGACAGCCAACATTCTAACGTTGTCATCAAGCTGTATGATCAACTTGTCCAGTTCGACTTGTCCTCGCTGGTCGATGGGTGCAATCAGCAATTGGGCACCGGTCTGTTCACAAACGATTTGCCACGGGACGATGTTCGAGTGGTGCTCCAGATGCGTAATCAGGATCTTGTCACCGGGTTTCAGGGTTGGCCGGCAATAGCTTTGTGCGACCAGGTTGATCGACTCCGTCGTGCCGCTGGTGTATACGATTTCGCGTCGAGAGGTGGCATTCACAAACGCGCAGATCCTGTCACGAGCACCCTCGTAGGCCTCTGTCGCTCGGCTGCTTAGCGTATGTACGCCGCGATGAACATTGGCGTGATCGTGTCGCTGATAGGCTTCGATGGTGTCTATGACGACTGCTGGTAACTGTGACGAGGCAGCACTGTCGACATACACCAGTGGGTGGCCGTTGATGGTTTGCGCCAACGCAGGGAAATCAGCACGGCACCGCGTAATATCGGCGTTACGGTTTTCAGTATCAGTTAACCTGATGGGGTGTTTGCTCATTGGGTTCACCAGTAATAAGAGCAGTCAATTTCCGGTCGGTTTTTTCAGCAATACAGGCATGTACTTCTGTTATCGGAGATGCCGTAAGCAGTGGTGAAATATAGGCTCTTGTCAAAAGTTGCCTCGCTTCTTCAAGACCAAGCCCCCGTGCCTGAAGGTAGAAAAGGGCGGAACTGTCGAGCTGGCCAACGGTTGCGCCATGGGCACATTTGACATCGTCGGCATAGATCTCGAGTTCGGGTTTGGTATCGATTTCTGCACTCCTGGACAACAGCAGATTATGATTTGACTGTTCAGCATCGGTGCCGTCCGCACCTTTATGAACGATTGCCTTGCCATTGAAAACACAGTGAGCATTGCCTCCGATTATGCCCCGATATTCTTCCTTGCTGACGGCAGGCCCCACGGTGTGATCGACACGCGTATGGTTGTCGATATGCTGATTACCACCGGCCAGGTACAGGCCGTGTAGATACACCGTTGCACCCGGCTGCGTAATATTGATCGCGATGTCGTTCCTGACCAGCAAACCACCGAAATCGTAACTCGAGTAATCGAGAATCGCGTCTTTGTGCAATTCCACAATGAGCTTGCCCACCTGGGTCTGTGTTTCAGCACAGTCCTGCAGACGGACATAGGCGACGTGTGCACCTTCCGCAGCGTTCAGCTGTATGACAGTATTTGTGAATTGAGCATCGTGCTCTGCCGAAACATGAACTTCGACAATGTCGATGTTTGCTCTGGACTCAACATCGATGATCAGCCTCGCCTGACTGATGTCGCCTTTATTCTCTCCACCCAGGAACAGAATGCCGAGTGGTTTTTCAGGACCATCCAGTGGATGAACTGTCACATGTAGCCCGTCATGCAACAAGGCTGCGTTAAAACTTGTCAACGGGTCGTCGGCAATGATTGCTGTGCTCGAATCATCGTCACTAAGCTTTGTAATTTCGATAGCCGGATAAATCAGACGATCGCAAGCCGACGAAAATTCCGGAACAGGGATTCCGTTTGCAATAACAATCCAGCAGGCGTCGATGCTGTTGCCTTGTTCTGGCAGCGGCTGTCAGGCTTGCTTTCGGTGAGCTGGCGGTCTCCATTTGCAGCCAGGCATTGCTCATGTCAACCGCATGGCTGAGATTGGTATATTTCCAGTCTTCGTGCTTTCTTGTCGGAAATCCTGAACTTGCAAACTGTTTCAACGCAGCCTTGCGCAACGGTGTCAACGCATCTTCAGGAAACCGGCTGACAGCTGTCTCTAGTAATTCCTGGGCGATGGCGTTCATGCGTGTGCTGCTTCCCTTACCCATTCATAGCCATGCGCTTCAAGTTGCTGTGCAAGCGACTTGTCCCCTGAACGAACAATTCGGCCCTCGGAAAGTACATGCACGAAGTCGGGTTCGACATAGTCAAGCAGGCGCTGGTAGTGGGTAACCAGCACAATTGCCCGCTCAGGGCTTCGCATCGAGTTGACCCCCCTGGCAACCGCCTTCAAAGCGTCGATATCCAGACCGGAGTCGGTTTCGTCGAGGATTGCCAATCGCGGCTCTAGCATGATCATTTGCAGAATCTCGTTGCGCTTCTTTTCTCCTCCTGAAAAACCCTCATTCACACCGCGATTGAGCAACGCAGGATCAATGTCCAGAGCCTTCATTTTTTCGCGTGCATGCTGCAGGAACTCGAAGGCATCGATCTCCTGCTGACCCAGGTATCTGCGCTTGGCATTGATTGCCGCTTTCAGCAGATAAGCGTTGTTGACACCGGGAATTTCGACCGGATACTGGAAACCGAGAAACACGCCTTTTCTTGCGCGTTCTTCAGGGGTGAGACTGAGCAGATCCTCGCCGTCATATTGCACCGTTCCTTCTGTGACGATGAAATCATCGTGGCCTGCGATCACCTGCGCAAGCGTGCTCTTGCCGGAGCCGTTCGGTCCCATGATCGCGTGCACTTCGCCTGCGTTTATCGTGAGCGAAAGGCCCTTGAGGATCACGGAGTTGGCTACTTTTACGTTGAGATTGCTGATATCTAGCATGTTCTTCATCCTAGCCAACCGCACCTTCGAGGCTGACATTGAGCAGGTTCTGTGCTTCGACGGCAAATTCCATCGGTAGTTGTTTGAAGACTTCTTTGCAAAAGCCGTTGACAATCATGTTTGTGGCGTCCTCTTCCGAGATACCGCGCTGGCGGCAGTAGAACATCTGGTCTTCGGAGATTTTCGATGTCGTGGCTTCGTGTTCGACCTTAGCGGTTGGATTCTTGACTTCCATATACGGGAAAGTGTGCGCGCCGCAGTCTTTACCCATCAAAAGTGAATCGCATTGCGTGTGATTGCGGGCGTTCTCGGCTGTGCGCATGACGCGTACAAGGCCCCTGTAGGCAGCTTGTGCATGACCGGCGGAAATGCCTTTCGACACAATCGTACTTCTCGTATTACGGCCTATATGGATCATCTTCGTGCCGGTATCTGCCTGCTGCCTGTTGTTGACGACGGCTACTGAATAGAACTCACCCACCGAATTTTCACCACGCAATATGCAACTCGGATATTTCCAGGTTATTGCAGAACCCGTTTCCACCTGTGTCCAGGATATTTTCGAGCCACTACCCCGGCAGTCACCACGCTTTGTCACAAAGTTGTAAATACCCCCTACGCCGTTCTCATCACCCGGATACCAGTTCTGCACGGTCGAGTATTTGATCTCGGCATCTTTCAGGGCGACAAGCTCAACGACTGCAGCATGGAGCTGGTTCTGATCGCGCATGGGTGCCGTACAACCTTCCAGGTAGCTCACGTGACTGCCTTCGTCGGCAATGATCAGTGTCCTCTCGAACTGGCCGGTATTGGCTGCATTGATTCGGAAGTAGGTGGAGAGCTCCATCGGACAACGCACCCCCTTGGGTACATAAACGAAGGAGCCATCACTGAAAACAGCACTGTTCAATGTCGCGAAAAAATTGTCCCGATACGGCACTACGGTACCGAGATATTTCTTGACCAATTCCGGATGATTGGTCACCGCCTCGGAAAACGGGCAGAATATTATCCCTGCTTCTGTCAGCCTTTCCTTGAAGGTCGTTGCTACCGACACACTGTCGAATACAGCATCAACCGCAACGCCTGCGAGTTTGGCGCGCTCGTGCAACGGTATTCCAAGTTTCTCGTAAGTCTCCAGTAGCCTGGGATCGACGTCGTCGAGGCTCTTGGGGCGGTCCTTGTTCGATACAGGTGCGGAGAAGTAGGAGATCCGCTGGTAGTCTATTGGCGGGTAGTGCACATGTGCCCAGCTCGGTTCCTGCATCGTCAGCCAGTGTCGATACGACCTGAGACGCCACTCGAGCATGAATTCTGGCTCGTCTTTCCGGGCGGAAATCGCGCGGATGACGTCCTCATCCAATCCGGGAGGCAGTCCATCTGAATCAATGTCAGTCACGAAACCGTGCTCGTATCGACGATTGACCAGGGACGCCATCTTGTTTGTTGCGGTTGACATTGACTCAAGACCCCCTTTCAGAATTGATCCGCAAGCTGGCGAGACTGATCACTGGCACCGGGCTGTTGACTCGTTGCAGATCGGCCAGGCTAACGTCATCCAGTGCCCGCCGTATCGCGATATTGATGCGTTGCCAGCCATGGCTGACCTTGCAGTTCGAGGCATATTCGCAGTGACTGTCGACAGCGCTGCATTCGGTGATCGAGACCGGGCCTTCCAGTGCCTCGATGACTTCGGCGATGCTGATCTGCTCTGCCAGCTTGTCCATGCGGTAACCGCCGAGCACCCCGCGAACCGAAGACACCAAGCCAGCTTTTGCCAACATTTTCAACAATTTGCTTACCGTCGGCAGTGCGATTCCACTGGATTTGGCTATTTCTGCCGCGCTCAGATATTTCGATTGCTTGCCGTCCAGGTGCGCCAGGACGAGTGTGCCGTAATCGGTCAACCTGCTCATTTTCAACATTTTCATGCTCCACCAACCTTATATAGGACTATTTTAGTCCTGATTAAGTTCCCAGGCAATGAGAAGAGAAGACCTTGTGTTGAGGTATGACTGTTGTCGCTTTGTTTATTCCAGCAGGCTATGCGGGATCTAGCTGCACAATCAGACGGAATTTTCGGTCACATTTCAACGCGCGGCGTCGATTTAAAAAAGAAGCGTGATCGCCACGCAAGTGCAGCTACCGACGAAGAAGTTCATCGGCACCCCGATCTTCAGGAAATCACTGAACTTGTAGTTGGTTGCCCCATAGACCAGGGTATTGGTCTGATAGCCGATCGGTGTCGCGAAGCTGGCGCTGGCGCCGAACATCACGGCTACGACGAGTTGCCGCGCATCCACGCCCAGACTGTTTGCGAGGCCGACGACGATCGGCGTCAGAATAACTGCAACCGCATTGTTGGTGACGGTCTCGGTGAGCAGACTGGTTAGTGCATAGACGCCTATCAGCAGAATCAACGGCGAGGCATCGGCAAGGGCAGGCGTCAGGGCATCGACGACGAGCTCCACGGTACCGGCGTTTTCCAATCCAGCTCCGAACGCCAGCATCGCAAAGATCAGCACGAGGGTATTGCCATCGATGGATGCCCAGGCATCTTCGGGTTCAATGCAGCGGGTGACGAGTACGACAGCCACCCCGGCGATTGCGAGTGCCTCAATCGGAAACCCGAAGAAAGCCGCGGCAAAAACAATCGCCGCCAAGGTCGCGATGGCGAGCGGTGCCTTTTTTCGCTGGAAAGCGCGCACGCGCGATCGTGTGACATCGACCAGATCCATGTTCCGCCGCATGATCGTTTCCGCCTCTTGCCCACCGACAATCAGCAGCCGATCTCCGGCTTTCAAGCGAGCGCTCGTTAAATCCGGGCCGGCAAGGTGGCGCGGGCGAGAGAGGCCCAGTATGCGTATCCGCATCCGCGATAGCAGCGGTATCTCGGTGAGCTTGCGACCAACCGCGGGGTTGGTCTGAGACACGACAGCCTCAATCAGTTTCAATCCCGCGCGGCGTCTCTCACCTCCGGTCTCGATGCCGCCACCAATGCCGATCAGCCCCACCCGAACGCCAGATTCCTCCGCGAGCGAGACGAGCTCCAGATTGCTGGCGCTGATGATCAACCGGTCGCCTAACTCAAGCAAGAGATCATCAAGATCCTTTCTGAGAATTCTGGTACCGCGCCTGACGCCCAGCAGCCGGATGCCGTGCCGTTTGAACACAGTGCGATCACCCAGCCGTGTTCCGACCAGAGACTGTTCATTCTGGAACGTCAGTTCCGAAAGGTACCGATCGCTCTCGCGTTCGCCCTCATCATCCGGCCGGTCAGGTAAAAGCAGTTTGCCGAAAACCAGCAAGAACGCGAGACCGCTCAGTGCCGTCACCGTGCCGACGCCGGTGATCTCGAAAATGTCGAATGCCGGCAGACCCTGTTTCTGCGCAACGCCGTCGACGAGAAGATTGGTGGACGTTCCAATCAGCGTTAGCGTGCCTCCCAGGATCGACAGGTAGGAGAGCAGCAGTCTGGTCGCGTTGACGCCGATCGCCTTCGCGAGTCGCTTGATGACCGGAATCATGACCATCACGACTGGCGTATTGTTCATGACGCCGGACGCTGCGATCGTGCCAAACGCCATCTCGGTGAACGCTCGCAAAGGCTTCTTTCGGGTTCGGCGGAGGAACATTCCGGCAACCTCTTCGAGCACCCCCGTGCGCGTCAGCGCTCCGGTCACAACGAACATCGCAGCGATGGTAATCGGGGCCTTGTTGCTGAATACCTCTAGCATACGGTTCGGTGGCAGGTATCCGAGCGCCATCATGGTCACGGCACCCAGTAAATCACGACCGGGGGCTGGCGCTCCAGAGCGAAGCCCACGAATAGAGCAAGCAGCATCGCAAGCCCTACAAAAGCTCCGTACTCGCCAAGCATTGCAGTCATGGTACCCACGAGGGTGCAAGGCTGGTTGTATTCAAGAGCATAACCATCTTCGATACTCCGGTTCGATCTCGCTGTCCAGTGCGCTTCGTTCGACTTGCTGTCGGGCAATTCGGACGCAGCGAGGGAACATCACTTGCCGGTATGGTGCCACGTACCTGTACAAGATGTTCGACCATGGCCCCCGCTCGGCAAGAAGACGTGTGGTCGTTTGACAATCTCATCGACGATTGGCGCACGCTCGAGAAGCATTCGATCGATTGTTGGGGCAGGGTTCTCAGGTCGTTTCATGAGACCATGCAATCAGTCTGGTGCATCAGAGTGTGCAGGCGTAGCTGCACTATAGCTGGCTACATGTGAGGCTCAGTACATATTGCTAATGGTTTCAGAGATTTGCGAACTCGGGTTGGTGCAATCACTCACTAATGCGTAAATTGGGCAAGGGGCAGACGTCTGTCATATTGGTAGGGAGAATGTTCGATGAAGCGATTCAAGCGGATCCTGTGCGAAGCGGGTGTCGGTGAAGTACGCACACGTGTGCTCAAACGTGCGGTTGATCTGGCGCTTGAGAATCAGGCGGAACTGACAGTTATCGATATCATCGAGCCCTGGGCGAAAGCATGGGGTGAGCGCGAGACTCTGCAACAGCTAAAGTCGGTCCAGCAGGCACGCCAGAAGCGACTTGAGCATGAGTTATTGCCCTTCAGAAAGCGCTTGGCGATCGACGCACGCAGTGTGAACGTGTCGAGTATGCCGTTCCTCTCTCTGGTGCGTGAAGTGTTGCGGGGCGGGCACGACTTGGTGATCAGGGAGAGTGAGAACCCCGATTGGATCGATTGCAAGCTGGGAAGCGACGATATGCAGCTGCTGCGAGC
>RCMY010004317.1_pt1 | contig 12745 bp, 15 predicted proteins | sample 2041341 | NCBI WGS metagenome assembly RCMY01 (sample SAMN09708234, study PRJNA481090) | Marine sediment metagenome, whole genome shotgun sequencing project. | reverse complement strand
ATGAGGGCACTGCCCGAACTCACCCCGGTGCGACTGCACTATCGCTTGGATGATGCCCCTGAACGCCACCTCACCGCGCACACCCTCATCGTCGGAAACTGCGGTTCGCTGCCTGGCGGAATCCTGCTGTTGCCCGAAGCGGAACTGGATGACGGCATTCTCGACATCGCCGCCCTCAAACCGCGCGGCCGATTCGGTTGGCTACGGGTGTGGAACAAGATCACGTGGGAAAACGGCGTGCTACGCAAGAGTGCGGCCGGGCGACGAATCATCGACCTCACCGCTGACGTCCGCGACGTCGCCTACTTTCGGGGCGCCAGACTTCGGGCACGGTTAGAAGGCACCGAAGAGTTTCAGCTCGACGGCGACGAGTTCGGCAAGATCACGGCCATCGACTGCACCGTTGACCCTGGTGCACTCATGGTGAAGATACCCGGCAAAGCGCCTTAGCCGCGATCCGCGTCTCCCGAGATTAGTCCACGCAACCACTCCCGCGCCCCCGCAAAAACTTCGTTGCCGTAGCGCCGATCCACGGTGGTGTGCTCATTGTCTGCCCGAGGGTACGAGCCGAGAAAGATGACGTTCGGGCTGAACCTTTTGAGACCGAGCAGGGCATCCGACACTCGCTCATCGAGGATGTGCCCGTCGAGGTCGATCACGAACCGGTACCGACCGAGGGTGTCTCCGATCGGGCGTGACTGGATGAGGCTCAGGTTCACACCTCGCGTAGCGAACTGCTCCAGCATGTCGAGGAGTGCGCCCGGTGCATCCGTCGGAAGTTCAACAATGAGGCTGGTTTTGTCGGCCCCCGTTGCTGGCGGCGTGGGTACGGTGCGACTCACGAGCACAAACCGAGTGACCGCGTTCGGGTTGTCGCCGAGTTCGGTCGCCAAGACATCGAGTGTGTGGTGGTCGGTGATGGCGGGCGGCGCGATCGCCGCATCCGCGACTCCCGGCTCCTCATCAAGCAGACTTGCGGCCGCGGCAACGTTCGAACTGGCCGGAATGTGGCCGTGGCTTGGGAGGTTCTGTTCGAGCCAAAGGTGGCACTGCGCGTAGGCAACCGGATGCGCGTTGATGACCTTCACGTCGGCCAGAGTGACACCGGGGCGCGCGACCAGAACGAAGTTCACCGGCACGAGGTATTCGCCGATAATCCGCAAATCAGGGATATTGGCTAGTGCGTCTTGGGTTGAGCTAACGCCGCCCTCGACCGAATTCTCAATAGCGATCATCGCCGCAACACTGCGGCCGGCCACCACATCGTCGAGTGCTTCGCCCACATTGTTGACGGCGTGCCACGGCTTGCCTGCGGCCTGCGGAACCTGAGCGAGGGCTGCCTCGGTGAAGGTGCCAGCGGGCCCGAGAAAACTGTAGGTCTCGTCCACGGTGGTATCCGGCATGCCCTCAACTTTATGCCCTGCCCCGGCAGGGTACGGCCACCAAGCGAAGTCGAACGTCAGGACGTGTAATCGGGCGCGGGTGGTAGCCCGAAAAACTCCTCGAGCGTGAGAATGCCAGTGTTGTGCATTTCGGTCGAAAGGTCGGTGCCCACATAGCGAATGTGCCACGGTTCGTAGATGTATCCAGTGACGGCGGTTTTGCCTTCCGGGTAACGGATGACAAAACCAAAACGCCACGCATTCTTGGCCAGCCAGGCACCTTGGGGTGTCGTGCCGAAGCACGCCTGAATCGAACACACGGCCGGCCGGCCCACTACGTCTGCGGTCAGACCGGTCTGGTGTTCGCTGTACCCCGGCCGGGCGCTCTGTGCCTGCGCTTTCGCTTTGCCCAGTTGCGCAATGAGGCGATTGTGAATGCTTGTTTGCACTGCGAAGGAGCGATACGCGTTCTGAATCTGCAACTCCCCGGCACCTTCCGCAGCGGATGCCGCGAACAACTTCTCGATAGCGCCGGCCGCCTCCGTGCGGATCAACGGACTAGAGATGTAGCGCACGTTCGGGGTGACCATATCCTGCGGGACGTAATCGAGAGGGTTCAGCGGTCGAATCTTGTCGTTTACCACCCAGATGCTCGTGGGGTCATCGATGGAGTAGCGCCCTGTGTCGAAAAACGATTTGACCTTCTCCACCGGCGTGGGCAGTGCGCTCACGGTCGGTGATGGCGATGGGGACTCGCTCGCAGTCGGGGCGCGCTCTGGCGCGCAGGCGACTACACCAACGACCAAGCCAACGACCACCGTTGCCGCCATCATCAGAGAGAGGATGCGGGGGGTGTGAGCAACAGGCATGGAGTCGATCCTAGCTTTGCAAATTCTCAATTCCAGCAGCATCCAGTCGCCGCCGGATTACGTTGATCGCCTCCGCGCTCTCGTCAACGATCACGAAGCGTCGGCCGAGTGCCCCCGCAACGGCACCCGTGGTTCCACTGCCAGCAAACAGGTCAAGAACCCAATCACCTTCGCGACTGGATGCCTGCACGATGCGGCGAAGCACCCCCTCCGGTTTCTGGGTCGGGTAGCCCGTCTTTTCTTTACCTGTGGGTGAGACGATCGTGTGCCACCAGACGTCCGTTGGCAACTTGCCGCGAGCGGCCTTCTCTGGCGTCACAAGCCCTGGGGCCATGTACGGTTCGCGGTCCACGGTTGCTGAGTCGAAATAGTAGCGACTCGGGTTCTTCACGTAAACCAGGATCGTGTCGTGTTTGGTTGGCCAACGACTCTTCGACTTCGCCCCGTAGTCGTAAGCCCAAATGATTTCGTTGAGAAAACACTCGCGCCCAAACAGTGCGTCAAGCAGCACTTTCGCGTAGTGCGCTTCCCGGTAATCGAGGTGCAGGTAAAGCGTGCCATCGTCGGAAAGCAATCGCCACGCCTCCGCAAGTCTCGGCTCGAGGAACGACCAATAATCTTCAAACTCGTCGTCGTAGGCCATGAGGTCGCCGCGAATGCGCTCGTAGCGTTGACCTTTGAAACCCACAACCGATCCGGATGCACTGCGCACGCTCGTCGTTGCCTGCCGCTTTTGCGAGCGCCCCGTGTTGAACGGCGGGTCAAGGTACACGAGCGTGAAGGCGCCATCCGGCAGGGTTGCTGCGACGCCGAGATTATCGCCGTGAACGACAAGGTTCCCGCCATCCGGGGTCCAGGTCACCACGTCGCGCCCTTACTCATTCACTGTTTCTCATGGCACTCGATTGAGCCACTCGGGTGTCGAAAACTTCTCCTCAACAAGCTTGTGCGCCCGCGCTAACTCGTCTTCGGTGATCTCACCATCGGCAAGCCCGTGAAGCGACCGGAATGTGCCGATCATTTTCTCGATGATCTCCGGGCGGCTCAGGCCGGTTTGGCTGCGCAGCGGATCCACGCGCTTGGCAGCGCTCTTGGTTCCCTTGTCGCTCAGCTTTTCGCGGCCGATGCGGAGCACCTCGACCATCTTTTCGCCATCCATGTCGTAACTCATCGTGACGTGGTGCAGTACGGCCCCGGTGCCAAGCCGCTTCTGGGCGGCACCACCGATTTTGCCTTTGGCGCTCGTGATGTCGTTGAGCGGTTGGTAGAACGCGTCGATGCCGAGTCCCTTGAGGGCGGTAATAACCCACTCGTCGAGGAACGCGTACGAGTCAGCGAACGACATTCCTTGCACAAGGTCACTCGGCGCATAGATCGAGTAGGTAATGACGGAGCCGGCCTCCATGAACATGGCACCACCACCGCTGATCCGGCGCACGACCTGCATTCCGTACTCTTTTGCCTTGTCGAGGTCGACCTCGTTCTTCACCGACTGAAAACTGCCGATCACGACCCCGGGTTCGTTCCACTCCCAGATTCGCAAGGTCGGCTTGCGGCGGCCAGCACCAACTTCTTCTGACAACACTTGGTCAAGGGCCATCTGCAGCACGGGCGGGTATGCGGCGCCATGGATGAGTTGCCACTCGTAGTCACCCCAACTGCTCGCCTTGGCAAGCGACCGGCGGATGGCGATCGCAACCGCTTCTGGGCTGAATCCGAGGAGGAGGGCGCCTTCGGGAAGGGCGCCCTTGACGGCGGCCGCAATCCAGGATGATTCGCTGTCGGCCGGCAGGCCATTGACGGCTTCGTTGATGTCCTCGAGTGCACTGTCGGGTTCGAGGAAGAAGTCGCCCGCGAGTCGGAAGTTCGCGATCCGATCATCAACGACATCGAGGTCGACAACGACGAGCTTGCCGCCAGGGACTTTGTATTCACCGTGCAAGAAGTGCCTCCTGTGCGTGGGATCGACCCCTTGCGTGGAATCAAGTCGAAGTGGAAATGGTGTTCTTAGCCTATTCCTCTGCTGGAACGTAGTGGCCCCAGCCGTTTGTCCGCATCCGGGCCCGCAAGCGCACCGCAGCCGCTTGAAGATCCCCGGGCTCAGCTGAGCGGTCTATTCCAGACGGATGGAACTCTCGCGGCGACCACGACGGCCACACATGAATGTGCAGGTGCGGCACCATGTAACCCTCGATCATGAGACCGGCGCGGTCAGAACCCCACTCCTCGCGCTGCGCCAAACCGATGCGGTGTGCGACAACCATCAGTTCGGCAATGAGAGTATCTGGCGCATCCAGCCATCGATCCACTTCGAGCCTCGGAACCACGAGGACGTGGCCAGGCTGGCGGGGTTCAATCGTCAAGAAGGCGACACAGTTGTCGTCCTTCCAGACGAAACGGGCAGGCTCCTCGCCCCGGATTATTCGGGTGAAGAGTGTGCTCATGCCACGCGGTCGGACAGCCAAGCGAGCGTGTCCGCAACAACCTCGTCCTTGTTAGTCTCGTTGAAAATTTCGTGCTGAGCGCCCGTGTAGACGATGAGTTCGACATCGCTCAAACCGCCCCTCGCAAGATAAGCCTGAGCGAGAAGCTCGTTGCTCTTCACACCGCCAACAACGTCGTTGCTTCCCACCTGGATGAGAAGCGGAAGGTCGTGCTCAATTCCTTTGGCCGGTTTGCCGAGCAGCCGAAGACTGTCCGCAATCCCGAACAGCTTCATCCCGTTCGCAATGAACATGAGCGGGTCTGCCGCGGCAGTGGCGACCACCTCCGGGTCTCGACTTAACCATTCGTACCCGGTCGAGCCGAGGTCTTTGTACTTCGCGTTCAAGTCACCGGTGTTCGTATGGCCGAAAGCGCGAAGGGCGGAGCCACTCAGGATCACTGCATCGTATTCATCCGAGTGCGTGTCAATGAGCATCTGGGCGAGGAAGGAACCCCAACTGTGCCCAAGGAGGATGAGCGGAAGCCCCGGATTTTCCTTGCGGATCATTCCGGTCAACTGGTGCACTGCCGCGACCGTCGCCCGCATTCCGCCCGGTCCGAGCTTTCCAAGCTTCGAGTGGTCGCCATCATTCTGCTCGAGGCCCGTTTGGCCGTGCCCGCGGTGATCGTCGGCATACACGGTGTAACCGGCGGCGGTGAACTGGCTAGCGAGCCACTCGTAGCGCGCCGCGTACTCTCCGAGGCCGTGCGCAATCTGGATCACCGCGCGAGGTTTCTTGGCCGTCCACACGTAATAGTGGATCGTGACGCCTTCGGCGTCCTGGTAGGTGCGCTCGTCGCGTGCGGAACTCGAGGTGGCCACGGTGCCTCCCTTTCTCAGGGTGCTTGCTTTCACCACAGTGTATTGCCGACGCAACATTCCCACCGATCACAAAATTCATTAGGCAAACTAATTTGCTATGCTAAGGAATTATGGATCGAGAGAGCAACCAACAACTGCGGCTGGCGATCCAGCGACTTGCGCGGCGGATCAGATCGAATGCCGCCGACGACGACCTCCCAGAAAGCCAGCGCTCAGTACTGTTCACTTTGGGGACGCACGGCCGGCAATCGCTCGGTTCGCTCAGTGAACACGAACGCGTGACCCCGCCGAGCATGAACCGCACCGTTAACGCTCTCGTCTCTTCTGGCCTCATCACGCGGGCTACCGATGAAGAGGATGCGCGGCGAATCCACCTCGAGCTGTCCGAGAAAGGGCACGAATTCGTCAACGAAACGAGGCGACGACGCGATGCCTGGTTCACCCAGCAACTCGCAGAACTAACCCCAGAGCAGCGCCGAATTCTCGAGCAGGCTGTGCCCATTCTTAAGGAGCTTGCCGAGAAGTGAATTCGATGTTCCGTTCCCTGAAGGAACACAACTATCTGCTCTGGTTTGTCGGAGGCCTCACCTCCAATATCGGCACGTGGATGCAACGCATCGCCCAGGACTGGATCGTGCTCACCGAGCTCACCGACCACGATGCAGCAGCAGTCGGCATCTCGATGGCGCTCCAACTCGGCCCGGTTCTGCTCCTCATGCCGTTGGCAGGCCTCGTTGCCGACCGTCTCAACGTACGAAAGGTGCTCTTTTTCACACAAGCGGCCGCCGGCGCACTTGCGCTCGGTCTAGGGCTCATTGTCGTCACGGGTACCGCACAACTGTGGCACGTGTACCTGTTCGCGCTCCTTCTTGGGATTGTCGCCGCCTTCGACGCCCCCGTGCGTCAGATCTTTGTCTCCGAACTCGTCGAGATGAAAGATCTCACCAACGCGGTCTCCCTTAACTCGGTATCGTTCAACGCCGCTCGGATGATCGGCCCGGCAGTCGCCGGCATCCTGATCGCTATCGTCGGCGCCGGATGGGTGTTCATCATCAACTCGGGCACATTCCTCGCAACGATCATCGCGCTCATTGCCATCCGGGTGAGCGAACTGCGGGCTCAGCCGAGGGCGCCTCGAGAGCGTGGCCAGATCGTCGCAGGATTCCGCTATGTGCTCGGCAAGCCATCCATCATCGTCGTTCTCATCATGGTCGGAATCATTGGCACCTTTGGCATGAACTTCTCAATTTTCACCTCCACCATGGCGACCATCACATTCCACAAAGGCGCGGCAGAGTTTGGAATGCTCAGCTCGGTGATGGCGATCGGATCGGTGACCGGTGCGCTATTTTCTGCCCGGCAACAGCGACCGAGGATGCGTACCCTTTTCACTTCAGCAGCAATCTTTGGGCTGGCGACCGCGCTATCAGCGCTCATGCCAACCTTCGAAATGTTCACGGTGTCGCTAGTCCTCATCGGATTCTCCGCGCTGATGTTCATCACCACCGCCAACTCCATGGTGCAAACCTCGGTAAAGCCGAGCATGCGCGGGCGGGTCATGGCCCTCTACATGGCGATCTTTGTGGGTGGGACGCCAATCGGTGCCCCCTTCGTGGGTTGGGTCGTAAACCAGTTCGGTCCACGATGGGGCCTCGGTGTCGCCGGGATTGCCGGCCTACTGGCCGCCGCAGTTTGCCTGTACTGGCTCATGCGCTACAAGAGGGTGCGCGTGCACTACTCGAGGGTGTGGCCGCAGTTGAGTGTCGGCTACGCCATCGAGGCTCGGGCCCGGGAGCTTGCCACACAGGAGATCGCCATCGTCGAGGCGGAAGCGCAAAAGGGTTAGCCCAACCAGCTTTGTGCGACCGGCGCACGATGGGGCCGTATGCCATACTCTGACGACTCGCAACGACGCGACGAAATGGCAGGCAACTCCATGACCAAGTCAGCGCACGCTCAGGATGAGTCCGGTGTTCAGAGCCGACCGAAACACGCGGGGCGTCCCGCCTTTCGTGAGATCGAGTTCACCTCAGATGGCGCCCAACTTCGCGGACGTCTATACCTGCCGGATGCCCAGCCGAGCGCCATTGTCGTGATGGGTCACGGCTTTTCTGCGACCATCCCCATGGTCATGGACCGATTTGCCGAATGCTTTCGCGATCATGGAATCGCTGCACTCGCCTTCGATCATCGCGGCCACGGCACGAGCGACGGACTGCCCCGCGGCGAGATCAACTACTGGGTTCAGGCGCGCGGTTACCTCGATGCGATCACGGTGGCCCGCTCGATCGACAACCTCCGAGAACTGCCCGTGGCGGTGTGGGGAGACAGCCTCAGCGGGCGAGTCGCTCTCGGCGTCACGGCACTGGACGATCGGGTGAGCGCGCTCGTCGCCCAAGTCCCGGCCTTCGGCGATGAGCTCGGTTCCGACGACCCCGAAGCTGAACAGCTTGAAGTTCTTCGGAACTACCTCAACGCCGGCGACTTTCGCAAGCCTGAAGAGTCCTGGACCACCGCAAGTGTCGTCTCCCCTGACCAGGTTTCGTTGCCATCCGCACTCGAACCACTCACCGCGTTCCGGTGGTTCATCGAATACGGTGGCCGTTTCGGAACCGATTGGACCAACCGGGTCACTTTCACGACGCCGAAAGATGCGCCACTCTTCGACCCGGCCGTGTTTGCCCCGCACGTTTCAGTGCCCACGCAGTTTGTGGTGGCCCGAAATGACGAGATGCAGGGTGCCTCGAGCGATGTAGCTCACTCCGTCGCCGAGCGCATCACAGGAGACGCTGAAGTCCTCGATGTAAACGGCGGACACTTCGGACTCCTGGAATATCCGAGCGAACTGTTCGCTGAAGCCAGCGTCGCTCAAGCTGAATTTCTGATTCGCGCTCTCAACTAAAAACATGTGCATGCTACTGTATGTGCATGGCCACTTTGGACCGACGCGTGCAAGTCCTTTTCGATCCGGCAATGTATGCGGCATTGGAACAGGAAGCCGAGAAAGAACGTCAGAGTGTTGGTGCGCTCATCCGGGAAGCCGTCAACGATCGGCTGAGCCAGAGACGCTCCAGCAAGCATGAAGCGCTGGATCGGCTCCTCTCGCGAGCCGATCAATTACCGGACGCTGGCGCCATCGATTGGAGCTCCGAAAAGGATTCGTTTGAACGCGAGCAGTTGCGAGACCTCCCGTGATCGAGAACGCCGTACTTCTTGATAGTGCGGTGGCAATATACGCGCTTGGTGGCGATGGTGAGTTGCGGGCGACGTGCCGGTCAATTCTGTCCAGAGCCGCAAATGACGAGCTTCGTGCCTATGCGAGCGTCGAAATGATTCAGGAAGTGGTCCATCACAGACTTCGGCGCACGGGCGATCGCTCCATTGCGTCCGCAGATGGGCGCGACACTGCGGCGCTGTGCACACTCCTGAATTTTGACCGCGAAGTGCTCGATCTCTCCCTCGACCTGATCGAGCGGATTCCCACCATCCGCGGACGAGACGCGGTTCACGCTGCCACCGCGCTCGCCTACGGTATCGAGACGATCATCTCCCCGGACCGCGCATTCGACGGCATTCCAGGGTTGACTCGGCTCGATCCGAACACCATTTAGCGGCGAAGCTCCAAGGTGCAGCACTTCACGCCGCCGCCGCCGAGCAGCAGTTCGGTAAGGTCGAGGCCGATCGGGTTGTATCCGCGATCACGCAACTGCTTCTCAAAGCCCTTCGCGCGGGCGGCAATCACAATGTTGTAGCCGTCCGAGTAGGAGTTCAGGCCAAGAACCGCAGCGTCTTCTTCGCTCACGATAATTGCATCCGGGTAGCGCTCCTCCAGAACAGCGCGTGAGGACTCGCTGAACGCGGACGGCAGGTAAGCGATGTTCGCCTTCTGGCCTGGTTCTGGCGAAGGATCGAGAACCGCGATCGCGGTGTCGAGGTGGTAAAAACTGGGGTTCACGAGTTCCAACGTGATGACGTCGCGACCGAAAATCTCGGCGATCTCGCGGTGGCTGCTGACGTCGGTGCGGAACCCGGTGCCGGCCAAAATGACATCACCGACAAGCAGGATGTCCCCTTCGCCCTCGTTGGTTTCCTTCGGCACGTGAACCTCGTAGCCGTTCGCGCGGAACCAGTCCATGTACGCGGGACCCTCCGGCTGGCGCTCAGCGTAAGTGAAGTTTGCACCGTAAGCCTTGTTGTCGAGAACAAACCCACCGTTGGCCGCGTAGACCATGTCGGGCAGGCCATCGACCGGGTCAACCAGTTCGACAGTGAACCCCAAATCGAGGTAGGTGCGGTACAGCGTGTGCCACTGTTCGACCGCGAGAGCCGTATCAGTGGGGTTGCTCGGGTCCATCCAAGGGTTGATCTTGTAGTTCACCGTGTAGAAGTCGGGACGGCACATCAAAACAGTGCGCTGGGACGTTTTACGTTGGACAATTGTTGGCGTGTTTTTGGCGTCAGATTTGGTCATCAGTTCCTCCGGTTCGATGGCGGACAATGTCACTCACTCGAGCCTCGTTAAAAGACGCCACTACCAGTGTGACACGACGGTATCAAACACATCTCGGTGAATTGCGCAGTGATCCTGCGTGGTGGGCTATCTGAACACAATGATTCGCCGTATGGTGGTGGGATGGACAGCCTCGACTACGGCATTCTCGATCACCTACGACAGAACGCCCGCGCCGGATATGGCGACATTGGCGAAATCATCGGCTTGTCTGCCTCGGCAGTGAAACGCCGGGTCGACCGTTTAGTTGCCGACAAAGTGATTCGCGGATTCACCATCCACGTCGATCCGAACGTGGACGGCCTTTCTACTGAGGCGTACGTTGAACTGTTCTGTCGCGGAACCGTGGCACCCGAAGATCTGCGTCGATCGCTCTCCGCCATCCCCGAGATCGTGTACGCGGGCACCGTCACCGGAAGCGCCGATGCGATCGTGCACATGCGTGCGCGTGACATCTCCAGCCTTGAAATTGCGTTAGAGCGGATGCGGCTTGCGCCCAACGTGGACAACACCCGATCCGCGATCGTGCTCTCAAAATTCATCCACCGCACGCAAGACCTGTAGCTCGGCCGAACGGCGGTCAGTTCCACTCACTGGGCGCGGGCGCCCTCGTCGACGGAAGAGTCGACTCCTTCGTCATATTCGTGAGCCACCGTGGTGGCTCAAATGAGCCGGGATCGACACCCCAGAGCGCGGACAACTCATCAATGGGCGCACGGCCGCCGGTTCGCGCCAAGAATCGGATCCGCACAAAGAGTCGCGCGTAGATCTCGCCGCCCACCACGAAGCGTTGCTCGACATAAATATCACTGCCTTCGAGTCCGGCTAGCCGTGTTTCAATCTGGTATTTCTGCCAGAGATCGAGTGATTTCCGGTAGTTGATATTTGACCCCGCGACTACCGGATACCAGCCCTTCGCTTGCAGGTCCTTCCAGATCCCGCGGCGACGAATCATTTCGAACCGAGCGATATCCGCGATCGACATGTACCGACCATTGTTCACATGGCGATACAGGTCGATGTCGGTCGGAAGCACCCGGAAGGTCTTCGACACTACTTCGAAGGGTCCTGCCGGTTTCTTGCTGGAAAAGAAGAAAACTAAGAGCGTGCGCCAGAGCAAATTCATTTGGGCAGGCTACTGCATCTGCCACTTTCCCGACCGAGGCGAACACTTCTGCTCGCCTCGGTCAGTGTCACGCGGCAAGCGACTCTCTGGCCTCTACAAGAAACCGTGAGTAGGCACCGACCGTCAAGAACGTCGGGTAATCCTCCCCGAGCGCAACGTCGCGGAACACCTCAGCCGCATCGTCGAAGCGGTCCTGGCTGGACCTCGGCAAGCTAGACAGAACATCGCTGACGACGTCGTCCACCCATTTTGCCGTCACCTGATTGCCCTCCGTCGTCACGATTCCCTGGTGAATCCATTGCCACACCTGGGAGCGACTGATTTCGGCGGTTGCCGCATCCTCCATGAGGTTGTCGATCGCCACAGCGCCGATTCCGCGCAGCCACGACTCGATGTACCGCAACGCAATAGACACGTTGCCGCGCACCCCTTCGTCGGTGACCTGACCGTTCGCGGAACGAATGTCCAGTAGCTGGTCGGCCGTCACGGTGACATCCTCACGTAACCGATCGAGCTGGTTACGACGCTCACCGAGCACCGCATCGAACTCCGCGCGGGCTGTGCCGATGAGATCCGGATGCGCCACCCAGGTGCCGTCGAACCCATCCGCGGCCTCCCTGCGCTTGTCTGCTCCGACCTTTTCGAGCGCCATCGCCGTCACTTCGGGGTCACGACGGTTCGGAATGAACGCACTCATTCCCCCGATCGCGTGTGCACCACGGCGGTGGCACGTCTTCACGAGCAGTTCGGTGTACGCGCGCATAAACGGAACCGTCATCGTAATTTGGTTGCGGTCCGGCATCACGAAGCTGCGCCCACGTCCGCGGAAGTTCTTGATGATGCTGAAAATGTAGTCCCAGCGCCCCGCATTCAAACCTGCACAGTGATCGCGCAGTTCGTAAAGAATTTCTTCCATCTCAAAGGCGGCCGGAATCGTCTCAATCAGAATGGTTGCGCGAATCGTGCCGTGTGGGATGTCCAGGTACTCCTCCGCGAAGCTGAACACGTCGTTCCACAAACGGGCCTCGAGGTGGCTTTCCAGCTTTGGCAAGTTAAAAGTACGGTCCCTTGCCTTGCTCAATGAGTGCCTTTGCGTTGTGGAAGAAGTGCAGCCCGAAGTCAACGAGTGACCCGGATGCTGGCATCCGCCGCCCCGCGCGATCCGCGTGGCTCATGTGTTTCTCCACCAGGTGCCAACCGCGCGGGCGCACCACGATCGTGGGAGTGGTGTCGCCGACCGTGTAAGTGCGACCTTCCTCGCTCGTGAACGCGAGCTGCCCACGCACTGCGTCAAACAGGGTGAGCTGGCCACCAATAATGTTCGACCAGGTGGGGCTCGTCGCATCCTCCATGTCAGCTAGCCACACGTTGGCACCCGAATTGAGCGCGTTAATGGCCATTTTGGGATCGGTCGGTCCAGTGATTTCCACCCGGCGGTCTTCGAGCCCTGGCCCGGCTCCCGCCACACGCCAGTGTGGGTCGGAGCGAATACCCTCAGTTTCCGGCAGGAAACGCAGGTTTCGACCGTTGCCCAAGTTGTAGCGCACCTTC
>RCMY010004077.1_pt1 | contig 12747 bp, 13 predicted proteins | sample 2041341 | NCBI WGS metagenome assembly RCMY01 (sample SAMN09708234, study PRJNA481090) | Marine sediment metagenome, whole genome shotgun sequencing project. | reverse complement strand
AAGATCATTCCGTCGATCACGGCCGGAACGTAGATCACCCCGCCCAACACCTCGGCAAAGGTCGAGTCTGACAGCACCGTTCTTGCGAATTCATCTTCGAGTTCGTCTCGGAGCCATCGCCTGTCGGAACGCTTCCGGAGCGCCTCGATCAATGAACTTTTGGTCATCACCGTCGACCCCAACAGGTCGATCGCATCATCTCGAAGATCTGCCCGCTCGATCATGCCCCAAGTGTGCCCGACCGGCTGGGCGACGCACTCGATCAGTACACGACCTCGGGGTTGAGTACGCCGTCGCCCATCACGACGAGCAGCCGAGGTCGTTTTCGCCGAAGCCCAGATGTCGACGTTCGTCGTTGATCACCCATCGAGGATGCCGCGGTGAGGGATTCGTACATCGTACGTTCGTTACCTCGTTGGCATCACCGCGACGCGTCAGCCCGTCGGGCCTCGATCGATCGGGCATAGCGGATCGCCAAGGACTCCCGACTGGCCCGCTGGTCAGAATGACACGTCCGGGCCTCGTGTGGCACAGGCTCCGGTGGCGATCCGGGGTCGATCTCGTCGGTCGAACGTCGAACGAGCTGCCCCAGCTTGGATTGGGCGACAACATGCACCGTGAAGCCGGCACCGAAGACAAGGAGGAGGTCGCCGATGCTGAAGACATTGGCAAAAGGAATGCCCTCGGGAATGGCAAAAACGTCACCAAGGAATGCCAATCGAGCGTCGTCGACCGGAGCAGAGTTCTCGAACTTCGGTGAGTCCGAGATGATGCCCGCCGTTCCGAGTGCCTCGAGTCGGGCTGGCATCACGCCACCGTTTGCGGAGACCGCCGCTGCGTTGAGGATGCCACCGAGCACCATGATCCCCATCCCGACGATGTGCCGATTCTTCCAAACGAAGACGAACGCCATGCCAAAGCTGGCGATGTGCAGCGAAGCGGCGACAACACCATCGAGGATTTTCGACAGCAACCCGATGAGAACGAACTGTGTGATCAGCGAGGCAACGATCCACCACCATTGCTGGAGGCGGATCTCACCGAGCCGTGACAGGCGCCCCCCCAAGAGTGGAACCGTGACGACGATGAGCAGAAAGACAACGGCGGTGATCATTGAGCGGCACCATTTCCGTAGGAGGGCTCCAGCGGTGACACGGAGCGCGATTCGGAGGGACCGTGGAGATCGGAGAAGTCGATGCGACCTCGACGAAGAAGCGGACCGAGCTCCTCACTCGGAAGCGGGGCGGCGAAGAGGAAACCTTGGATCTCATCGCAGCCGATCGATCGCAGCACCTCCAACGCCTCGACGGTCTCGACTCCCTCGGCGATCGTCTTCATGCCGAGGTTGCGGCCGAGCTCGACGACGGACCGAACGATGCTGAGGTCGCCGGCGTTGTTGGCGACGTTGGTGACGAACGAGCGATCGATCTTGATCCGGTCGACATCGAGGTCGCGCAGAACCGACAACGACGAGTATCCCGTGCCGAAGTCGTCGATTGCCAGCCCAACACCCAGTGCTCGCAACTCGGCGAGAACGGTGGCCGCTCGAAGCGGATCTTCCATCACGGCGTTCTCGGTGATCTCGAGTTCGAGCGTCGACGGGTCGAGATCATGGCGACGCAAAGCCTCACCGACCCGTCCTGCCAGACGCAGATCGTGGAGATTTCGGGCCGACACGTTCACGGCGACGCCCACCTCGATGCCGTCATCTTTCCATCGCCGACACTGAGTCAAGGCGAGCTCGATCACATGATCGGTCAGAGGGGTGATCAGATCGGTTTGCTCGGCCTGGGGCATGTACCAGCCGGGCCGAACATCGCCATGGACCGGGTGCGTCCAACGCAGGAGTGCTTCGACCGTCTTGATGCTCCCCGTCTCCATGTCGATCTTGGGTTGATAGGCAAGGCTGAGCTGGCCTTCGGCGATCGCCGTCGACAGCTCGCCAAGCAACTCGATCCGTTTTGGCCCGACGTCCTGCTTCGTCCCGGCGAAGACCCTCACTCCCCCGCCCAAGCGCTTTGCGTCATACATCGCCGTGTCGGCGTGATGCAGAAGCTCGTCGATGGTGTCGCCGTTGCTGGGGAATATCGCCAGACCCATGCTGGCGCCAACGGTCAGGGGAACGCCTTCGATCTCGAGTGGTCGAGTGATCTCGCCCCACACCCGCTCGGCGATGGCGATGGCAGCAGCCTCATCCACCACATCGGCGATGAGCAACGCAAACTCGTCGCCGCCAAGTCGAGCGACCTGATCAGTGGAGCGTTCAGCCGCCTTCAGTCGGCGGCCGATCTCGATGAGCACGAGATCGCCGTAGCGGTGGCCAAGGCGATCGTTGATCCCCTTGAAGCCGTCGAGATCGATCTGCACGAGAGCGAAGGAGAGCCCATCGGTACGAGAGGCGTCGGCAACCAACGATGCGTGGTCTTCGAACATCCGACGATTGGCGATTCCAGTGAGCTCGTCGTGCGTCGCGTCGTGCTTGTTTCGCAGTGCAATCGACGCGCTGCGAAAGATGATGACGACGGTGAAGAGCAGCACCGGCACAAGGATGAGGGCCTCGATCCCGACAACGACGAAGATCGGGGCGAGCGCGAGCAGCAGACCGTCCATCCCCAGGTTGATCCCGATCGACCGTCTGAGCAGTTCTCGAACAGGCAAACCCTGGTGAAAGGCGACGGCAACGCTGATGAACACGCTGTTCGCAGCAAAGCCAGTGCCGCAGGCGGCCCCGACTGCAACGAGCCACCGAACCGTAACGACATCACCGTCCGCGACGCTCAACAGGGGGTTGATCAACGATCCGGCCATGCTGCCAAGCCAGAGGCTCAGCATGAACTGGCCTGCGTTGAACAGTGTTCGATCGAGTCGCTTGCGTTTGCGAAGGTCACTGGCGATTGGCGCCAGACCGACGGCGATGAGCGCCCCAGCGAGCGGCGCAATCAACAAGAGGGTGAAGGCGAACGCCCACGACGCCGTCAGTTCGGTGTCGTCGGTCAGCGACGGAATCGGCTTGAGCTCACTCGCAAACAACAGCAGGCCGAACACCACGAACGCTGCCGGATGGAATCCCCATGGCGGCACACCATGGAGCTGCTGGATCGACACCGCAACGAGCAGCATCGCTGCGATCACGGTCAACCCAATGAGCAGCCCAAGTCTTCGAGCACGCATGTACCGAATGAGATGTTGCATCCTGGTGCCGAAACCTCGGGGCTTGCCGTTCGTAGCACTATCGGCGGAAATGGTGTCGTTGTGAGTCGCCCAAAACGCCGACGAGGCCGAACCGGAGTTGCCCCCGATTCGGCCGTGTCGTTTGATCGATGTGCGTCTAGATACCGCCGAAGAACGAGAGTTTCCAGGGGGCGCCCATGACGGTGATGAGGCCGGTGATTCCAACGACTGCGGTGGTGGCGTACAGCCGTGCCTTGGTTGTGTTGCTCATGTGTTGCTCTTTTCTCACCATTTGCGAACGATGGTTTCATCGTTGCAATCGGTGTTCAGTGGGTTTGGGCTCATCCCGTTCCCTTTCGGTGTTTTCTGTTGCCAAGGACTACGGCGCAATCCAGCGATCGGTTTATGGGTAGAAACACCCTCGGCGCTAGTACGAACGCACCTTCGCCAAGCTTCGACACACAGCTGGCTGTGCGAGACTCACCCAATGACGCAAACACCCAGCACTCCGACACTGGAAACGACCGCACGACTCCACGACACGACCACGCTCTTCCATGCGTTCGTGTACTTCGCCCCCGAGGCGGCGGCGGAGTACTCGGCACTCGGCATCGAGGGCCGCAGCGGCTACTTCGCCTCCCGGACCGCAGCGATGGGACCGCTTTCGACACCAATGGTCATCGCCACCTTTTACAACTTCTGCCCGGACCTCGTCACCGCCTCGATGGATGGCGTCTGGGATCGCGTGTCGGCAGCCGAGATGCAGGCGGCCCGTTGGCTCGGCGTGCAGAAGGTCCTCGACACCCACGTTCGAGCTGGTGCCAATGATGGGGGCCTCGACGACGCAGCCATCGCCGAGGCAATCGACCTTGCGCAGACAACCGTCGATTCGTTGTCGTTCGGCGGGCGGCCCCTGGCCGCTGGTAACGCGGCAGTCCTCGACGATCTCGAAGGAAACGATCAGCTGCTACGACTCTGGCAGTTGGTGACCGTGCTCCGCGAGTGGCGGGGCGATGGACACATCGCGTTGCTGGTCACCGAGCCGCTCAGCCCGTGTGAGTGCACCGTGATGTCCGAAGCCATGCTCGGTCGCCCCGGCAACGTGAAGAAGTCGCGGGCGTGGAGCGAGACCGACTGGGCGACTGCCGAAGCGTCGCTCGCCGAGCGGGGCTGGCTCGATGCGTCAGGTGATATCACCGACGCCGGGCGCTCCGCACGCACCGAGATCGAACGCAGAACCAACGAGGACTCACTGACAATGCTGGCAGCCATCGGCGAACAGGGAGCAGCCCGACTCGGCGAACTGCTCGCCCCCGCCGCGAAAGCGCTGCTGCAGGCCAACTACTTCGCGGCCATTGGTCGACCGGCGAAGTAGTTGGGCTGGCAGTCAGTACGAATCAGACGGGATCAGAGACCGATCGACTCGTCGATGAACTTGTTGGTGGCGATGTCTTCGGGGGTGACGCCCTCGGACTTCGGGTAGGTGTTGGCAACAAGGATGTCGATCACGCCCGCCACCCGATCCATGTCGAAGTTGCCGAGAGTCGAGTCGGGACCGTTGCCGACGAGACCCTCCGATAGCTGGGTCTCGACCGAGAAGTCGGCGACACCGGCGGAGTAGACCCAACCATTGTCGAATGCCGCGATGGCCTCGAGGATCAACGCGTTGGTCTCGCTCGGGTCGGTCACGTAATCGACCTGTGCCTGCTGCATGATCGGAACGAGCAGTTCGAGGCACGGGCTCAGTTCGTCGATGGCCTCGGCACGGGCCGAGATGGCCTGTGAGTAGATCTCATAACCGGTGTCGTGGATGAGTTGGTAGGCGACTGGCTTCCCCCACTCGGGCACCTCGTTCAGGTAAACGTATGGCTCGGCCGAGGCGAAGCCCTGTTGTGCGATCTTTCCACCCTCGGCAACGAAGACCGATGGGGTGCCGTCGTAGGAGTTGTCGAGTTGCCCCTCGGTGACGATGCCCTCGGCGACGAGGTACGGCATGTATGGGGCGTCGGCGAAGTAGCGAATGAAGGCCTCATCCGGCAGGTCGGCGATGGTGTCGACCGGGTAGGTCTCGGGATCCCACATGATGATCTGCGGATTTTTCTCGAGTGGGCTCAAGACAGCGACCATCGGCAGGTCGGTGAAGTTCGCAACGGCCTCGTCGGTCGAAACGAGTCCGAGGTGGATGTCGGTGTCCAGGTACATCTGGGCGGTGACCTGCCCATAACCAATCGCCGGACCACCGGTGCGAATCTCGACGTCGACTCCGGTATCGGCGCCCCCGTGGGCAACGAGATTGCCGGTCACGATGAAGTTGTCGGAGTCGAGTGTGTAGTCGTCGCCAACGAGTATGTAGGCGCCGCCGTGCTCGGCCTCGGGGTTCCAGTCGGTCTGGATGATGACCGGTGACGGGCAGACGGCCGAGAGGTCGACGCCGGCAGCTGTCTCGTCGTCGACCATGGCATCTTCGTCGTCGGCCGGATCGTCGGCCGTTGTCTCCTCGGTTGCCTCGTCGGCCGACGTCTCGGTGGTTTCGGTGTCGGCTCCGTCGGAGCCGGCATCGGTCGAACCGCCGCTGTCGCTACCGCAAGCGGCAGCAACCATTGAAAGGGCAAACAGCAGCGCTGCTGGGCGCAACCACGGACTCTTCATGTTTCTCTCCTCATTTGGGTCATTCGTTGACTCTCGACGGTCAGGTCAGACCGACAGATCGCTCCACTTCGCAATGAAGCGGTTGCCGAGCCAACCGAAAAACAGGAACACGGCGATGCCGAGCAGTGATGACATGATCACTGCGGCGTAGAGCTCGGGGGTTTCCGCCGGCCGTGACGCGAAGGTCTTGAGTTGGGAGCCAAGGCCCTTCTCACCCCTCGAAAAGAAGAAATCACCGACGATCGCGCCGACCACCGACAGCCCGGCGGAGATCCGCATGGCGGTGAAGAAGGCAGGCAGCGCGGCCGGGATCTGCAACTTTCGCAGACGGGTCATCCGGCTGGCATGGTGCAAGGTGAAGAGTTCGTGCTGGCCCCGCTCGGCTGACTTCAATCCGAGCAGGGTGTTCGCCGCGATCGGGAAGAACGAGATGATGATGCACACGATGACCCGAGACGAGAACCCGAATCCGAACACAACACCGATGAGCGGAACGATGGCCAACACCGGTACGGCCTGCACGATCACGAGGTAGGGGAAGAACGCCCGCTCGAGCACTTTCGTCTGGGACATCAGCGTCGCCAGTGCCGAGGCAATGATGGTGGCCAGCAACAGGCCGATCAGGGACACCTTCATCGTGACCCACAGCGACAGCAGGTTCTCGGCGAAGATCGATTCGCCGGTGATGTCCGGGGCAAAGTCGGCAAAGGGGATGACATCGGACAGCGCCGTGACGAGCACGTCGGAGACCTGTCCGATCGTGGTGCCGTCGACGAAACCTCGCTGGAACACCGTGTGGGGCGCGGGAAGAATGAAGCTCCGACCCGGGTCGAGTTGCGACCGAATGGCATACCAGACCGCGATGATGAGGGCCAGCACGACGAGCGGTGGAACGAGGACCGAGCCCGGACTGGTCGAGCGGCGCCGGGCGGTGCCGACGATGGACGATGCCGAACCTGGATCGGTGGTCGCGGCCGAGTCTCGTGCGTCGACGAGATCGGTCATACGTGCGCCCCCCGCAAGGCGTGTGACAACTTGCCTGCGAGTTCGCCGAACTCGGGCTCGAAACGAATGTCGAGCGTCCGGGGATACCCGAACGGCACATCGATCTCTTCGACGATGGTCCCGGGGCGGCCCGACATGACAAGCACCCGGGTGCTCATGAACACGGCTTCACTGATCGAGTGGGTGATGAAGAGACCGGCGAATCCCTCGAGTTGGAAGAGCTGTAGCGCCTCTTCATTCATGAGCTCACGGGTGATCTCATCGAGTGCGCCGAACGGTTCGTCGAACAAGAAAATGGGGGGACTCATCACCAGTGAGCGGGCCAACGATGCCCGCATCCGCATGCCGCCCGACAGTTGTTTCGGGTAGTGATCTTCGAAGCCACTGAGGCCGACCTTGGTGATCGCCTCCATCGCTCGTTCACGGCGGGTGGCTGCTGGCTCGCCGTGGAGTTCGGCGATCAGTTCGACGTTGCGCAACACCGAACGCCACGGCAACAGGGTGGCATCTTGGAAGACGTAGCCGATGTTGCTGCGATCGACGATGCACGCTCCTTCGGTGACGTCCTCGAGCCCCGAGGCCAGGCGTAGCAACGTGCTTTTGCCACAACCGGAGGGACCGACAACGGTGACGAACTCGCCGGCTCGGACGTCGAAACTCACACCTTGCAGGGCGACGGTGCCATCAGGAAAGGTCTTCCCGGCGTTCTCGAAGCGCAGAGCCGGTGCTGCGTCAGTCAAGTCGATCATCTCCCGCATGCACCCGCAATGTAGACACCACACCCCCGAGTGCGCGCACACGAAATATGAAGGGTGTGTTTCGTCACAACGCAGCACTCTAGCTTTGGTAGGTTCCGCGTGTGCGAGAACCGCCTCGAAGCTCCAATAGAGCCCGGTGACCCTCGACCGTCGCAGACGATGGTTGGCCATGACGATCGTCGGGATCCAGTTCACGATTCCCGCAGCCCTCCTGATACTCCGGGGTGGTGATCCGTTGCCGAGCGCGTTCGGCTGGCAGATGTTCACCTCACACGGCGATCGGTATGCCGCCACGATCATCGATGCCAACGGAACTCGGCGTCCGATCGATGTCGATTCCCTCCTGATGAGCCCACGCGCCGAACTTCGCCTCGATCGGGCGTTGGTCGACTACCTCTGCCAGAGGCGCCCCGGTGAAGTCGATCTCGATGTGGCCGCGGTCGAGGTGGCCGCCGTCGAGGTAGCTGCTGTCCAGGTGGTGAGTGTCGAGGTGCAACTGGGCGAGGCGACGACAACGACGGATTGCCCGTGATGCGTTCACCGCGGACGTTCGAACGTCTCGTCGGTCTCGCCGCCCTGATCGATACGGCGGATCGGGCAGGCGGCCTGGCCATCGGCAACGGGAGTCTCCGCGTCCCGGTGGTGATCCTCGGGGTCCCACTACCGACGCCGGACGTGCCAACCCCCGTCGTTGCCGCGGTCGCGATGGTCTGGGTGGGTGGTGCGCTGCTCATGGCTGCCGGTGTTGGACGAGTTGGAGCGGCCGGGCTCCTTCTCGGGTCGGGGGCGGCCCTTGCAGTCGACCAGCAGAACTACAGCAACCACACGTTCCTCATCTGGAGTCTTGCCGCACTCATTGTCATCGCAGGCTCCTCGTCGCCGTGGCTCCTCGGCCTCACCGTTCGCTCGCAGATCTCGATCGTCTACATCTTCGCTGCGCTGTCGAAGATCCGCGACCCGTGGTGGTCGGGCGAGATCCTGCGACGTTCGGCCGACGGCATCGTCGGGCTGGTCATCGCCAGAGATCTGCCCGACCGCTCGCTCGTTGCGCTCGCCGTGTGGATCATCGGGGTCGAATGCGCCCTCGCCGCCCTGGTTTGGTGGGAGCACGGCCGAACCGTCGCCCTCACCGCCGCCGTTGCGTTTCACGGCGGCGTCATTGCGGTGGTCGGCAACGACCTTGGGCTCGTGGTCTTCGCACTGGCGATGCTCTCGCACTTCGCCCTTCCACCCCGCGAGCCTGCTCCGAGGGCTACGACGACCGACATGACGAGCATCCCCCCTTCGGGGTCGCTTGATCGGTAACTTCGAGCACCGTGCAGGAACTCCGTCTAGAACTCTCCACCGATCCCGCCACCAAGGTGGCCTTGATGCGCAACGACATCGCCCATCAGTCGGTCCAAGCGCTCCTCGACGACCTCGCCTATGTGACCGGGTCGCTGCCGTTCGATGAGCAGCCGACCGCGGCCCGGGCCGTCCTCGACCATCATTACCCCGCAGTCGACGACGGCCTCCTGTCCGACGCAGGCCGTCGACTCCAGCAAGCGGCACGAGCGACGCTCACCGAACTCGGCCAAGCTGACCGCCAACAGACGTTCGACGACGTGCTGGTGATCTCCGACTCGGTGGCCCCGGGGGCCGAGCTTGCCGTACCGGAACAGGCCGTTCCCGAACCATCAGCAGTCGACAAGTTCAGGCAATTCGGCATCACGCTCGCAGCCACGGGCGCCATCGCCGCCGGCGGTTTCGCCATTGGGGCTGTCCTACAGCGCCTGATCTGACGCAACAGTCGAGCTATTCGCCGGCGGATCGGACCGCTTCGGCGAAGCCGATCACATCGGCGACGAAGGACTCCGGTTGCTCGAAGGCGGCGAAGTGGCCACCCTTTTGGCGTTCATTCCACGACACGATGTTGGTGAACGTGGCCTCGCACCAGCGGCGAACGGGAGGAACGATTTCCTTCGGGTACACGGTGAACCCCGAAGGAATATCGATTGACGCCGTATCGCGCTGTCGGCGGAAGCTCTCCCAGTAGATGCGAGCCGACGATGTTGCCGATGAGGTCGCCCAGTACAACATGATGTTGTCGAGCAGCTCGTCACGGGTGAGCACATTCTCCGGATGGCCATCGCAATCGGTCCAGGCCCAGAATTTCTCGAGGATCCACGCGGCCTGCCCCGAAGGCGAATCGGCGAGCGCGTACCCAATGGTTTGAGGGCGGGTGGCCTGCTGGGTGGAGTAGCCGGAATCCCAATCGGCGTAGTACTTGGCCCGCTCGAGGGCAAACAACTCGTCGGGACCGAACTCGGCATCGCCCTTGGGTGGTCGGGCTCCCATGTTGAGGGTCATGTGTACGCCATCGCAATGATCGGCTTGGGACCGACCGATGTTGGCAGTGACCGCCGATCCCCAGTCGCCTCCCTGGGCGAGGTAGCGGTCGTATCCCAACCTCGCCATCAGTTCGCCCCAGACCTCGGCGATCTTCTCTACGCCCCAACCGGTTTCGGTCGGTTTGCCCGAAAACCCGAAACCAGGCAGCGACGGAGCAACCACATGAAAGCCGGCAGCGTTGAGCGGCTCGATCACCTTGTGGAACTCGACGATCGACCCGGGCCAGCCATGAGTCAACACCAGCGGGGTGGCATCGGGCTGCGAGGACCGCTGGTGGATGAAATGGATGTCGATCCCTCCGATCTCGGTGAGGAAATGGTCGAACCGGTTCAGCAGAGCTTCACGGGCCCGCCAGTCGTAGTCGTCTGCCCAGTAGCGGCAGACCTCCTGCACGTACGACAGCGGAACACCCTGCGACCAGTCATCGACCAGCTCCGCTTCGGGCCAGCGGGTACGAGCCAGTCGATCGCGAAGGTCGTTGAGCAGATCGTCGGTGACGGCGATCGTGTAGGGCCGGATGTCAGTCATGCGTTCACTCTTACCCGCGCGAGATCCTGCCCGCCAGGCGAGTCATGCGGGCGATGCATAGGGGCCCTCTCCCCTGGCTCGACGTTTCAACTGTTCCTCGGCAAATGCGCGAGCTAACTTGCCCGGTATGGACATGACCTACTCGACAGAAACCGAGGAGTACCGGACCAAGATCCGCAACTTCCTCGACGCCAACCTTCCCGACGACTGGCAGGGCATCGGTGCACTGTCGGGAGGCGAACGAGCCACGTTCACCGAGACGTGGCGCCAGACGCTGCAAGAGAACAGCCTGCTTGCTGCCAACTGGCCTGCCGAGTACGGCGGCGGCGGCTTGACTCACCTCGAACACGTCATCCTCAACGAGGAGTTCGCCAAGCGCGGCGTTCCGACCAGCGGCGGCAATGACGGCTTCAGTATCGGGATGGTCGGCAACACGATTCTGGCCGTCGGCACCGACGAGCAGAAGGAGTACTTCATTCCTCGCATCATGTCGGGTGAAGACGTCTGGTGTCAGGGCTATTCCGAGCCCGACGCCGGATCCGACCTCGCGAACCTCGGGTGCCGGGCCGAACTCGACGGCGACCAGTGGATCATCAACGGTCAGAAGATCTGGACCAGTTCAGGCCACACCGCCAACTGGATCTTCGTCTTGGCTCGTACTGCTCCCGATGAAGCCAAGCACAAGGGCATCTCGTTCCTCCTGGTACCGATGGACCAGCCGGGCGTCGAGATACGGCCGATCACCAATATCGCCGGTCAGGATCACTTCAACGAAGTCTTCTTCACCGACGCCACCTGCCCGAAGGAGAACGTCCTCGGCGGGGTCAACAACGGCTGGTCGGTTGCGAACACTCTGCTCGGCTACGAGCGAGGCGTCGGCGCCACCACGCAGTACCTTCCGTTCCGGGCCGAGCTCAACTCTTACATCGAAGCAGCCAAGGAACTCGGCAAGGCCGACGATCCGCTGGTGCGTCAAGACATCGCCCGATTCCACACCAAGGTCGAGATCATGCGGTATCGGGGCATGCAGGCCCTCAGCCGCTACATCAAAGGCCAGCAGCCGGGTCCGGAGTCTTCGATCGGCAAGCTGTTCTGGAGTTCGTACCACCAGGAGATCACCGAAGCGGCCATGAACCTGTTCGGTGCCGACGCCATGGTCGGCTTTGGAGAAGACAGCCGCGGTGGCCTGGGAGCACCGGCGATCGGTACGCCGAACACGGCGGCCAACTGGATGGCGAGCTTCATGATCGCTCGGCCGGGCACGATCTACGCCGGCACCTCAGAGGTGCAGCGAAACATCATCGGTGAACGAGTCCTGGGCTTGCCTCGGGAACCTCGTGCCGACGGTGGGACGTGGAAGGAAAGCCAGGCGGCGTATCGGTAGAGACAGCTCGCTGGAGTGGGCCGTTCACCAGCGGCTCGCTCCAGCGGACGCCTCGCGTCACCGCTGGACCGATCAGGATCGCCACCAACACCGTCCCAGGTCCAAAAGGTCCACCGAGAGCTACGCCAACGCCAAGCAGCGTCACCTCGAGACAGAGGCGCATCGTCGACATCGAACGTCCGAAGCGCCATGATGACGCCTCGCTGATCAGCTCACCGAGGCCGGCGCCGAAGCCGGCGACCACGATCGCTCCGGCTCCGATACCGATCACCGTCACGCCGACGACCTGAACGCCCATGGCCGCAATGAACGGCAGCGACGCCAGTCCGGCGAAGGCATCGGCGATCGGTTCGAGTACCGCACCAAGGACGAACGGGGTCACCAGCGTGCCGAGGCGGGGCGGATTGCCGAGCACGGCGGCCAGCACCATCATCACGGCCGCAACGAGCCACACCGCAATGGCCATTGGAACGTCAAGTCGTTCTGCCAGCCCGATGTTGAAAACATCGAGCGGACCGACCCCGATGTCGGTCGCCAGTGTGACCCCAACACCGAGAGCGACGAGACCCGATCCGACGATTTGCCCGACCCAGCGGCGGCCAAGCGGGGTTCGCGGCGCGCCACCATAGGGGCGCGCCGACATCGCCAACGCCGAGGCACCGGCACGGCTGACCGCCCGGCGCCTCAGCCAGTCGAAGAACGAAGTGAGCTGGTTGAACACCCGTGAAGTATCGGCCGTCGTTGGGCCGGCCCGCGCTTGGTCGAGCGTGAAGTCAGGCACACTCCCCTATCGAGGGCCAATCGAGGGCCAATCGAGGGCCAATCGAGGGCCAATCGAGGGCCAATCGAGGGCCAATCGAG
>RCMY010004075.1_pt1 | contig 12748 bp, 15 predicted proteins | sample 2041341 | NCBI WGS metagenome assembly RCMY01 (sample SAMN09708234, study PRJNA481090) | Marine sediment metagenome, whole genome shotgun sequencing project. | reverse complement strand
ACCCCAAAACCATAAAAAATGTTTTCTGACAACAAAAAACCAAGAACCATGAACGAAATAGGCGGACAACCCAACCGAATTGAAAAGAACACTAAGATCACGGGGAATATTGAATCCGAGGCGGATTTTCGCATCGACGGAAAACTGGACGGCAACGTAAAGACTTCTGGCAAGGTCGTCATCGGTAAAGATGGCTATATTCACGGAAAAGTGGAATGTGTAAACGCTGATATCGAGGGCAGCTTTAACGGCGAACTTTTGGTCTCCGACCTATTGTCGTTGAAATCATCGGCCGTTATCGAGGGCACCGTTGAGGTCAGCAAATTGGCCGTTGAGCCGGGCGCGACCTTTAACGCTACGTGTTCAATGAAGGGCAAAAGTGGATCCCTGAACCGGAATACGAGCAGTACTGACTCCGGTTCTTCTTCCAGCAACGATTATAAATCGACGTTGACAAACACCAGTGCAAGCAAAAATGAGCAAGCAAAAGCCTCGTAAAGAGAAAAATAGTACGCTGAAGAACGTAGCCCTGCTTTCGGGCATCGCCTTCGAAATGGGTGCCATCATTTATTTGTCGGCACAGGGCGGCATTTGGCTTGACGAACATTATCAAAACGAAAAGCGAATCTACACTGCAATTGCCACAGTAATCGGTGTGGCAATTTCATTGTGGGTGGTTTTAAGGCAAATTAAGAGCGTGAAGTACTGAAAGCCTGCCTCCTTCAATAAGCCAAAAGGTCGAATGTTTTGAGTGTCGACAGCCTTACGCGCATTATAATTCTTCCCCTCTTTTCCCGAAATTTAGTATTTTTGACTCCAGATGAGCCGCAATCAAGAGTCAGAATTATGCCCAAACCGACCCCCATTCCCTTATTCTTGCTAACATTACTTGCTCTTCTGGTCGTCACCTTCTTCATCCACAGCACCCTTTTACAAAACAATGACCTCCCAAAATATGGCGACAAGATGGTACTGTCGTATGTGATAAATTTTCTGTTGGCATCCATCATATATATAGGCCTGTATAGTTTCAGAAATAAAATAAAGACTCAAATCGGATTTCTGTTTTTAGCCGGCAGTTTTTTAAAGTTTATTGTATTCTTTATCCTTTTTTACCCATCCTACAAAGCCGATGGTTCTATGGCCTCTTCAGAATTTGCGGCATTTTTTGTACCCTATGCCATTTGTTTGGTCGTAGAGACCATCTTTACCGCCAAAATGCTCCAGAAAATGGAATAAAACCACGGCACGAAATCCCTAAAAAATAAACAATTTGATTGCTTTTTTATTTTTGAAAGAATACCGTACATTTGCACGGATTTTTAGAGTACCCTTTTTGGGGGTAGGGACCGATATTTTCCAGTGATATGCAAAACTTCTTCGTAAACTTACTTTTTGTTACCGCATTGTTCATAGGTAATAGTGCATTCGCTAAAGAAAAAGAAGGCGAGCCGACCGATAAGAAAACCGAAATCAAGGAATACATTCAACATCACCTTAAAGACTCTCATGACTTTAACCTGTTTTCCAGTACCGATGAAAGCGGGGAAGTACACCACTATGGCTTTCCCTTACCAGTTATATTATGGGATGACGGACTGACAGTCTTTTCTTCCTCGAAGTTCAATCACGGTGAGTCCTTGGCCGAGGTCGATGGCAATACGTATAAATTATACCATAGCAAAATCTATAAGACTGATGCGGAAGGGACTATCAACTATGATGAAGGGCAACATCCAACAAATGAGAGACCATTGGATTTTTCGATTACCAAAAGCGTAGTTATGATTTTTATTACCGGTCTTTTGATGTTTTGGTTGTTTTCCAGTCTCGCAAAATCGTATGCAAAGAACGGACTTATAGCCAAAGGCGCCGGTCGTTTTTTTGAACCTGTAGTTCTTTACATACGAGATGATATTGCCAGATCTAATATCGGTGAGGATACTTACAAGAAATATATGCCGTATTTATTGACCATATTTTTCTTTATATTTTTCTTGAACATTTTTGGTCTGACCCCACTTGGGGTTAACGTTACGGGCAATATTGCCGTAACCGTGGCCTTGGCATTAATTACTTTTTTACTTACGAATTTTACGGGTACCAAAGACTACTGGAAGCATTTGTTCGACCCGTTGGGAAAAACAATGCCATGGTATGCCAAGATACCTTTATATATTATTTTGGTGCCAATAGAACTGTTAGGGCTGATCATTAAGCCTTTTTCATTGTTAATTCGTTTGTATGCGAACATGCAGGCAGGTCATATCGTTTTGATGAGTTTGATCGGGCTGATGTTTATTTTCAAAAGTTGGTTAGGCAGTACGTTATCTTTCGGTTTGGCTTTCGCCATTTCGTTGATAGAAATTTTGGTAGCGCTTTTGCAGGCCTACATATTTACGATGCTTTCGGCCTTATACTTCGGTTTTGCGAGCGAAACCCATGAACATTCGGATGAACATGATGGCGAAATACAGCATTTATAAAGTAGGTGCATTGTTATACAGGCGAAAGCCGGTATTTGTTGAATTGAATTTTTAATTTTTAAACTAGATAGATTATGGAAATTCCAGTAATGGTAGGTGCAGGTTTGGTAGTTATCGGTGTCGGTATCGGTATCGGTAAGATCGGTGGTTCAGCGATGGACGCTATTGCCCGTCAGCCTGAAGCTTACGGTAAGATTCAAACGGCGATGTTGATTGCAGCAGCGCTTATTGAAGGTATTGGATTTGCTGCTCTTTTCGCAGTATAATCAGAAATTAAACATTGACCGCAACGGTTGGTTGCGGTCAATGTTTTTATAAAAATTAAAGGTTTATAATAGTTTCAGATCATGGAAAAGCTAATAAATGAGTTTTCGGTAGGTTTGTTCTTCTGGCAGACTGTTTTGTTTATTCTTTTACTTTTATTATTGCGCAAATATGCTTGGAAGCCTATTCTCAACGCAGTGAATGATCGTGAGGATGGGATTAAAAATGCTTTAGCTGCAGCTGAAGAGGCAAAGAAGGAAATGCAAAATGTAACCGCTGATAGCGAGCGTCTTTTAAAAGAAGCACGTATTGAGCGCGAAGCCATGCTCAAAGAAGCCCGTGAGATAAAGAACAAAATGATTTCCGATTCCAAAGAACTGGCCAAAACCGAAGGTGACAAAATGCTCAAACAGGCTCAAGCGGCCATAGAAAGCGAAAAGAAAGCGGCCGTTGCCGACATCAAAAATCAAGTGGCAGAACTTTCCGTCGAGATTGCCGAGAAAGTGCTGAAAGAACAGCTATCCAACAAAAAAGAACAGTTAAAGCTCGTCGAGAATCTATTGGGCGATGTGAAACTGAACTAAGAAACCATGAACCAAAGAGCAGCCTTACGTTACGCCAAAGCGGTCTTAGATTTGGCCGTCGATAACAAAGCGACCGATGCCGTTGAAAAAGACATGCGCGACATTACCGCGACCATTGCCGATAGTAAGGAGCTTAGAACCCTATTGGCGAGCCCCATAGTAAACGGCGAGACCAAAAAAAAAGCCTTAAAGGCTATATTTAAGGATGTCGGTGAAATCACCAAAGGCCTTCTCAATACCTTGACCGAAAACAAGCGCATCGGTCTATTGAACGAGGTGGCGCTGAAATACATCATCCTCAATATCGATTTGAAAGGCGAAGGCGTTGCTTATGTTACCACCGCGGTACCCCTGACTCCCGAACTTGAGAAAAAGGTCTTGCAACAGGTAGCCAAAATTACCGACGATAAAGTAACAATCGAAAATAAAATCGACGAAAGCATTATCGGAGGATTTATAATGCGCGTCGGTGATTTACAGTACGACGCCAGCGTAGCGAATAAATTGAATACTATTAAAAGGGAGTTTACAAATAGTCTGTAATAATAAATTAAGACATGGGAATTTGCCGGCCGGCAAGTTTACATCCACTGTCTTACATCTAACGTCTATAAAAAATGGCAGGAGTAAAAGCCGCCGAAGTATCGGCAATCTTAAAGAAACAATTATCAGGATTCGATTCATCCGCTTCGTTAGACGAGGTCGGAACGGTATTGCAGGTAGGTGACGGTATTGCCCGTGTCTACGGATTATCCAACGTTCAATATGGTGAATTGGTGGAATTCGAAGGCGGACTCGAAGGCATCGTTCTGAACTTAGAGGAAGATAATGTGGGTGTGGTACTGTTAGGCCCATCCAGATACATTAAAGAAGGGGATACGGTAAAACGTACGCAACGCATTGCTTCCATCAAAGTTGGCGAAGGCATTGTGGGCCGTGTAGTCAATACTTTGGGAACTCCCATTGACGGCAAGGGACCTATTGCAGGAGAGACCTACGAAATGCCCTTGGAGCGCAAGGCTCCGGGTGTAATTTTCCGTGAACCTGTAACCGAACCTTTGCAAACCGGTATAAAAGCGATCGATGCCATGATACCCGTGGGACGTGGACAAAGGGAACTTGTTATCGGTGACCGTCAAACAGGTAAGACTACCGTTTGTATCGATACCATCTTAAACCAAAAAGAATTTTACGATGCCGGCGAACCGGTATATTGTATCTATGTGGCTATCGGCCAAAAAGCTTCCACCGTCGCCGCTATCGCACAGAACCTAGAAGATAAAGGCGCTTTGGCCTATACGACTATTGTGGCCGCCAACGCATCCGATCCTGCACCGATGCAGGTGTATGCTCCTTTTGCCGGGGCATCTATCGGGGAATATTTCCGGGATACGGGCCGACCCGCTTTGATTGTGTTCGATGATTTGTCCAAACAAGCGGTCGCTTACCGAGAAGTATCCCTACTTTTAAGAAGGCCCCCGGGCCGTGAAGCCTATCCCGGTGACGTTTTCTACCTTCACTCCCGTTTGTTAGAGCGTGCTTCCAAAATCATCAACGATGATAAGATCGCAAAGAACATGAACGATCTGCCCGACGTCTTGAAACCGATGGTCAAAGGTGGTGGTTCTTTAACCGCCCTGCCGATTATTGAAACTCAGGCAGGTGACGTATCCGCATACATCCCGACCAACGTAATTTCAATTACAGACGGACAGATATTCTTGGAGCAAGATCTCTTCAACCAAGGAGTGCGTCCCGCGATTAACGTAGGTATCTCGGTATCCCGTGTGGGGGGTAATGCGCAGATTAAATCCATGAAAAAAGTAGCGGGTACGCTGAAATTGGATCAAGCGGCCTTCCGTGAACTGGAAGCTTTTGCCAAGTTCGGTTCCGACCTCGATGCCGCAACCTTGAACGTTATCGAAAAGGGTCGACGCAACGTTGAGATCCTAAAACAGGCCGAAAACGACCCATTTACGGTAGAAGACCAAATCGCCATCATTTATGCCGGTTCAAAAAACCTATTGCGTGATGTGCCCGTCAATAAAGTGAAGGAGTTCGAAAGAGATTATCTGGAATTCCTAAACGCCAAGCATCGTAGTACGCTAGATACTTTGAAAGCCGGGAAACTGACTGATGAGGTGATTGACACCTTGACGACCGTTGCGAAGGATTTATCCGGGAAATATAGAAGTTAAAAGTTATGAGTTCAGAATTCTAAATTCAGAATTGAAAAAATGGCCAACTTAAAGGAAATACGAAACCGAATCTCATCGGTATCTTCGACCATGCAGATCACGAGTGCCATGAAAATGGTATCCGCTGCAAAGTTGAAGAAAGCACAAGATGCTATCACCGCTATGCGTCCGTATGCCGACAAGCTGACGGAACTACTACAGAGCTTAAGTGCCAGTTTGGATGATGATTCGGGAAGTAAGTATTCCGATAACCGGGAGGTCAAAAAAGTATTGGTGGTTGCCATCACCTCGAATAGGGGGTTGGCAGGTGCTTTCAATTCGAACATCATGAAACAGGTTACGTTCTTAATGAATGAGACCTATGCAGGCAAACAGGTCGATTTTATAGCCATCGGAAAGAAAGCCAATGATTATTTAAAGAAGAAATCCACCGTAATTTCAAATCACAGCAGCTTGTATGAGGATTTGACCTTTGACAATGTAGCCGCTATCGCCGAAGAATTGATGGAGCAATTTACCTCTGGAAATTACGACCGGATCGATGTCGTCTACAACAAGTTCAAAAATGCCGCTACACAAATCGTGATGACCGAGCAATTCTTGCCCATCGTTCCTGCAGAAGGAGCAGAGAACCTCAGTACGGATTATATCTTCGAACCCTCCAAAATCGAAATTGTAGAGCAACTCATTCCGAAATCGCTGAAAACCCAGCTTTATAAATCCATTCGCGATTCGTTCGCTAGCGAGCATGGTGCACGTATGACGGCGATGCACAAGGCGACGGACAATGCGACCGAACTTCGTGACGATTTGAAGCTGAAATACAATAAGGCCCGTCAAGCATCAATTACCAATGAAATTTTAGAGATTGTTGGTGGGGCGGAGGCGCTGAACAATTAATTGGCAGCATCTCCTCTGTCTGACTGGCAAAGGTATAATACCTTCTACACGTTACAGCAATAAAAACTTTTAGAGTATCCCTAAACTCCACGAACCTGTGGGGTTTTTTATTTTATTTACTGAATCTTTCTTGAGTTTTTATCCTTATTTTAATCAACTTTTGCCCTGCAAATGACCTCCAAAAAAACCGCCTTACTCTTTATCTTTATCACCATTCTGGTCGATGTCATCGGTATCGGTATCATCATCCCCATAATTCCTGATCTGATAATGGAATTGACCGGGGAAGGTGTACATACAGCGGTCATTTACGGCATGTGGTTGACCACCGCTTATGCCGGCATGCAGTTTTTGTTTTCGCCCGTTTTAGGAGAAATATCGGACCAATATGGCAGACGCCCGATTCTGCTGATGGCCTTGTTGGGTTTGAGTATCGATTATTTGATTCATGCCTGGGCGCCTACTATCACATGGCTATTTTTGGGGCGCTTTCTGGCCGGTATCACCGGTGCAAGCTTTACGGTCGCCTCGGCCTACATCGCAGATGTTAGCACAAAAGAGAACAAGGCCAAAAACTTCGGATTGATAGGCGCCGCCTTTGGGCTGGGTTTTATCATCGGCCCCGGTATCGGAGGGTTTTTTGGGGAAATCGATATCCGTTTACCGTTTTACATCGCTGCAGGCTTGACGTTCGCCAATTTTCTCTTCGGATGGTTCTTCGTTCCCGAATCTTTAGCCCCGGAAAATAGGAGACCGCTCGAGTTTAAGAAAATGATGCCCGGGGTTTCTTTGGTGAACCTTCGAAGCTATAAAGGGGTTTTGCTGCTTATTTTGGCCTTTTTCTTGGCGAATTTAGCCGGTCAAGCCTTGCCTTCTACTTGGTCGTATTATGGAATCGAGCGGTATAATTGGAGTCCTAAAGAAATCGGGATTTCATTAATGGTCGTCGGGCTTTTGGTTGCCATTGTACAAGGCTTTTTAGTCGGGGTCGTAGTCAGGAAATTCGGAAAACGAAATGCAATCACCATCGGCTTCCTTTTCTGGACTATAGGAATGTTTCTCTTTTCTATGGCAACAGAACCTTGGATGCTCTATGCATTTTTGATTCCTTATGCCCTTGGTGGTGTAGCTGGGCCTACCGTACAAGGTGTTATCTCGAATCAGGTATCCGAAAAAGAACAGGGCAACTTGCAGGGAGCTATTACTAGCTTGTTGAGCATCACTGCTATTTTAGGTCAATTGGTATTTTCCTCGGTATTCTACTTTTTTATCCGTCCAAAAGGGGCTATTTATTTTCCGGGCGCGCCCTATGCTTTGGCCGCGCTATTTTTATTGATTGCCTTTGTCATTGCGCTTTGGGCCATGAAACGAATGAACCTTCAAAATGAGGATTAAGATAGTCCGCGCCAGTTCGAACTGACCGAGACACAAGCCATAATCAGCTTTGTGCAGAACAAAAAAGTCAGGTACTACAGAATAGACGGCATTCAACGGAAGTTACCCGCTACCTACCCAACCGAGTCAGCCAAGACGAAGCAATAGCTTTGAATCGTGCGATGAGGGGATCCAAACTTTGTCACATCCCTATAAAAACCTACTTTTGGTGCTTAATCCGCACTAGTATTGAACCCGCTTAAGAAACTCTTCCAACAAACGGCAATCTATGGCCTGGCCACGGTACTGCCACGGATGCTTTCTTTTATTTTGGTGCCCCTCTACACTAGTGTTATGGCCACCGGACTTTACGGAGAGGTCAATATCATCTTCGCTTGGTTCGCTATTTTCAACGTTTTTTTGGCCTACGGAATGGAAACCGCATTTTTCCGATTTTTTAACAAGGCAGAAGATAATAATGTAGTCATATCTACATCGCTAATATCCATTTTGGGCACAACCGCCGCTTTCGCCGTACTAGCACTACTTTTTCAAAATAGTTTGGCGGATCTGCTGGGCATGGAAGCCAAATATATATGGTACGTAGTGGTAATTCTGTCTTTGGATGCCTTGGTCATCATTCCCTTCGCCTGGCTTCGGGCCACTGAAAAGCCGATGCGATATGCCATCATTAAAATTAGTAATGTCGCCCTAAATTTAAGCCTGAACGTCTTTTTTCTATTGCTCTTGCCCAACATCGCAAAGGAAAATTCCGATGGTTTCTTTGGATGGATGTACCGACCCGACTTCGAGATTTCCTACATCTTGATTTCTAATTTGATTGCCAGTGGAATTACTTTGGTATTGATGTCACCGTTGTATATAAAAGGGAAGTATGTCTTTGACGGCGATTTATGGAAACGAATGATGCGCTACGCATGGCCCGTTTTAATTGCCGGCATAGCCTTTACAATAAATGAGGTTTTCGACCGGATTATGCTTGAAAATCTTTTGCCAGACACTATTGCGGAGAGTGAAATCGGAAAATATTCCGCTTGTTATAAACTTGGACTGTTCATGACCTTATTCGCCACCGCCTTTCGTATGGGCATCGAACCCTTCTTTTTTAGTCATGCCGGCACTAAAAATCCGCAGAAAGCCTATGCCCAGATTACTAATTATTTTGTGGTGCTCGGCAGTATTATATTATTGGCCGTCGTAGTCTACGCCGATGTTCTGAAGGTTATCATCGTACGTGACGAAGCCTATTGGGAAGCCATGGACATTGTTCCGCTCATCGTTTTGGCCAGCTTCTTTCTAGGCATCTACCACAATCTATCCGTTTGGTACAAAGTCACCGATAAAACCCGTTATGGCGCTTTTATATCCATCATTGGCGCTATTATAACAATAGGTATAAACTATGTCTTTATTCCTAAATTCGGATACATGGCATCGGCAGTGGCGACTCTCTTGGCCTATGGCACCATGATGGTGTTATCCTATTATTTTGGCCGATCGCGATATCCCATTCCCTATAATTTCCGGAAAATCCTATTTTATCTGGGGGTTTCCATTTTGTTCTCCACCCTATCTTTTTATGTTTTCGATAGGAATTTATACATCGGAAGTGTATTACTTTTAGTGTTCCTAGGTTTGGTGTATAAGCTGGAGAACGATATATTGAGGAAGGTATTTTTGAAGGGTAGAAATTAGAAAATCGGATACTGGCCTCCCACGAGAATAACATGTCGGGTCGGCCTACCGTTCGAACAGGTTTGAAGCATGGCGCTCGTAGCTAGGTGTTGGACGCCATAAACAACCACGGATCACTAAGAGATAATTATTGAGAAATGTACATAAAAATCATCAACAAATCATCCCACAACCTCCCCCACTACGAAACGCATGCCTCGGCGGGATTGGATCTCAGAGCTAATATTTACAAAGCTATGACCTTAGAGCCTTTGGAACGAGCCATTGTCAAGACGGGGCTTTTCATCGAACTTCCCGTGGGCGTCGAGGCGCAAGTACGACCGAGAAGCGGTCTGGCTGCCAAAAAAGGAATTACAGTGCTCAACGCCCCCGGTACCATTGATGCGGATTATAGGGGTGAAATCGGAGTTATCCTGGTTAATCTATCCAATGAATCGTATACGATTGAAAATGGCGAACGCATTGCCCAACTCGTCATCGCCCGGCACGAAAGGGCCGAATGGGAAGAGGTCGAGGAGCTTTCGCAAACAGATAGGGGCGCAGGCGGCTTTGGAAGTACCGGTGTGAAGTAGAAGTGCGGTGGGTAACGTAATCCATGTTCCACCGAAAGTGAACTAATAAAAGTTATCCCCTTCTCATGAATTCAGCGCCTTCGGTAAAGAATTCTAAAGTGTCGGAGCCTAAATGGTTTGTTGGGGGAAACTGAAATGTTCAAAAAATGCAAAAAACAACGTCAATACTATTTTGTCTACTTGGATTTCTTATAATCACGATCCAAACCAATGCCCAAGAAGACCCTACTCCCGACATCGATGTCGAAAACAGCGCGGAAGTCTTCCTAGAAACCTATACCGATGATTTTCAGGAAAACTTTTTTGAGGCCTTGAAGCAAAAAGGCATCGAGAACTACGACAAGGCCATCAATTCGTTCTTAAAGTGTAAGCAGCTTGATGCCTCGAACCCGGTAGTCGACCATGAACTGGCCAAGGTGTACTATAAAACCAAACAGTATCCATTGGCCGAAGAATATGCGCTTAACGCCCTAACATCGGAACCTGAAAATCTTTGGTATGCAGATACTTTGACGGAGATTCTTCAAAAACAGGGGAAATCCATAGAGACGATGACCTCGGAGCTTCCTTTCGACGAGCCAGCGCTCAGCGAGAACCTTGCATCCATTTATTTCAAAAAAAGAAACTATGAAACTGCCCTTGCCATACTAAAAAGGGCAAAACAAAGTGATTTTACGGTCAACCTTACTACAAAAATCAATGATTCCATAGAAAAACGGCAAGCGTTTACAACGACTACTCCCACCACCTTTGACAAGACCGAGTCGGTAACTAATCCCTTGGAAGACTATAAAATGAAAATGGAAAACTTGATTCAAGCAGATAGTATTCCGCTCTTGCAACAGCTCTCCGAAGAAGCAATGGAAAGTTATCCCGCACAGCCGTATTTTTATTTCACCCAAGGCTATGCCCTCAACAAAACGGGAAAACACCAAGAGGCGGTTGAAATCCTAGAAGCCGCGCTCGATTACCTCATCGACGACACATCCCTAGAAAATAAAATTTATCAAGAATTGGCCGATGGCTATACCGCTCTTAACAATGCTGTAAAGGCAAATACGTATCTTCGTAAGATAAAACCTGGATTTTAAAGCCGGATACATACATGATGAACCTAGTTTTCAGCTCATTCCCCAGATTTATCGTCGTTATTGTTATTGCACTGCTAGTATTTTCCTGTAAGTCAAAAAAAGTGGTTGCCGATGGAACGCTCGACGAAAATCTATCCGCCAAGGCCATTATACGGACACATTACGATAATGCCCTTGATTTTAAGACGCTAAGCGGCAAGATGCGTATCGATTACTCCGATGGCGATGATTCGCAAGGTGTTTCTGTAAGCCTTCGGATGGAAAAGGATAAGGCCATTTGGATCAGTGCGCCCTTTGGTGTAGTAAAAGCCTTCATCACTCCCGGCAGGGTAACCTTCTACAACAAACTTCAGAACGAATATTTTGATGGGGATTTTTCCTACCTCAGCAAATTCGTCGGGGTGGAACTCGATTTCGATCAGGTGCAGAATTTATTGTTGGGGCAAGCTTTGCTCGATTTAAAGGATGCGAAGTACGACGCCACTTTAGCTGGTGGCAACTACCAATTAAAGCCCAAAAAAGCTTTGGAGCTGTTCAAGGTGCTCTTTCAGATCGAGCCCAAGAATTATAGGATAGCCTCACAACAATTGTCGCAGCCCCTAAAAAAGAGATTGCTACAAATCAATTATACCAATTATCAGAAAATAAACAAATGGGTACTTCCGCAGAAGATAGCGGTGGCTGCTATTGATAAAGACAAACGGAGTATCATAGACATAGAATACCGCAACATCGAATTCGACCGTCGGCTCAGTTTTCCTTATGATATACCGAACGGTTTTGATGAGATTAAATTGAGGGATGATGCGTTGTAGAGCGAATTTTATCATCGTATTACTGGTGCTTTTTTCTTTAGGTAGTCGCGCTGTTTTTGCACAGGTCGATGAGCAGGAAGTCTTGGAGGCCAAGCGCGAACAGCTTCAAAAGGAAATCGAACAGATCAACCTTTTATTGTTCGACCAAAAAGAAAAGCGGGGCAACGTTCTGGAACAAATGGAAGCCCTCAACCAGAAAATAAAAGTGCGCCAGCGACTGATCAACGTGACCAATGAGCAATCGAACCTACTGGACCGAAAAATCAATACCAACGTCAACGCCATATCCGAACTACGCGATCAATTAACCAAGCTCAAGGAAGATTACGCGCTAATGATTCAAAAGGGCTATCAGAGCAAGATTCAGCAGAGCAAATTGATGTTCTTACTATCTTCCGATAACTTCTTTCAAGCCTTTAAACGGCTTCAGTACATTAAACAGTACACGGATTTTCGAAGGCAGCAGGGCGAAGAAATCGTCATCAAGACCGATACGCTGACCAAATTGAACATTGACCTCAGCGAACAGCGAAAACAGAAGGAACGTTTGATTGCGGAAAACCAAAGTGCAAAACGGGAGTTGGAGCAAGAAAGAAATTCCCAACAATCATTATTGGGATCTATTCGTAAGGATGAAACTAAATATGCATCCGCCATACGCGACAAGCAACGCGAGGCCAAGGAAATCGATCAGCAAATCGAAAAACTCATTAGAGCAGCTATCGCTGCCGACAACGCGGCATCGGGC
>RCMY010004074.1_pt1 | contig 12748 bp, 9 predicted proteins | sample 2041341 | NCBI WGS metagenome assembly RCMY01 (sample SAMN09708234, study PRJNA481090) | Marine sediment metagenome, whole genome shotgun sequencing project. | reverse complement strand
CCGTTGTTGCTGGACATCGTTTCCGTTGACCCGGCGACCACGAATCTTGGCGCGATCGGACATAAACCGCTTCAGCAGATCCACGTCCTTGTAGTCGACGTAGTCGATCTTCTCCGCAGAGAGGATGCTGACCTTCTTGCGACGGCCTTTGTCTTTCGGGTTCCCGCGCTTGCGGGAAGATGCTCGTGCCATTAGAAGGGCTCCTCGTCTGGGTTATATGCCGGTGGGGCTTCCTGGCTTCCGCCGCCGAAGCTCCGACCACCGGCCTGATTGCCGTAATTACTCTGCCCACTGGGCTGACCGCCAGTGGTCTGGCCGCCTTGATTGGATTGACCGCCGCCGTAACCGCCGCCCTGACCGCCACTGTTCTGGCCGCCACCGCCTTGGTCGTTGCGTTCGTTCCGCATGACGTTGGCGGTGGCCCACTTCAGGCTGATCGCGACGTCGTCGGCAACGATTTCTATCTTGGAGCGGCGATCGCCCTCTTTGGTTTCCCAGCTGCGTTGCTCTAGGCGACCGGTAACGGTCACCCGCGTGCCGCGGCCCACGCTCTCGGCAACATTGGCCGAAAGCTGGTTCCAACAGCTGACATCGAAGTAGGAAACGGCTTCTTCCCACTCATTGGTGGAGCGATTCTGCCAGCGGCGGTTAACCGCAACGCTGAACGACGCCACCTGGGACCCGCCGCCGGTAAACCGGACCTCGGGTTCTTTAGTCGCATTGCCGGTGACTGTCACCGAGTTATCTGTGGCCATAGGGAGACTCCTCTAGGCTGTGGCTGCCGCGAGACCACGCTTGTGGGCTTCGGGGAGCGGCAGGCGAATGAACTTGTGGCGGACTACGTCGTCCGCAAGACGCAACGTCCGGTCTATCTCATCCAGAGCGTTGGGGGCAATGATCTCAACGACAACGTAGAAACCCTCCCACTTGTGGTTGATCTCATAAGCAAAGCGACGAACGCCCCACTTGTCAACCTTCTCGACCTTGCCGCTGGCTTCCTCGGCCTGACTGGTGATCCGGTTGATCGAAGTCTGGACCGTGGACTCGTCCAAGTCAGAAGAATAAATTATCATCAGTTCATAAGCACGCATACGCGCAACCTCCCTACGGACCCGGTGACCCGGGGCCCCACATTTGGGGGCAGGGTGAATACAACCCAGTTGAGGTTAGCGGTGGTGATGGCGTTCGCGTTCCTGGGCGATCGACAATTGGTCCGCCGTAGTCGGCGCGACGGCACTCCAGTGCCTCTCACACCCCCGGACCCAAGGGCACTCTTCCTTGCGGCCGGAGCTTGCGTAGCAGCTGCGCAGGGCGGCATCAGAGGAGCGCTCGTCGGCCGCATCGTTCCAATCGCCGCCCGCCGATCACCATGGAAGACCATGCTTCAACAGTCCGTCCGAACTCCGAGACCGACGTAGGTCTCCCAACACAGCAAGCCACACCCACAGAACCCGACCCCGGATGCTTCTAGGAGGTGGCAGCCATCAGCCTGCGACGGTAGTCGTGGGCTGATCAGCCGGCGGTTCTGCCGGCTGATCCACCGGCGGTGGTAAGGCGTTGGGGTCGCATGGGGCGGTATCGACCGGTGGTTCCGCTTCGCCCTCTACCGGCGGAACGGCTGGTCCGCAGGCAGGCAGCGTGGTCGTTGTCGACAAGTTCGGATTCCGGATCCGGCCACTGAAATTATCGCTTACCGGCAGTTCCGTGCAGGTGGGCGCGATGACTGACTCGACGTCGACGGACTCCTCGGCGGGATCGACCCCCTTCAGCTCTGCCGCCCGGCGCATAAACTCCGCCCACATTTCGGCTGGATAGTCGCCGCCGTGGACCTCGATCCCCCGAAAGTCACTCATGGTTCGTAGTGGCTCGCCGGGGGCACCCGGGTAGCCCATCCATACTGCTGCGGTCAGATCGCAGGTGAAACCCACGAACCAGGCGTCCCGGGCGTCCTGGGTGGTGCCGGTCTTGCCGGCAGCGGGTTGGCCGAACTGCGCCGCGCGGCCGGTTCCGTTCTCAACCACCTGGGTGAGCGCGTAATTTACCTGGCGGGCGACCTCGGAATCCAGAACCTGGGTGCCGGGCCGCGCCGGGTTATCTGCGTCGGATGCGCACACCCCATCCACTGGGAACCGGCATAGCACGTTGCCATCCGCATCCTCGATACGTTCGATCAGAACAGGCGCCTGATACAGGCCCTCTCGCTCCAGGGTGCTATAGGCCGAGGCCATATCCAGAACCGACACCTCGCCCGCTCCAAGCACCAGGGCGTTCACCGCCGGCAGTTCGGCGGTGATGCCTAGCTTGTGCGCCATCTGGACCACCTGATCAGGATTCGTATCTATCATCAATTGGGCGAAGACCACATTGGAGGACACCCGTAAGGCATCAACCAGATCGCGGTAGCCGTTGCTGGATCCGCCTCCTTTGACCCGCCAAACGCCGCCATTGTTCGCCCCTTCAATCTCGATGACCGACGGCGCTGCGTACAGCGAGCGCGCGCTGAAGCCCTGCTCCAGCGACTCCGCCAGAGCGAACGTTTTGAACGCAGAGCCCGGCTGGCGACCCGATCCGCCGCCATCGCGCCCCAGCGCCAGATTCACTTCGCTGCTTCTGAAATCCGTGCCGCCGACCATCGCCACGACCCGACCCGTTCCATCCACTGCGACTATGGAGGCTGTGGGATTATCGGGATCCTCGGGTGGGAGTTCGTTGACAACGGTCTGGTAGGCAGCTCGCTGGAGGTCGTGATCCAGGGTGGTGTAGACACGCAGACCGTCGGTGTAGAGACCGCCGTTTGGATACAACTGAGCGAGTTCTTGCCGGACAGCCTCGACGAAGTACTCCGAACCGAACTCCGCACCCTTCACTTGGCCCAGTCCCACGCGGCTTATCGAAGGAATAATCGTATCGAGGGTCCGCTTGCTCGCGCGGTCCGCCTCGAGTTCGGTGATGTAGCCGTCTTCCAACATCCGGCGCAACACGGTGGCCCGACGACGCTCGGCCTCTTCGGGATTGTCACGAGCGTCGGCCGATTCCGGCGCTCGAATTAGCCCCGCGAGGTACGCCGAATCCGCAAGATTGAGCGCCTCGACGTTCTTCCCGAAGTAGGCCTGGGAGGCTGCCTGGATCCCGTAGGCGCCCCGACCGAAGTAGATCAGGTTCAGATAGCCCTGCAGGATCTGCTGCTTACCGGCAGTCTTGTCCACCGCTTCCCGCTCCAACTTGATCGCCAGAGTCGCTTCGCGCACCTTGCGGGTGAGGGTTCGCTCAGGAGTAAGAAAACTGTTCTTCACATACTGCTGGGTAATAGTGGAGCCGCCCTGTAGCGTTCCGCCAAACCGAATGTCCTGGTACAGCGCTCGTGCGATGCCATAGGGGTCAACGCCCTCATGCTCGAAAAAGTCCTTATCCTCTGCGGCGACGACGGCCTGCCACAACACCGGCGGGATCTGATCGAAGGTAACCAGTTCACGATCCTCAAGCGAGGACAGAGTGGCAGTCGCGACGTCTCGCGTGCAGTCCACCACTTCGGCGGTGCAGATGAACGTGGTCTCGTTCAGGTCTGGTGCGACGAGTTCCGGGAGCTGGATCGTGGAGGACAACACCATGACTGCCGAAGCGAGCACGCCAACACCGGCCAGGACCAGCAATACCAGCGCACGACGGAGTCGCCAAAGAGGGTTTCGCGTCCGCTTACGCGGCGGGCGGGGAGCGAGGAGGAAATCAAGCACGGCGACCCACTGTTGTAGCAGGGCTAACCGAGGAGTCGACTTCGGGTGGGTTCGCTTATAGGAAAGGACTCCCGCAGGTGATTCCACCAGCACGATCGACACACCTCGACCCGGAACCCGACCGTGGGGCGGTTCCGCTTGCGTAAACGCTGCATTTCATCGATCCCGGTGATGCACCGACCGCCCCGGGGAAGGCCGGAGCCGAAGGCAAAGGAGACCATCACCAGCTGCTCACTCTCACAGATCGGACACGGATCCTTCATCGGCGATGCATGGTGCTCTGCCACACGACGCAGCTCGGGCTGGGCATCGCAAACCTCCTGCGGATCTCGGTAACCAGAACGGACGGCGTCGATCACCCGCTGGCGTTCCAACCGATAGCTCACCACTCCGGTTGTCACTGCTCACCCCCGGGCCAGGTACCGAGCATGAACTCTTTCGCCTCGTCTACCGAGAGTCGCCCGACAGCGATGATGTGGGCCTGCAGGGCACCTAGAGCTGCTCCCACCGCCGGGCCCGGTGCGATCTTGAGCAAGCGCTGCACATCATCCCCCGACAGCGGCGGGGCTAGTTCCTCTCGCGAAATTTCTACGGTCAGAGCGCCGAAGGCGGCTTCGAAGCGATCGAGGGGCACATTTTCCGCAGGGCCGGTAATTCGTTGAAGTGCGATGATGCGTTTCGTGAGAGAGGCGCCGAGCTCGACAAGGGTCTCCCGCAGCGCCGGTGCGTCGGTCGCGGTCGGCAGATCTGCATCCAGTAGTCGCGTAAGGTCTTGTTCACGTTCCCGGGACAGCCTCAGCCGCTGGCTGGTCGCGGCGGCACTGCGATGCATCATCCGAATCAGCGCTGCCCATCGGACAGCAGCGTCAGCCGGAGTCTGCAGATGGATTTTCCCGACCGACGCCGCAACGCCTCCAAAGGGCGGCAGCCGCGCTCCTTCGAAGGTCGCACTGAGTATTCCGGTTTCCCAAAGGAAGCGAAGGCCAGGTGCGGGATCGGGCAGAAGCAGGAGACGTTCCAACTCGGTAGCAATCCGCTCCCCCGAAACGATTGCGATCCGGCCGGCCAGATCGGTGGCGGCACGAGTCAGCTCGGGATCGAACGCCATGCCCAGACGGGCCCCAAAACGGGCGGCGCGCAGCATACGGAGCGGATCGTCCTGGAAGGAAACATCGGGTGCCAACGGGGTGCGCAAGCGCCTATCAACCAGATCGTTCCAACCGTTGAACGGATCAATCAGGGTGCCGCTCACTGCCTCACGGGCCATCGCATTGATTGTAAAATCCCGACGGCTCAGATCAGTCTGAAGATCGTCACCAAAGCCAACTTCGGGTTTGCGACTATTGGGACCGTAGGACTCCCGGCGGTAAGTGGTCACTTCCACGGAGCGATTATCGATTGCCGCACCGATGGTGCCGAAGCGCTCGCCCTGCCGCCAGATAGCAGTAGCCAACGGTTCGAGCAGACCCAATGTGTCAGCGGGCCGGGCATTGGTCGTCAGGTCAAGGTCCTCGATATCGCTCCCCATGCCGAGAGCCTGGTCCCGAACAGCCCCGCCCACGAGGTAAAGCTCGAAGCCGGCCGAGGCGAACCGCTCCCCTAAGAGCACTGCGGTCGGGGGCATGGCGGGCAGCGCGCCGGGTTCGATCACCGATCCGATAGGTGGAATCGTTTGGCCTCAACCACCTGGGCGGCTCCGAGGTTGCCACCGGTCGGTCCCTCCGGTCGATAGACGTGGTCGACCGCACGCGAGGCCACCGAACCGGCGCACGCAGCGAGCGCATCGGTGTCGTAGCCACCTTCGAGAAAGAGAATACGACGGCCGGCAGCAACCGTGTTCATGAGGATGCCGGCCGCATCGGCATAGTCGGCGGAACTGAGGCCCAGGTCCGTGATCGGATCGGCACGATGACCGTCGAAACCGGCCGAAACCAATAACCAGTCCGGCGCGAACTGTTCGACCACGGGAACCACAATGTCTTCGATCGCGCTCCGGTAGACCGAGCCGCCGGTACCTGCCGCCAAAGGGATGTTGACCGTCGACCCGAGGCCGGCACCTTCGCCGTTCTCCGTCAGTGCCCCGGTGTAGGGATACCACGGATACTGATGCAGCGAGACGAAGAGAACGTTGGGATCGCGGTAGAAGATGTCCTGCGTACCGTTGCCATGATGCGCGTCGATATCGACTATCGCGACGCGCTCGCCGCGATCCGCCAAAAAGCGTCCCGCAACTGCGACGTTGTTGATTAGACAGAAGCCCATTTGCTTATCCGGCAAGGCATGGTGGCCGGGAGGTCGAACAACCGACCATCCTGCAATCCCTTCTCCGGCGTCAAGCCGACGAATGAGCTCCAACCCGGCACCGGCCGCTACCCAGGCCGCATCAGAGGAGGAACTGTTCACGGCGGTGTCGGGATCGATATTTCCGCCACCCTCCTGGCAGAACATCTGGAGGCGATCAAGCACGCTTCCCGGATGGATCGCCTCGACCGCGGCGCGATCAGCGGGCGGTGCTTCAACCCACCGGACTGCCTCTCCGAGGTCTGCTGCGACGATCCCACTCCGAAACGCATCGAGTCGCGCCGGTCGTTCGGGATGGTGGGGACCGGCATCGTGAAGCCAGCACAGATCATTGGTGGCAAGAAGTAGTGTCACTGCCGCTAAGTGTACCGAGAACCGTCCCTTGGGCTCAGGCCGGCCGGTGGCGGTGCTGGACGGGGCCGGTGGGCCTTGCCGTGCCGATCTCACGAGACGCTCCAGAGGGGAACGGGTGGGTACTTGCACACTGCCGCGCGCGCTGGGCGCCTACCCTTGTAGGCAGTGAGTTCGGCTGCAGTACCCAACCCAGCCACGCCGATCCGGCGTAGCACATCCGTCAGCGGACTCAGTTCGTCGCGTGTCCGGGTAAGCAGTTGGCAGGGCGGTAACGGCGTGGCCCTCGTCGGCCCCGGACGCGTTTCGATGCTGCCTGCCGCAAGCGACATCCAGACTGTTCTCCAAAAGCTAGGCGACCGTGGTGTCGCCCGCGCCGTAACACCGGCCCTTTCCCTGCGGGACGCCCGGCCTTTTGAGGCGGCCGGTTTTCGACTGCACGAACACCTGCACCTCCTATCGATGGACCTGCGGATTACCGGCCTCCCAGCCTCCCCTTCCGCTCCGCTCCCCGACGGCTTCCAACTTCGAAGCGGACGACGCTGGCACGAACACGATGTGATCGGCGTCGACGGCTCTGCGTTCGAATCATTCTGGCGTTTCGATAGCGCAGCCCTCCGCGAAGCGCGGCGAGCCACTCCTCGCCACAACTACCGGGTCATTACCCGCGGCGGTGTGGTGGGGTATGCGGTTACCGGGCTGGCAGGCCAACGAGGTTACCTCCAACGTCTGGCCGTCGATCCCAACCACGAGGGCAAAGGACTCGGGCGAGCCCTTATCAACGATGCATTCGCCTGGCTTCGAAATCACAACGCCACTCGAATCATGGTCAACACCCAGGAACGGAACCAACGCGCCCTGGCCGTTTACCGAAGCATGGGATTCGATCCGGAACCGACCGGGCTCGTGGTGCTGGAGTGGATCCGGTGAGGACTACCGAATCAGCATCACAATGCGCCAGAGTTGGGCGCGTGGTGACGGTGGTGGCAATCCTTTTGGGACTCCTGGGAACCGGCCCTACCCCGGCCGCGGCCCAGGACGACCCTCTCCCCGACGCTGATGCCGAGACCACGCCGAATGCGCCGGAACCCGGAGAGTCCCTTCCCGACGATGGTTTGGGCGCCACGTTGGGTCTGGTCCGCCAAAGCGCCTCAGTCGAGTCCGACGGTTTCATCGAACTGGCGATCGACTGGACCGGGCCGGTCACCGACGACTTTTCCATGAGCGTCCTATTCCACCAAAGGATTACCGACGTAAGTGAGCTGGGGACGCCCTCGAGCACCATCCTGAATCGCCGTGATCCAGTTCCACTGACCGCTTTTGGTACAGACGCCGACGGAAACCTCACCACAGCGATCCCCGTTCGGAGCGTCTCGCCAGCCGCCGATGATCGCGTCTACCTTCCCGGCCCGGGCGTATATCCATTCACCGTTGAGATCCGATCCGCCGCCGGGCGGGTTGCCTCGGTGTCCTCGACGATCGTGCGACTCCCCCAGGACCAGACAACCATGCCGACCATCGATATGGCCGTGGTTCTTGACCTCTCCCCCGCTGATGGTCTCGATCTGTCCGACGGCATCTTGCTCCTCACGACCTATCCCGACGTGCCATTCACCGTCCAAATCGGCGATGGACTCCTGCGCCAACTGGAAGAGGACCCTCCACTTGCCCAGCAACTCGCGGCAGCAGCGAACGATCGGATCGTGCTGAGCAACGCGGGAATCGATCTGGATCCATCGGCACTCGAGGAGATCGGACAGGGCCAATTCTTCACCGATGCAGTAATCGCGACCAACAATCGCCTACGGGCGCTGGGACTCATGCCGTCCACCGACACCGTGATGCTTTCGTCCAGCCTCACCGTGGGAGGCGCTGAGGTTCTCGCGAGGGGTGGCGTCAATGCCATCATCAGCACCCGCACGACCCAGATCGAAACAGGCACTATCACAACGACGGCCGGAACCGTCACGCTCATCCAAACCGATCGAGAGCTAACTAATGAACTCTCCTCTCAGGGTGCTGCCCCGTTCTCTACCTCGGACATCTACGCCCTCTATGCCCGCCTCTCCCTCCTCGCCGAAGCGGCACCTACGCCGGTGATCCTCGGCGGCGACGGTACCGAACCGCTCGACTCCCAATCCTTGGGAACGTTCCTGGGCGCTCTGATCGAATGCGGTCCGATCCAACCGGTGGCACTCAGCCGGGCCATCGAGGGAATGCCCGCCAGTCCGTTGTTGGCGGCAGAACGGCCGGAGCAGGACCTCTTCAGCGCCGGTGACGCCATCGCGGAACTGCAGCAACTGGCTGCGACAAGCCGGTCATTCCGTGGCATCGCCAACGCTGATCTAGAGCAACTGCTCGTCAGCTCCCTCAGTCGATCCCGGAACCCAGAGGACCGAACCCGCGCAATCGAGCGGGCCAAGGAACAGTTGTTGGCGGACCTCTCATCGATCTCCCTGCCCGAATCCCAGTCATTGACGCTGACTGCCGTCGAAGGTCCGCTCCCGCTCACCATCCGCAACGACGCCGACAGCTCCCGCCTTGTCCTGCTCGAGTTTCGAGGGGACCGGGTCGCAATTGCCGAGAACAATGAGGTGTTCAGCGTGCCGCCCGGCGAAACAACCATCGAGCTGAGCGCCGAGGCGCTGGCCCTGGGCGTCTCTACGCTCGACGTCACCGCTCGCACGCCCGACGGCCAACGAGTTCTCTCGACCTCTCGTTACCAGATCCGGTCAACCGCCGTGCCCGGCCTCGGTTGGGCCATTTCGGGAGCAGCCCTGGCCTTTTTGCTCCTTTGGTGGTTCCGCAACAGCCGCAACGAGCGCCCTCGACAGCCCCACCTCGTCGGGCTGCGGCGAACTGATGAGGCCGACGCCGAGAAGCCCAGCGGCCACAGTGGGCCGACCGGTTCGGCCGCTGCCGAAGCACTCGTAGCCGGGGATGCCCTGCGATGAGGGAAACTGCGATGAGGGAAACACTGTGAGAAGGAAACCGTTGTGACCGCCCCGTACCGCACTGCAGTCAGCGGAGAACGCCTCGCTGACCGCTATGAACTGTCGTCCCACATCGACTCCGGCGGAATGGCCGAAGTCTGGGAGGCCACTGACCACACGCTCGGGCGCACCGTCGCGGTGAAGATCCTTCATGCTCATTTGGCGCGCGACGCCGCCTTTTTACGTCGCTTCCGTCGGGAAGCGATCAACGCTGCTCGCCTGCAGCACCCCACGATCGTTGCCATCTACGACGCCGTAAGCTACGACGGACTTGAGGCCATCGTGATGGAGCGGATCGAGGGGCGCACGCTGCGCTCGGTCTTGGACGAACATCGCCGGCTCCCGGCGCGTGACGTAATTGAACTGGCGTCGCAGATCTCCCAGGCGCTCGCAGTGGCTCATGCAGCTGGAGTGATCCATCGGGACATCAAGCCCTCCAACATCATGCTCTGTGAGGATCGACGCATCCGGGTCACCGATTTTGGAATCGCCAAGGCCGGCGAAGACACCGACCTGACCCGAACCGGGTCACTACTCGGGACCGCCAAATACCTCTCGCCGGAGCAGGTGCTCGGGCACGAGGTCGACGATCGCTCGGACCTCTACGGACTGGGTATCGTCATGTTCGAGGCCTTGGCCGGGCGCCCTCCCTTCGATGAGGGCCACGACTACGCCACTGCTCAGGCTCGGGTTGTGGCGCCGGCACCGAGGCTTTCACAGTTCCGACCCGATCTCCCCACCGAGTTGGACAGTCTGGTCGCTCGGCTGCTGGAACAGGATCCCTCTGACCGCCCCGACTCCGCCATGGAACTGACGGTCCTCCTCGCAGCTATCACCGTAACGTCCGAGGACCTCGCTCCTCAGTCCACCAACGGCGATAAAACCACTATTGACCTCCGGTCCTCCATGGGCAGGCGTGGCCCCTCTCTGGATGGTGACAGTACTGGCGAATTCCTCATGGAAACGCCTACCAAGCAGACCAAGAAAGGCCGTCGCCAACAATCCACTGCGGCCTCGGCGCGACCACCCGAACCCACTCCGGAAGCGACGGGCCGGGCCACCGATTCACCAACCACTTTCATCACTCGGCCGCTCGCTTCCGGCGCGCCCGTCCCTCCTGGCTTATCGGACCGTCTGGCTGCGGAGGAGCCCTCTGACGAGCCCCTGACCAGCGGATTCCGAATGCCCATGGGTAGGCTTCTTGCGGTCTTGCTGGCCCTCGGCACGCTCCTTCTAGCAACCGCGTTGATCACTCGATTCAACGGTGATTCCCCCAGCTCCGGGCCCGACAACGGCGACGACGCTAGCGAATCGCTGACGGGTGAAACCGTTTCACTGACCCCTGTGCAGGACTTTGGTCCCCCGGAGATCCAAAGCGGCGCAGCGGTGGATCCCTTCGCCAACGACGGAGAAAACGACGCCCTTGCCCCCTTGGCGATTGATGGCGACCCTTCCACCTTCTGGCCCACCGAGGACTACTCGTCCCCGGGATTCGCCGGCGTCAAGCCAGCGGTTGGCTACCTGGTCACCCTGGTCGAGGACGCAGCTCCCAGCACGCTGGAAATGCTCACACCAACGCAGAACTGGAGCGCCGAGGTCTATGTCGGTGATCTCGAGAGCAGCAACCCTGATGATTTCACGTTCGGCCCTTTCGCCCTGGAGCCAACGGAGGACGGTGGCGAAACTGACCTGGGTGAGGCCACCGGTCGTTATGTGCTCGTGTGGATCACCTTTGAAGGGACCACTGTTAGCGCCGACTCCGGCGATGGGGAAAATCGCTTCGTCCTCGCTGAGGTCATCATCGAGTGAGACGCGGCAGCGGCGACCCGGCAGAACAGAGACGCGGCAGCGGCGACCCGGCAAAACAGACACGCGGCAGCGGCGACCCGGCAAAACAGACACGCGGCAGCGGCGACCCGGCAGAACAGACACGCGGCAGCGGCGACCCGGCGGATCTGATCGAACGGGCGAGCTCGGGAGACCGCGACGCCCTCAATCGATTGCTCGAACTCCACTATGACCGTATCTATGCGGTCTGTCGTCGGATCATGGGGAACGACGCCGATGCCGCCGATGGTTGTCAAGAGGCGCTGCTGGCCATTGTGCGAGGGCTCCCCCGTTTCGACTCCCGATCCAAGTTCTCGACGTGGTGCTACCGGGTGGCAACCAATGCCTGCCTGGATGAGTTGCGGCGGCGAAAGCGGCGTCCCGTGCCCGCTGAACAGACGGAGGACCTGGTTTCGATCGGCCAGCACCATGACGCCCAGATTGCTGACCGAATGGCCCTCTCCGGCGCCCTGGACAGCCTGGCCGAGGACTTCCGCCTGCCGCTCCTGCTCCGGGACTTCATGGGCTATGACTACGCCGAGATCGCCGAGTTGCTGAACATCCCCGGTGGGACCGTCCGAAGCCGGATTGCCCGAGGCCGGAAACATCTTTCTGGACATCTTGGGAACCAGTCCGCCCCCGGTGACGTCATAGAACCGAAACATCACTAGATGGTCCCCCCTTTCTCATGAAGAACCCTCCCTCCCCCACCCCCGACTCCGCGGGCGACCCGGGTCGCTCCTCTACAGTTCCCGACGAGGTCACGACGACCGAGGAGCTGCTGTCGGCGATGCTCGACGGTGAGTTGGAACGGGATGAACTGGCCGAGCTGGAGGCGATCGCCGTCAACACCGACCAATCGGTGCAGGATATGGCAGCCGGGATGGCGGCCAGCAGGAGCGCCGTGGCCTCGCTCTTCCAAACGCCTACCGAAGTACCGGCTGCACCTGTTCGAAGCCAACAGCTCGCTGCGGCGTTGGCAGCGGCCGGTGCGCCCGAGGTGGCCAGCTTCGCCGCGGCCCGAACCGCCCGAACTGCGCTGGGCCTGCGCAATGCAAAGGTCCAGCGACGTTTCCAATTACTTGGTGCCGTGGCCGCCGGCCTGGTCGTCATCGCGGGCATCGGACTGATTGCGGCTCAGGGTGGATCGGACGAATTAGCAGACGCTTCCAGCGCTGGTGCCACCGACGACGCCTTCGCTCGGGAGGTCACGTCCCAGAGCGACGCCTTCGACAATGCCAGTGACGACGCCACAGCGGGCGATGACGGCGCGATGGCGGAAGAGTCGGACGAGGCCTTCGCCGCAGGAGCAGTGGCCGAGGGTGAGGCGACAGAGCTACCTGCGGAGTCAGACCTCAATAGTCCTACCACCGGGGGCGCCGCTCCGCTGTATTCGGTGCAGCTGGTTGGCTACGTTGCACCGGAAGGACTTCGGAAGCTCACGAGCGAGGGCGGTATCGTCCTGGCGCCGTTCGACGCAGCCCTTGACCCCGAAGCGAGTTTCACCACCGCCAGCCCGACCGTTGACGATCAAGCCAGCGAGGC
>RCMY010004243.1_pt1 | contig 12750 bp, 11 predicted proteins | sample 2041341 | NCBI WGS metagenome assembly RCMY01 (sample SAMN09708234, study PRJNA481090) | Marine sediment metagenome, whole genome shotgun sequencing project. | reverse complement strand
TTCAGCTGCTGCAAAATATATTCCGCTTGCCCCGTCATAGCCTCAAGCAATTCATCTGATTGATCGCTGGTGGCAATATTGACCATCTCTACTTTTTCAAACTGATGCTGGCGTATTAGACCACGAGTATCACGACCGTGCGAGCCGGCCTCACTACGAAAGCAGGGTGTATGGGCTGTGAATTTTAACGGCAGCTCTTTGATATCTAAACGCTCACCGCGTACTAAATTAGTCATCGGTACTTCAGCTGTCGGAATTAAGTAAAAATCCATGCCGTCATTATTAGTATGATTGTTCAATTTGAATAGATCATCTTCGAATTTCGGCAATTGACCCGTACCTTTTAAGCTGTCCGAATTGACAATATAAGGCACATAAGTCTCAGTATAACCGTACTTCATAGTATGAGTATTGAGCATAAACTGAATAAGCGCACGATGCATTTGCGCCAGCTGGCCTGTGAGCACATTAAAGCGACTGCCGGTAAGTTTAGTAGCGGCTTCAAAGTCCAGCATGCCTAGAGCTTCACCGATAAAGGTATGATCTTGAATCTCAAAATCAAACTTACGCGGCGCGCCCCATTTGCGCACCTCAACGTTGTCATCCTCAGTAGCGCCAACGGGTACGTCAGCAGCAGGAATATTAGGGATTTGCAATGCGGCATGAGTAATACGCTCTTGCAAGGTACGTAAATCATCCTCAGCCGTTTTGATCTCACTGCTAACGCTTTGCATCTCAGCCAATAGTTCGCTGGCATCTTCGCCTGAACTCTTCAATGCACCTACTTGTTTGGCACCTGAATTACGACGTGATTGTAGCGCTTCGGTCTGTACCTGTAGAGACTTGCGCTCGCGCTCTATAGTCTGCCAAAATTCCATATCCAGTGCATAGCCACGAGTAGCCAGTTGCTGCTGTAAATCGGATAAGTCACCGCGTAAGAGTTTTGGATCGATCATAATTATGGCCTGTAATGCTAGGAGTGAGGAGTCAAGCTAAGACAAAGGGGTTTAAAATAGCTGCTATGATACCAAGACCAAGTAGCTTTGACTATGTTTAGAGTGGCTTTAACCTAGGTTTTCTTGCATTACTGTCGCAGTCTGCATAGCATTAAAATAACTCTATTAGTACGCTATAGTGCATATATGTTTCTTTTATAGACGCTTTTCGGTAAGATAAGCGCCTATCTATTGTCAATTATAGGCAGTGCGCTATTTCGCTGTCGCCTTTAATCTAAGTATTTGAGACCCTTTATGGCCCTGTATCCTTATACCTTACAACCTGTCGCTTTAAATTTAACTGAAGCTGAATTTAAGCAAGCGCAATATGAGCTGTTTACTAATGCCAGCCCCAGTTTTGGTCTAAAAAGCCTAAAAACAAAAGAGTGGCTTATCATGGCGGTGGTCGTGATACTAGCGATTGCAGGTCTAGTGTTTGTCAGTGGCTACTCAACGATCATCTTTTGGTTGATGCTAGTATCAGTAGTAGTCTATCTGATGGTGCGTACTCTTGGCTTTAAGTGGTATGTCAAAAAGCAATTTGAGAAGCAAGTCTCTGAGCAAGAGATGCCTGATGAGATGCGTCAAATGAAACTTGGGGTCCAAAAACATGGTTTGGTCATGGCAATGCCAGTCAAGCAGCCTGATATGATGAACAATCAAATGCGTGGTATGCAGATGCGGGCAGCCAATACTCAGCAAGCAGTAATCCCTTGGAGCGCTATCAAAAGCTGGGATGAGACCGACGATTATATCTTTATGATGTTTGAAGTCAAAGGTCAGCAAGGCAGTCAAATCGTACCTAAACGCCTAAAAGGTCAAAAGTTCCCTATTGATACTGTGCGTCAACATTTACAAGAAGTCGTGCCTATTCGTGGTTTGAATCCTGAAAACTTACAGCCACCTGCTTAGAGAGTACCGTTTAACTTTTTTAAATACTAGGCTTTGCATTAGTTTTATAAAACATAACTCTTCTTTTGATTTAATTAACTTAACTTCTAGTGCTGCCCTTGTTATAATAATAACCATCAACAGAGCAGTTGCAGACTGTCAAAATTAGTTATTAGCTCGCTATCAGTTAACTGAAAACTTAGCTTAGAATACTCCACTAATGAGCTAATAATTAGTGGTAATAATATCTTAATTTAAGATAACACTACAAGGATAATATTATGAGTAACGATAATAATAGTAACAGTACTAACCAAATCGGTTTGGAAAAAGCGGACATGAGCGCCATAATCGCTAAATTAAACGGCTTATTATCAAGCTATCACATGTTCTATATCAACGTTCGTGGCTATCACTGGAACGTAAAAGGTGAGCATTTCTTTACCCTACATCCTCAGTTTGAAGAATTATATACTGCCTTACAGATACAAATTGATGAGATCGCTGAACGTATTCTGACGCTAGGTGGTACGCCTTACCATGCTTACAGCGACTTTGCCCAGCACACTGGTATCGCTGAGGACAAAAATGTCAAAGACGGTAATACTTGCGTTAAAGGCGTAGTAACAGGTCTACAAGAATTGATTGAAGAGCAGCGCCAAGTATCTGCCTTAGCAAGCGAAGCCGAAGATCAGGGGTCGGCGGATCTAGTAGATGCGTACGTGCAAGAGCAAGAAAAACTGGTGTGGATGTATAATGCTTTTTTAGGCTAAAACAGTCTTTGTTAAACAAAAAACCTAATTATCTAAACTAGAGATAATAAAAAAGCACCCTCAGAGGTGCTTTTTTATTGCTTAGCTATAAGTAATATTTATGGACTACCTACTGCTTAATCCATTGACTCATTTTTTCGCGCTCGCTAGGTGTAGCATTAAGCCATATTTGCATAAAGCTATCAAGCGTATTGCTAGACTGAGCGACATTCGCAGCTGGCGTGGCAGGCGTTACTGTATAAGTGGTAGAAGACACTGCCCCAGTATTGACATTGTTTTGTGCTGTGACCGCAGGCTGACCTAAAGCAGCGATAGCCTGTTGGTTTTGTAGTTGAGCATCACCGCCACCACCAAATACCCCACCTAAAGCTTTTCCTAGTCCTGAGAATATACCACTATCGTTACCGCTCATGCTTTGCTGACTGGCAATAATGGTATTATTCTGTTGTACAGCTAATGTTGGACGCTCAGCATACTCTTTAGCAGCAGTGTAATTTTCTGGCTGATTAGGCATAGTTAAACGATAAGTTTGATTGTCTGCCAAGTTTGCCGTTACACTGATATTGCTCGAACGCAAATAATCATGTTCATCACGAGGTAAGTTATAAAGACGATCATACTTAGCGGTAATTACGTGCTGTCCGGGCTGTAGAGTGAGCTGTTTAGTTAATGGTTGAAAAACGCTCTGTTTGAGTTCTTGCCCATTGATGGCAGTCACCTTTATGTTGTCATCTACTGTTAGCGTTACCGCTGCATGCGTAAGCATAGATACTGACCCTGCACTTACTAACAAGGCACCGAGGGTAAGTTTTTTTAAGTGAGAAGTGAAGATGGTCATAAGATATCCTATCGGTAGTTATTTTTTTGATAAAAGAGCCGTGTCTTTAAGTTTAAAATATTAAAGATCCAACGACATTGTGTGTTGAGTATGTTGATCTTGATTGGCAGCGTCATTATCCACTTGCGTCTCTTGACTGATATCAGCCAGCTCAGCAGCAAGGGTTTGCTCATCAATAGTACGCAACGCATCACTAATCACTGCTTTAGAGATATTGCTTCGGCCCAAGTTTGAGAACATAGGCTGAATATAATTTAGTACTTCCATCATAGCCCCGATACGATGTGGGCCCTCGGTAAGTAAATAATTAATAATACGCTCATCGAACTGCCAACCACGGCGACGTAAAATAGACTGCATTAAAGCCTGACGATCAGCCAAATCATGACCACTAGGAACTTTAAAAGTAGGCGCCTGTGCTAGCCGACTCAGCAAGTCTGTCAACTTAAAAGGCAACTCGCTTGCAGGCACAGATGCGGCAAATAATAGCTGACGCTGGCCTTCACGGCTGCGATTTATCAGATGAAACAGTGCCTCTTGCCATTGACTACTGTGCTCAAGCACCTCTAAGTCATCGATAGCGATAACATCAAAATTCTCTAAAGAGGACAACACATTAACATCGGTATGTACTAGCTCATTTAGCGACAGGCAAATCGCTGACTTGTCCATTTCGATAAAGGACTCACAAATAGCAGATAACAGATGCGATTTGCCCGTAGCAGGGCTACCAAACAGGTACAGCTGGCCGATTAGACCAACGTGTAGCTGCCGTACTGCATCGATAATTGACATCCAACCAGGACCAGAAAAATCGCTGAGACTCGCATCATGCTTGATGTCCAGATTGAGACTTAGCTGTATTTTTGCCATGAATCATCAACTTAATTTACTTAGTGCAATAAACTATAAATAAACAGGGCGCCAAATATCGAATCATATTACTCAAAAATATCAGACGCCGCGCCTATATATACCATACTTACAAAATGACTGACAAGTCTTTTAATGGTTAAAGCAAGTTTAGCATTGAATCCTTACTTGCATAAATAGCAAAACCTAGCACTGACAACAGAATTATAGAGGTTATTTTTTTTCAAACAACTCTAGCTGTTTTCGACCTCTATAAAAGTCAGTAGATCGATAATAAGCATATAAATGACGGAATAACACATTGAGCACCGCTGATACAGGCAGCGCAATAAGCATTCCAACAAAGCCTAAAAGACTGGCTCCTGCCAATACAGCAAAAATAACCCAGAGCGGTGAAAGACCGATTTTATCACCTAATAACAATGGCTGTAATACGTAACCTTCAGCAGCTTGACCAACTAAAAATGCCCCTGCAATTAACGATAAATGGAACCAATCCAGACCGAACTGGAATAATCCTGCGATGATAGAAGCAATAAACCCAAGACCAAAACCCAGATAAGGTACAAAGCTAGCTATACCTGCACCCATGCCGATAATAAGTCCAAGCTCAAGACCAATCAGCTGTAATTGTACCGCATAAATTACACCTAATAACACCATGACCAATAGCTGCCCTTTCACAAACTCCATTAGTGCGCGATCACACTCTTGGGCGACAGTAATAACTTTTTTACTATAAATAGCGGGTATAGCCATCTTCCAGCTCAGCAGACGCTTGTCCCAATTGAATAAAAAATAAAAGGTCAAAATAGGAACCAGTACAATCAGTCCAGCACTATTAATAAAGTTCATGCTTGAAGCCAGCAGTTGGCTCATCCAAGTACTGGCATCAGAGAATTTATAATGAGTCTGCATATACTCAACTAGAGTCTCAGACAAGCCTTTAATTTCTAGCTCTGGCATACGAATACGGGTATTGTTAATCAGCCACTCGCGCGCAACTTCGTTATACCAGCTCAGTACTTTAGGCAAATAATCCCAAGCGGCTTGTAACTGATACCATAACGTAGGTACTAGCCACCATAATAATAGTGCCATACTCGAAGTAATAGTAGCATAGACGATAATGATAGCTATCCAGCGCCTGACATACTTAGATAGTTTTTTTACCAGCGGATTAAAAAGGTAAGCCAAGATAAAAGCCATCAAAAATGGCATTATAACTGGTGTCATCAAATGTAGCAGAATAAATGAAACAACAATAGCAACGAGAATAAATAAGCGCCTAAAAAAAGGATCTATAGTTTGATTTATCATTAGTGGTAATCCCAAATTTAAGCTTATGTCTATGTAATGAATAGGTAAGTAAATATATAACTACAATATAAATTTTACGCCATGTAAGCGCCTTATTATCGCAGAGTAAATAAAAAAAGCAGTCTTTTTTTGTGTTTTAAGGTTTTATTTAATGACTTATAGTCAATGTTAGCAGAATATTGACAAGTTGCTTTGCCAGTACCTGCTGTTTTTGGGTACTGTTTTTGGGTATAATGCGCCCACTATTACTAATTCGCTTCGTATAGCCCAATTCATTATTCTAACTGTGAGATGACCATGAGTGACAAGCCTTCTTTAAGCTACAAAGATGCCGGCGTTGATATTGACGCAGGCGACGCCTTAGTTCAGCGTATCAAGTCAGTGGCCAAAGCCACTGCTCGACCTGAAGTAGTAGGCGGTCTAGGTGGTTTCGGTGCTTTATGCCGCATTCCAACGGGCTACACTTCACCGCTATTAGTCTCGGGTACTGATGGCGTAGGCACTAAGCTTAAACTGGCATTGCAGTTAAATCGCCATGACACTATCGGTATTGATTTGGTCGCTATGTGCGTCAATGATCTGTTGGTTTGCGGTGCAGAGCCGTTATTCTTTTTAGACTATTATGCTACTGGCAAGTTAGATGTCGATGTCGCAGCTACGGTAGTGACCGGTATTGGTGAGGGTTGTAAGCTGGCTAATTGTGCGCTTATTGGTGGTGAGACCGCTGAGATGCCGGGCATGTATCAAGATGATGATTACGACTTAGCAGGTTTTTGTGTTGGGGTGGTTGAAGAAGCGGAAGTTATCACTGGCGAGCATGTAAGCGAGGGCGACGTACTAATAGCCCTAGCATCAAGCGGTGCTCATTCAAACGGCTATTCACTAGTGCGTAAAGTGATAGAAGTCAGCGGCATCGATGTGGTTAATAGTGATCAGCAACTGGATGGTCAGCCTATTCAAGATGCGCTTATGGCTCCGACTCGGATCTATGTCAAAGCTATTAAAGCACTGCAAGATACCCTTGGTAATGAAGCGCTGCATGCAATGTCACATATCACTGGTGGCGGTCTTACAGACAACTTGCCACGGGTGTTACCAGATAATTTAGCGGCTAGTATCGATACCAATAGCTGGCAGTTCTCAGAGCTATTCACTTGGTTACAGACTCAAGGCAATATTACTCAAAGTGAGATGTATCGTACCTTTAACTGTGGCGTCGGCTTTGTCATCGTTGTTCCTAAACAGCATGCAGATAAAGCGATTAAAACCTTAAACGATGCAGGCGAACAAGCTTGGCAAATTGGCGAAATGGTCAAACGTAGTACTGATGATCAAACGGATGCTGTGGTGTATCGCTAATGTCAGACGGCCACTTATTAGATATGCTAGACAACTCGATTAAACCGCTACGCATTGCCGTTTTGGTATCAGGCAACGGTAGCAACTTGCAAGTATTGATAGACGCTATGACGGCTGGCGAGCTACCTATTGAGATAGTTGGCATTATCAGCAACCGTGATGATGCCTATGCTATCACTCGTGCCCAGCAAACTGGCATACCTGTGGCAGTACTCTCGCATACTGCTAGTGGTAAGCGTATGGCTATCAAGACTTTTGAGCGCCATGCCAGCGAACAACTAGCAGCTTGGCAGCCAGATTTAATATTACTAGCGGGCTTTATGCGAGTGCTTAGCGCTGACTTTATCAATAATAGTATTGCACCTATGATTAACCTGCACCCTTCTCTACTACCCGCTTATAAGGGCTTAGATACTCATAAGCGTGCTGTGCAAGCTGGCGAGCACCATCATGGCTGTAGCATTCATATGGTTACCGCTGAGCTTGATGCAGGGCAGGTATTAACCCAAGCATTGCTCAATGTTGAGCCAAAAGATACTGCTGATAGCTTGCAGCTACGAGTACAAAAGCTTGAGCATCAGCTATTGCCGTGGACGATATTGCTATTAGCAAAAGGCGTTTTACCACTTAACGTTAACAATGTTTCGTCAGATGTAGTGTCTTATTTACCAGAGCTACCTTTAAAGCTTTGGTTAGATGATTAGATAATATTAGGGTTTGCAGGTTTTTTACCAACCACATGCACCGCTTTGATGTTTACAAACTCTTTTATACCAAAGCCGCCATGCTCACGACCATAACCTGAGTCTTTGACGCCGCCAAATGGCAAGCCTGGATTAACGAGGTCATAACCATTGATATAGACTATCCCAGTATCAAAATACTTTTGAGCTAAGCTGATCGCTTTGTCTTCATCTTTAGAGAAGATACCACCGCCTAATCCATAACGGCTATCATTGGCGATGCGCAAAGCGTCGTCTTGGTCTTTGGCACGAATTAAGGACGCTACTGGACCAAATAGCTCGTCTTTGTAGGCTGGCTGATTTGGAGTGATGTTTTCTAGAATAGTTGGTGGATAAAAAGAACCCGCTCTGTCTGGTACTTCTCTGCCTAATACAATAGTAGCGCCTTGATCTACACTATCTTGCACTTGGCTGTGTAACTTGTCACGTTGCTTAGCGCTCGATAATGGACCTATCTGAACTGAATCGTCCATTGGGTCACCGATTGTGTAAGTTTTGAACTTCTCAATAATCATTTTTCGGAACTCGTCATAGATACTATCCACTACTACAAAGCGCTTGGCAGCAATACAAGTCTCACCATTATTATATAGACGGGCATGAGCACAAGTAGCCACCGCTAGATCATGGTTCGCTAACGACCGTTATGTTATGTAAATAGCAGGTGCAAAAAAACCAGCACTAAGGCTGGTTAAATAGTTAAAACTGAAAATTTTACTCCAAGCTTTAAAACAATTTATTAATTACCGGAATATCATGCTCTTGTTTTTGCTCTTCATCAGCGACTACTTGCCGCGCTACATGCATAATTAACTGTCGCAACCAGCGATGAGCGGGATGATGTTGCAATAGCGGTGACCAGGCCATAGTCAGCTCAAACTCTGGGATAAAGAACGGCGGGTCTCTCATAACGATGCTATCATTGGTCGCCTGCATACGCGCCACCCTTGTGGGTAAGGTTGCAATCAAATCTTTATTAGCCGCAAGCATCGCTGGCATCTGATAATGACGGGTAAAAACGCTAATATGGCGCTTCTGACCTAAACGCTGTAGCGCTTGATCGATGGATCCTAGGCCACCTGATTTTTCGGGATTGACACCAAAACCAACACCCATGCCAGTTTTTGAAACCCAAACATGTTGGCTCTTAAGATAGTTTTTTAGGTTAAAGCGACTGGCATAAGGGCTGTCAGCAGACAGTAAGCAGCTAAAAGTATCCCGCCAAACCAACACTTGATGAAAGCTTTGCGGTATCTCATTAAAGCGATTGATTGCTAAGTCAACTCGACCTTGCTCCATGTCACGATAAGAGACGTCAGAAGGGGTTAAAAAGTCCAAAATGACATTGGGTGCTTCAGACCGTAGCGCTTTGACCAATTTTGGTACTAAAGTTGCTTCAGCATAGTCTGAGGTCATAATACGGAAAACGCGTGAAGTGCTATAGGGGCGGAACTCAGTACGTGGCTCTAATACTTGAGTCAGATCCGCCAATATCTCACGGATACGTGGTTGCAATTCAAGCGCACGCTCAGTAGGGGTCATACCTTCTGATGAGCGCACCAATAACGGATCATTAAACAGCTTACGCAAACGGCGCAAAATATTGCTCATAGCTGGCTGAGTAATTCCCAACTGTTCAGCGGCGCGCGTTACGTTTTTTTCTCTGAGCAATACATCTAAATGTACCAATAAATTTAAATCGACCCGCTGCAAATTCATACGTATGTCTCTTTGCTTTAAAATAAGTGCCTTTTATATGTTAAATATACTGGCTATTTAGGCTATTGCATACTCTATTATGGTCTAATAATGAACTAAAACAATATACTACTATAAATTTTAGTTGATTCTTTTGCCTATGATTATAGTTATACTTTTATCATATACTATATAAGTTACTGATTTAATTATAATATTTAATAAATAAATACTAAAGATAATGATCATAAATTAGATAAATATAAACAAAGTCGTTATAGTAAGTAATATAGAGGAGACAAAGCGTAGACAATATATTTTAAGCGCAATGACTCGCTTACTAGTATAGCATGACTCATTGTAACACCTCTTATTAGCAAGTAGCGATATCAGCTGCTACTAACTGCTAAAATACATAGAAAATGAACTTCAGTACTATTACTCTAAAATATTATATCAAAGACCCTCTTATTGAAGAATAGCAACTGCCCTTATTTATTATAAATTGTCTGAGTATAACCCTTGTAATCTTCGTCAAGTTTGTTTAGGGTAATAGGCCTAAGATTTATGCTGACTAAATATTTATTATATTAGGTTAAACTGCAACACCCCCTTAGGGTCATAATCAGTCCTGAGTTTCGATATCATTACTATCATTGTGTTTGCTGCAAGTATTGCTACATTCGTGAGCAATCCAACCGTGCAAGTAATGGTATAAGTATTGCTAAAACTATTTTTATAAATAAGCTTATTTACAGTTAAGCTTTTTCGTTAGTCTTTTTACACCCACCAAGGAGAGTTTGGATGTCAAATTATACATCTGCATTAGAATTAGTACGTAACCTAAAGAAACAACATGGTAACTGGGAAAACATCAGTGAAAATGATGCTGCCCGTATGATGGTACAAAACCGCTTTAAGACTGGTTTAGATATTGCCAAATACACTGCTGATATCATGCGTCAAGACATGGAAGAGTATGACAACGATACTTCACAGTACACGCAGTCTTTAGGTGCTTGGCATGGCTTTATTGCTCAGCAAACAATGTATGCTAACAAAAAACACTTTAACACTACTTCTAAAAAATATATCTATCTATCAGGTTGGATGGTTGCGGCCCTTCGCTCAGAATTCGGTCCGTTACCTGACCAATCTATGCACGAAAAAACAGCTGTGCCAAAGCTAGTTGAAGAGATTTATACTTTCTTACGCCAAGCCGATACCAAAGTGTTAAACGATTACTTCCGTGAGCTAAACGCTGCTGAAGAAGCGGGTCAAGACACTAAAGCTATTTTAGACAAAATTGAAAACTTTGATTCGCATGTTGTGCCAATCATTGCTGATATCGATGCCGGTTTTGGTAACGAAGAAGCGACTTATCTATTAGCTAAGAAAATCATTGAAGCGGGTGCTTGTGCGCTACAAATCGAAAACCAAGTTTCTGATGCCAAGCAATGTGGTCACCAAGCCGGTAAAGTTACCGTACCGCATGAAGACTTCATCTCAAAAATCAATGCGCTACGTTATGCATTCCTAGAGCTAGGTGTTGAGAACGGTGTCATCGTTGCTCGTACTGACTCTGAAGGTGCGTCACTAACGCAAAAAATCCCAGTATCAAATGAGCCAGGCGATTTAGCATCTAAATACATCGACTTTATCGAGATGGAAGAAGTAACGCTTGAAGATGCTAAAGAAAACGATAGCTTGCTTAAGCATGACGGAAAATTGGTTCGTCCAGTACGTCTAGCCAATGGTCTATATAGCTTCCGTGAAGATACTAATATTGATCGTGTTGTACTTGACTGTGTAACCGCTCTAGAAAATGGCGCGGATCTATTATGGATCGAAACCCCAACGCCAAACGTCGAACACATCAAAATGATGGTTGATCGCATTAAAGAGCAGCAGCCAAAAGCGAAGCTGGTTTATAACAACAGCCCATCGTTTAACTGGACGCTTAACTTCCGTAAGCAAGTGATTGCTGCATGGGAAGCTGAAGGCAAAGACATCTCAAGCTATAACAAAGATGACTTGATGAGCGGCGATTACGACGATACAGAATTGAACACTGCAGCGGATGAGCTTGCTAAAAACTTCCAAAGAGATGCTGCACGTGAAGCTGGTGTATTCCATCACCTAATCACGCTACCTACTTATCACACTGCAGCCCTTGAGATGAATGAGCTGTCTAAAGGCTACTTCGGTGAAGACGGTATGTTGGCTTATGTCGCTGGCGTACAACGTAAAGAGATCCGTGCAGGCGTATCTGCCGTTAAGCATCAAGCTATGGCAGGTTCTGACATCGGTGATGATCATAAAGAGATCTTCTCAGGTGATAACGCACTAAAAGCTGGTGGTGGTAAAAACACTATGGATCAGTTCAAATAGGCCATAAGCTTATAGGTTAATTGATTTATCGATAGCTTTTAGATAATGAAAAACCGCCCTGCGTAATGTAGGGCGGTTTTTTTATGGGTGTTATAAGGTAGTATTCAAAAGACAATCTTTAAAATTTAGGCGTAGGATGCGCCGTGCGCACCAACAGTAAGGTTACGATCAATCACTGGTGCGCGAGGTGCACCCTACAAAAGCTGTACGTCTACTATTACTTTATATCCGTATCTTCTTTTTTAACGTCATTTTCATCCTCTCCAAACCACTCTTTACGCTTGGCAGCACTCATAGGTGATCTATTCTTAAACAACTTACGATATATCGCTTTGATAGTTCGGTATATTAGATAGAAAGCGCCAAATAGCACTACTAACCACCATAGTTGTATAATGCCAAGAGCGATTGCCCTCAACATGTTCCAACCTTCTTTAAAGGATTCACTGACTTGTGCACCAAAACTTGGGCGCTTCAGCATTAATGATTACATCGAGATTTTGGGTGGTTTCTTTATAGCTGCTGTTAGGCTGGGTAAAAGTTAAGTCTATTGTGCTGTATTTTACCTTATCTGCGATATCTAACTTTTCAAGCTGAGCGTATTCTTGCTGCTGTCGCGCTGCATAAGTGGCAGTAATCGTATCGACGTTACTATCTTGATCTTTGTCGTTTTTGCTGTTAAGGCGCTCTTGAGCCAAATCGCTTGCCATATCGCTGTTCAGCTTAGCGGCCAACTGTTCACGGTAGATATCTAAAGTCACATCTTGTGCGCTAAAGGCTTGCTCATTTAAGAACGCTACTTGCTGCTGAACTTGTTTTAAAAAGCCGCTGACCTTTTGGCGAGGGATACGTACGGTCATAGTCGCTTG
>RCMY010004073.1_pt1 | contig 12750 bp, 8 predicted proteins | sample 2041341 | NCBI WGS metagenome assembly RCMY01 (sample SAMN09708234, study PRJNA481090) | Marine sediment metagenome, whole genome shotgun sequencing project. | reverse complement strand
TATTGCCGGAATGGGCAGCGTGCTGGATGAATTTCAGACACACAGACCGCTTATCGCCTGCACCTTGATTGGTCTTATCTTGGGCGATATCACAACAGGTATTATTATTGGTGGTACATTAGAAATGATTGCTTTGGGCTGGATGAATATCGGGGCGGCTATGGCTCCTGATGCGGCTTTGGCATCAGTTATTTCGACGATTCTTGTAATCGCAGGACATCAGAGCATTGGTGCCGGGATTGCAATTGCAATGCCATTGGCAGCAGCAGGTCAGGTTCTGACTATCATCTGCCGCACGATTACAGTTTTCTTTCAACATAAAGCGGATAGCTATGGTGAAGAAGGAAACTTACGCGGTATTGATATTTGTCATTTAGGTGCATTGCTTGTTCAAGCACTTCGTGTATCCATTCCTTCAACACTCGTTGCCATGTATATTGGAACAGGTGCTGTACAGGCTTTATTGGCAGCTATTCCAACGGTTATTACAGGCGGTTTACAGGTAGCTGGCGGATTCATCGTTGTTGTTGGGTATGCAATGGTCATCAACATGATGGGCGCATCCTATCTGATGCCTTTCTTCTTCTTGGGTTTTGTTTGTGCAGCTTTCACAAACTTCAACTTGGTTGCTTTCGGTGTAATTGGGCTGGTATTGGCTATTGTATATATCCAATTGAATCCTAAATACAATACGGGCAATGGAGTGGCCGTGGCATCTGGTCCGGCTAGTGATGCTGACGACGATTTGGACGACTAAAACTAAGAAGAATAAAAGGAGGAAGATTCATAATGAAACAGCTTACGAAAAGTGATTTTTTCTGGACATTTGTCCGTTCGAACTTTGCTCAGGGTTCTTGGAATATGGAAAGAATGCAGGCTTTAGGTTATTGCTTTGGCATGGTACCTATTTTGAAAAGACTGTATGAAGGCGATGAACTTAAGCAGGCCATTAAACGCCATCTTGAGTTTTACAATACACAGCCGTTTGTAACTGCTCCAATCATTGGGATTACGGCAGCAATGGAAGAACAAAAAGCAAATGGTAAAGATATCCCAGATGGTGTCATTAACGGGATAAAAGTTGGTATGATGGGGCCATTGGCTGGGGTTGGCGATCCGATTTTCTGGGGAACGCTTCGTCCGATCACTGCAGCATTAGGTGCATCACTAGCTTTGACTGGCAGCATCGGTGGTCCGATTATTTTCTTCGTACTCTTTAATGCAATTCGTTTGGCAATCAGATGGTATGGTATTAAATACGGTTATGAAAAAGGTACGGACGTCGTCAAGGATGTTGCTGGAAATAAACTGCAAAAACTTACAGAAGGTGCATCCATTTTAGGATTGTTCGTCATGGGCGCCTTGGTAAATAAATGGACATCGGTCAACATTCCAGTTGTTGTGTCGCAGATCACTATGCAAGATGGTAAAGTGGTAACGACGACGATTCAAACAATCTTGGATCAGTTGATGCCAGGCTTGATTCCACTACTCTTAACCTTTGCTTGCATGAAACTCATGAAGAAAAAGGTCAATGCAATTTGGATCATCTTCGGTCTCTTTGCAATCGGTATTGTTGGTTTCTGGTTAGGTATCTTGAAGTAAATATCAGAAAGAAGCGGCTGCATTACGCTAGCCGCTTCTTTTTTTATAAAAATATCAAGGAATTTGGCCTAAAGACTTTACATTTTTCCAGGAATTATTTAAAATGAACATAGATGCAGATGTAGCTTTTTTTTAAATAAAAATAAGCAAGTATAAGTGAGATGACGATAAATGTTGCTTATAATTAAGCTAAATTATCGAAACTCTGCATAAATTTACTTAAATTTGTATAAAAATGACCTGACGGGGATAAGAGGAGATTGGGAATATGTTGAAATGTATCGGTGTTATGACCAGCGGCGGAGACAGCCCAGGAATGAATGCAGCAGCTCGTGCTGTTGTCAGAACGGCTCTTTTTGAAGGCGTTGAAGTATGGGGCATAAACAATGGCTATAAAGGCATGATTGAAGATGATATGCGTAAGCTTGAATCTCGCAATGTTGGCGATATCATCCAACGCGGTGGCACGTTCTTGGGAACTGCACGCAGTGCTGAGTTTAAAACAGAGGCTGGTCGCAAAACGGCTGTCGATAATTTGAAGAAGCATGGTATCCAGGGTTTAGTCATCATTGGTGGTGACGGGAGCTTAACGGGTGGATCGCTGCTTAGCAAATTGGGCATTCCGATTGTTGGGCTTCCGGGAACAATCGATAATGATGTTTGGGGCACGGATTACACGATCGGTGCTGATACGGCAGCCAATACGATTGTCGAAGCAATCAATAAATTGCGTGACACGGCATCGGCACATCGTCGTATCATCATCATAGAAGTTATGGGGAGAAAATCCGGTTGGCTTGCGATGATGGCTGGTATCGCTGGCGGAGCTGAATACGTACTCGTACCAGAAGTAAAATATGATTTGGATGAAATGTGCCAAGAGCTCAAAGAAGCCTATGATCGCGGTAAGCGTTACAGCATCGTCGTTGTTGCTGAAGGCGTTGGCAGTGCAATGGATATCGGTAAAGTCGTTGGTGAAAAAACGGGAATCGACACACGTGTATCTGTTCTCGGTCATATCCAGCGCGGTGGAGCGCCAAGCGTTGAAGATCGTATAAAGGCTAGTATGCTTGGTGAAAAAGCAGCACTCGCATTGATTTCAGGATTGTCAAATGTGGTTTTCGGCTTTGATGCTGGTAAAGTCGTCACTATTGACTTAAATGATGCGGTTTCCAATCAAAAGACATTGGATCCAGAACTCATCCGTTTAGCTCGTGTATTAGCTTAAAACATAAAGATGTCCATGCGACGATTATCGCATGGACATCTTGTTCTTTTGAACGAAAAATAGTTTTAAAAAGACACTATCTGGTCGACCCTTAAAAAGGCCTGTACGATGAATTTCGTACAGGCCTTTTGTGGCTATTTGCCAATTAGAGAACGGAGCCATCATACTGAAGAGTAGCAAAGTAATCTTCAATGGTTTCTGCTCGGCGAATGAGTTCGATGGAACCATCTTCTTTATAAAGAAGTTCGGCACTGCGCAGTTTGCCGTTGTAGTTGAATCCCATAGAATGGCCATGTGCACCAGCATCGTGGATGATGACGCGGTCACCGATATCAATCTTAGGGAGGCTGCGGTCAATCGCGAATTTATCATTGTTTTCGCAGAGTGATCCAGTAACATCGTACACATGATCGCAAGGGGCCGATTCTTTACCGACAATGGTAATATGGTGGTAAGAGCCATAAAGAGCTGGACGCATGAGATTAGCCATGCAGGAATCAAGTCCGATATAGTCTTTATAGGTGTGCTTTTCATGCAGTACCGTTGAGACGAGGTAGCCGTAAGGCCCTGTGATGGAACGGCCTAATTCCATAGCAATCGCAAGACCATTGAGACCAGCGGATATGATGATTTCTTCATAGGCTTTTTTGATGCCGCTGCCAACAAACTCAAGATCGACAGCCGTTTCTTCTGGACGGTAAGGTATGCCGACACCGCCACCAAGATTAACAAATTCAAGGCAGATACCGAGTTTATTTTTGATTTCAACGGCTAAGTTGAACATGAGTTTTGCTGTATTGATAAAAGAATTGGCATCTAGTTCGTTCGATATGACCATTGTATGAAGGCCGAAACGTTTGACACCTTTTTCTTTTGCTAAGGCATAGGCTTCAAAAAGCTGTGCTCTAGTCAAACCATACTTTGCTTCTTCTGGTTTACCGATGATGTCATTTCCTTCAATCAAAGAGCCAGGGTTATAACGAAATGACATGACCTGAGGAAAACCAGCATTCTTTTCTAAATATTCAATATGGCTGATATCGTCGAGATTGATGATAGCCCCGAGTTCGATGGCTTTTTGAAATTCATCGGCAGGGGTGTCGTTGGATGTGAGCATGATGTCTTCTCCGTGGATACCAGAGGCCTGTGCTAAAAGAAGTTCCGGCAGGGAACTGCAATCAGCGCCGGCGCCTTCTTCATGCAAAATTTGCAAAAGACGAGGATTTGGCGCAGCTTTTACTGCATAGTATTCGCGAAAGGCTGGAGCCCAGTCAAATGCTTTAAAAAGGCGGCGCATGTTGCGGCGCATGCCTTGTTCATCGTAAATATGGAAAGGCGTTGGATATTTTTCAATGATTTTTTCGAGTCTGTCTTGGACAATTGGGAAAACTTTTTCAGTCATAGTACTTTCCTCCATTTGATTTACATAGTCTTGGTGGGGATGGGGCCTAAACAAAAAGCGACCTGTCGGGAAGGTCCTGACAAATCGCTGTGTATTCATAGCGTTCGGATAGCCCTCCATACGGATGTATGACAGTCCTGTGTTTATTCAACCCAGGACCAACGATCTTGTTTACCAGCAAAATCATTTCGGCGATGTTCCCTTTCAATTCTGTTCAATGCCCGGCGGCTCTTAGAAGTTACTCTTGAACCATCGCTCCTCTACCTGTAAATATGTAATTTTTATGTATGTAAATTATAGCAAGCACAGTATAGCTTGTCAATTGAAAATTATAATCAATATAAATTAGAAGATGATTTAGCGGGCAAAGCTTGTTGGGAAAGCTTTGATATGTTATAGTAGGTAAACAGTTTTAAACATTAGTTTGCAATCTAATGAAGCTTTCGTCAATTTTATCTCAATAAAATTTAGAAATCTTTGCAGAAAAGGAATATTTTTATGGTAAAATAAAAATATATCGAATACTAGATAATATGAAATATATACTTGCCTGTTGCTGCCGGATTCATGTTGGCAGATTTTTGCAGTTCAAGGCAGAAGAAAAAAGTATGGAGATGATTTTATGTGGTTGCGGGCCTGGTCGTTATTTAAGATATTTCGTAAGGATCTATTAGTGATGGCCATTGCCGTGAGAAACCCAGCAACTCCTAGGTATATCAAGGCGCTGTTGTCTGCGGCTTTTATCTATTTGATCAGTCCTATCGACTTGATACCAGATACATTGCCTGTTGTTGGTTGGCTCGATGATGCAGTGATTGTTCCAGCAGCTGTTTGTGGTCTGCTCAATTTATTGCCAGCTCCAGTGCGGCGTGATAGCGAAACAAAGGCTGATACGCTTAGCAACAAAATGCCTTATATACTTTTTATTGCGGCAAGTATTGTTTTTGCTTGGGTGATTCTTATGATATGGGCAATGTATTCGTTGATTTTTAAATAGAAGTGATAGAATTCTAATGAGGTGTGAATTTTGAAATTATATATTGCCGAAAAACCGAGCATGGGAGCGGAAATAGCGAAGTGTCTCACCGGCCCGATCGAACGGCATGATGGGTATTTGGTAACCAAAGGCGGGGTTGTGACCTGGGGGTTTGGCCATATTCTGCGCCAGGCGGAACCAGATGAATACGATGCAAAATATAAAATGTGGCGTTCAGAAGACTTGCCGATTGTTCCGGCAGTTTGGAAATTGCTCGTCGATAAATCTTGCGTCAAACAGTTTAATACAATCAAGGGCCTTATTGAAAAAGCCGATGAAATCGTCCATGCAGGTGACCCTGATAGAGAGGGGCAGTTGTTGATCGATGAGGTATTGGATTATGTGCAGAATGAAAAGCCAGTAAAACGAATTTTGCTCAACGCTTTAGATGAGAAGAGCATTCAAAAGGCAAATGCTTCATTGCGAGACAATAAGGAATTTTATAATCTAAAACAGTCGGCTTTAGCTAGAGCCAGGGCTGATTGGCTGATTGGAATGAATTTGTCTAGGGCTTATACACTGGCGGCGCGCCGTGCGGGACACCGCATTGTCTTGCCTATTGGACGAGTCAAAACACCAACATTGGCATTAGTCGTCAGGCGGGAAAGAGAGCTTAAAGATTTTATCCCGGTTGACTACTATACAATTAAGGCAGAATTTTCCCATGAAAATGGAGATTTTTGGGCAAATTGGAAGGCTGGCGAAGAACAGCGTGGGCTAGATTCCGAGGGGCGACTGCTTAATGCAGAAATCGCTGAAGCTTTGTTACAGCGTTTTGCCTCGTCATCTTCGAAAGGGGTTATTTCCCTTTATCAAAAAAGTGAAAAAAAAGAACCCCATCGTCTTCCATTTTCGTTATCGTCCCTACAGGTCATGGCAGGAAAAAAATTTGGTTATGAACCGCAGCTCGTGCTAGATACGGCACAAAAACTTTACGAACGAAAATTGACGACGTATCCTCGATCGGATTGTGAATATCTTCCGGTCAATCAATTTGCGGATGCTAAAGTTATTTTAGCGAATTTAGCACAAGGTGATGATTCAGCCCTAAGTCAATGGAGTAAGGCCGGAGACAGCAAAATGAAGAGTCGGTGCTGGAATGATAAAAAGATTTCAGCCCATCATGCGATTATTCCGACACAAGTTAAGGTAAAGACCTTGCAGTTAAGTGAAACGGAAAGAAATATATATTTCCTTATCGCGCAGGCTTATATAGCACAGTTTTATCCACTTCATATTTATGATCAAACAAAAGTGGAAATCGATTATGAAGAAGAAAAATTTACAGCTAGTGGACGAGTGGTAAAAGAGGCTGGTTGGAAAGCGCTTTATTCAGGAGATACAGATAAAGACGACGAAAAAGATGAAAGTGCACTTTTGCCGGCGATGAAAAAGAAAGACAGCGTGGATTATAAAAATGGCAAAGTTGACAAAAGGGCTACAAAGCCGCCTGTTCGCTTTACCGCAGCAACACTTTTGGCCGGTATGAAGGAAATCCATAAATATGTCAAAGATGAAGAATCCAAAAAGAAGTTGAAAGATGTATATGGAATTGGTACAGAAGCAACGAGAGCGACAATCATCGATGATTTGATCAAACGGAAGTTTTTGCGTTCTGAGGGAAAGAAAAAATATTTAATTCCAACAGACGCGGCGTATTTGTTGGTCGATGCATTGCCAGATGAGATGATTTATCCGGATTCGACGGCGATATGGGAAGATCATTTGCATTCAATGGCAGAAGGTGAAGGGGAACTAGAAGAATTTTTGGCAGCTCAAATCAAGTTTGCGACGCTGCTTTGTCAAAAAGCACTTGCTGTTGAATTGCCTGTACAGGGAGAATATCCTTGTCCGCGTTGTAAAAAAGGCGTCATGTTGAAAAGACATGGAAAAAATGGAGACTTTTGGGGCTGCTCAAATTATCCCCGTTGTCGAATGAGTTGCGATGATAAAGCAGGTGTGCCGGATTTTTCATCGGCGAAGGCGCCAAGGCAAAATAGCCCTGGACCTAGAAATGTGGCAACGGATATTTTGGATGATGATTTTGCTCCAATGATATCGGCTATGGATATGATAGCGCAAATGAACGCGGCAAAAGCACAGCGGGAAAAGGCATCTGCAAATCCTTTGGAAACGTTGGCACAAGCTTCTTCGCCGAAAGGTTTGCCACTTTGCCCTCGCTGCCGTGAAGGCAATCTTCGCCGTATCAACGGCAAAAATGGAGTTTTTTGGGGTTGTACGAATTATCCACATTGCACAGCAACCTATGATGATATAAAAGGAAAACCAAATACTTGATATGAGGAGAAAAATATGAGTGAAAAATTTTTAAAGCTGGGTCTAGGTGAAGACTTGGTTCAGGCCATGGATAAAATGAACTTTATCGATCCGACACCGATTCAAGAGCAGGCAATACCGAAAGCCTTGATTGGAGAAAATATCGTTGGCCAGTCAGCTACTGGTACGGGAAAGACATTGGCTTACCTATTGCCGCTTGTTCAAAAAATTGATATAAATTCTTCAGCTGTGCAGGCAGTTGTGTTAGCTCCGACGTATGAATTGGCTATGCAGATCAATCAGCATTTACAAAAACTTTTGGAAATGAGCGCTTTACCTATTCGAAATTTAGCCTTGATCGGTGGAGCGAATGTTGCTCGTCAAATGGAAAAGCTTAAGAAAAAACCACAAATCATTGTGGGGTCAGCGGGACGCATCATTGAGCTTCAGAAAAAAGGGAAGCTTAAACTTCAGCAAGTCAAAATGCTTGTACTTGATGAGTTCGATCGCTTGCTCGATGATCAAAACCAGGAATCCATCGCAAAAGTCCAACAGATGGTAGCCAGGGATTGTCAGTATCTATTGTTTTCAGCAACTGCTCCGGGCAAGGCGTTGGACCGTGCTGACTTCCTAGCGAAACCACAGGTCATTAAGGTCAATGATCGTGCGATACTACAGCCGCAAATTGAAAATTGTTATTTTCTTGTTGAATTCCGTGATAAAGTAGAAATGCTAAAAAAACTATCGAAGACATTGGCTGTTAAGAGAGCCTTGGTGTTTGTCAATAAAGCTTATGATGTAGATGTGGCTCTTGAAAAACTGATTCATGGTGGCATGAAAGCAGCGTCTCTTGTGGGTTCTTCGGATAAGATTTCGCGCCAAAAAGCGATTGCTGATTTTACGAAAGGCAATATCAATTTGCTTTTGGCGACGGATATAGCGGCTAGAGGATTAGATATCCCTAATGTCGATTATGTATTTAACTTGGATTTGCCAGAAAATGAAAAAGTCTATTTGCATAGAGTTGGCCGTACGGGTCGTGCTGGTGCGAAGGGGACGGCGATTACGTTGGTAGATTCTAAAGAAATTACTAAATTTGCCGCTATCGGACAAAAACTTCAAGTTAAATTTTTGGCTAAAAAATTAGCCCAAGGGCAGGTCATGGACTTTATCGTAAGGCCTGCACATCAAAGAATCATAAGAGAAGATTTTAGGAGGTGAACACCTATAGCTGCTTTTAACGCAGCATAGGTATTTATTGGATTTTTGGACAGCTTTGTTTAAGTTGGCAATAATTTTGTTTTTGGTATTTATGAATGGTTTTTTTGTAGCCGCGGAATTTGCTGTGGTGAAGATTCGTTCTTCTAGACTAGAAACAATGATACAAGACGGCAATAAGCGAGCGAAATACGCAAAAAAACTCACAGACCATCTCGATGCTTCCTTATCGGTCACGCAGCTCGGCATTACACTGGCTTCATTAGGTTTGGGCTGGATTGGCGAACCTACAGTTGCAGCTATGTTGCATCCACTGATTGAATTTTTTGGTCTTTCGCCAGAAGTAGGACATTCCATTTCTTTTGTCATTGCGTTTTCATTCATCACCGCATTGCATATCGTTTTGGGTGAATTGACACCAAAATCATTGGCAATCCAAAAAGCGGAGTCGGTGGTTTTGGGCATAGCATTTCCAATGCTTTTATTTCAGCGTGTCATGTATCCGGCGGTTTGGGTACTTAACCATGTTGCGAATTGGGTGCTTAAAAAACTTGGTTTTGAAGTGAACAGTGAAGATGATGCAGCTCATACAGAGGCTGAAATTCGTATATTGATGGAGGAGAGCCATAAACAAGGTTATATCGATAAGACAGAACTTACTTTTGTCGATAATGTATTTGACTTTTCAGATCGTCATGTTAGAGAAATCATGATTCCACGTACTGATATGATTTGCCTGTATTTGGAAGATTCTTTTGCTGAAAATGTTGATTCAGAAGTATCAATTAGCAACGTCATGCTTAAAACAGGGCAGGCAAGCTATGGCGCGCTTAATTTAGGCTTGCATGTCAATGATAATGCGATAAAGGTATTAAACAATCGTATGAGCCTAATGGCTGCTATTAATGAGCAACTCATAGAACAGCAACGCTTGCCTGTCGCCAGCCTGCACTGGATTAATCAAGTTCATGGCAAGCAGGTTCATGATATTGATGCCAGCTCGCTTAGTATGCGTCCGGTCGCTGCCGATGCCCTAGTCAGTGAGCAGCCCCAGCTCGGATTGGCTATCATGACTGCCGATTGCGTACCTATCGTCTTATACCAACCAGCAAGTGGCAAAATAGCCGCGATTCATGCTGGTTGGCAAGGGCTGGCTTGTGGCGTCATTCAGGCAACAGCCGAACGATTTACGATAAACGCGCCCATCATGGCATGGATAGGGATTTGTATCAGTCAGCCCAATTATGAAGTGGATTATCAGGTTCGCGATAAGCTACTAGCAGGCTGCATAGAAAATAAATTGTTATCAGCTGAGCATCTGGACAATTTTGCAGCGCTATTTTCAATATCAGCTAATAGCGTTTCTGATTCTAAAGCGGTTAGTACAGACGTTGATACTATTTGTTCAGCTGATGCTACTGACAGCAATGATAAAATAAAGCTAGACTTACCGAAGCTTGCCAAATACCAGTTAGAAGCTTTAGATATTCGCGTCTCCAATGATTCAGCTATCGACTGTAGCTATGCTAATACTAATTATTACTCTTATCGGCGACAGACCCATTTGCAGCAGCCCGCAACAGGGCGTATGGCATTGATTATCGTGCGCAGTTTGGCCATTTAGCTATATAGTGCGTTCACTATGAAGAGGCAGGCTTTTAATATTGAAATGCTTAGTAATAAAAAATAGCAGGCTAAGACCTGCTATTTTTATTGCCAATTCGAGAGCTTACATTAACAGGTAGGTGATATTAACAGACAGAGTCACTAGATTTTGGTACTGATAGTCCGAACAATGGGCGTAAGTATAGCGCTAAGAAAGTGCCTGCCATTGCGAGTATGCCCCAAATATAGCCGTGCAAACTGAAAGAGGCAATACCACCGAAGTAAGCACCGATGTTGCAGCCGAAAGCAAGCCGCGCTCCATATCCCATCAATAATCCACCGATAACTGAAGCGGCAAAATTGCCGACTGTAATGTTTGTGAATTTGAATAAACCGCCAGCCGCCGAAGCGATGAAGGCGCCAATAATTATACCGATATTCAATACGGTAGTAGAATCTGCAAAAATAGAGGCGTCAAGCGCTGCTGCATTGGCCCCTTGCCAATAACCCCAACTGGCCACATCGACCCCCAAAGTGCTGGCAATTTTGGAGCCCCATAAGGTAAATGCAGAAGTGATGCCCCATGGCTGGCCGCGCGTTATCAAGGTCAGAGCATTAAGAACGGCTAAAACAATCGCCGCTGCAAACAGAGGCCAAGAACCACGAAAAATCCGTTTCCATCCGACTGCAGAAGGCACAGGCGCCATTTTAGGCGCTTTACTTTTTCTCTCAACGATTAACGTCATCCAAGCAATGAAACCAAAAAGCGCAAGCGATACTATCCAAGCGCCTGTATAACCAAGCCCTGTAGAAGTAGCGAGAGAAAAAGGTTCAAACGCGGGCATCTCTTCTGTCCAGAATGGCAGATGGTAAGCACCAATGGTCGCTCCGATGATAAAGAAAATGAAAGTCACAAACATAACCGAGCGTCCACCTCCTACGGCGTAGAGCGTACCAGAAGCACAGCCACCGCCAAGTTGCATGCCGATACCAAATACGAAGGCTCCTACTAACAGACTGACACCCACTGGGGATACGTAGCCTGCGACCGGACCACCAAAAATGGTCATGCCATAGGCAAGTATCGGTGCAAATAACGTCACTGCGACCGCTAGCATTAGCATATGGGATCGCATAGCCTGCCCATTGCCGACCGCCATCAGTCGTCTGAACGCCGAAGTAAATCCAAAACGAGCATGGAAAAGGGTATAGCCTAGTAGTAAGCCAATACCCAGAAGAAGCGATTGGGAAATATGCTGTGTATTAAGTAAATAAACCAGTAAAAGAAATCCAGCGCTGGCGCCTCCTGCTATTAAAGCTTTCTGCGGCGCACTTAAAGTGAGGTTTTCTCTTACAATTGGACCTTTTGTATCGTTTACGGGTTGAACTCTAGCAGTTGTAGTAGTCAAGGTAATAACGTCCTTTTCCGATGAGTTTGGTCGGAATTAATTTTTATAATAGTTTTGTATAATAATATTTTGGAAAGGTTAAGTCGATTTTTGGCGTTTGTTAAATCCTATTGAACAGATGAATGGTAATCGCACCATCATAATCCTATTGTTATTAAAGTAAATACACCACTACTAGAAGAATGGGAATTAGCATATGATAATAGGTAATAACAGCGGTTTAGCGCCGATTCTGTAAATCTTGACTGGCGCTAACGCCAATGTTGAGTTTGTTGTTTAGACCAATCGTCATTACTTACATAAGTTAGTTGATAAACTGTAAAATCGCGCTACAGTGTGTAATGATATTTTTGTCAATGTAACGATTATAACGACGGCTAAAATATTTATCGGGGTCAGGCCTCTCCATATTGCTCAATAGTGGGTCGGATAGCACTGATTATTATGCATCGCTTGGCTATTGCTAATATTAATCAAATTTAGCCATTTTCAGCCTATTAACTTTTATTATTCAATCAATTATTTATTACCTATTATTAGAGTTCGTATGAATACATCTGTAGCATCGTCTTCACCAGCAATCAATACTGATAATCCCCCGACTGTAACAATAGCGGTTGTTTATCATAGCAACTATGGCCACACTAAGCGCGTAGCGGAAGCGGTCGTCACAGGGGCGCGCCAACAGCTGCCAGCAGCGCAAGCCAAAGCAGTCGATGTTCATGATGTCGATTGGGAGTTTTTGGACCAAGCAGACTTATTGGTTTTTGGTAGTGCAGTCTATATGGGTAGCGTGACTGCTGAATTTAAGACCTTTATGGATGAGACCTCAAAGCGGTGGTACCATCGGAAATGGGAAGGGAAGTGGGCCGCCGCTTTTGCCAACTCAGGGGGATTGAGCGGTGATAAGCTTGCTGTATTACAGCAGATTTGCCTCTATGCTATGCAACATGGTATGAACTGGATTGGA
>RCMY010004072.1_pt1 | contig 12753 bp, 12 predicted proteins | sample 2041341 | NCBI WGS metagenome assembly RCMY01 (sample SAMN09708234, study PRJNA481090) | Marine sediment metagenome, whole genome shotgun sequencing project. | reverse complement strand
CCGGTCCTATGAAGAGACGGATCGCCCGACCTATTTCCGCATCAATCAGGCCATTCACAAGGCGATTTTAAAGGCGGCGGAGAATGAAACCCTGCTTAGATCGCACGAGCTTTTGGCCTACCGCGTCCAGCGCGCGCGCTATCAGGCGAACCTGACGCCGGAACGCTGGCGCGCGGCGGTTGAGGAACACGAGGCGATTGCCGAGGCTTTGTGCGCGCGCGACGCCAGCACCACGGCGCGGCGGATGAAAGAGCATCTGTTGAAAAAACTCGCCTCGATATCGGCCAAAGGCTAGGCCTGTATCACACCAGAAACCGCTCTGGCGACAGCGCCGCGATCACCTCTGGTGCAAGCTCGGACTTCTGCCCAAGGACAAGCGCCGCGCTCAGGCGCGACAACGCGGGCGCGGTCTGAACACCGTAACCACCCTGCCCCGCCAGCCAGAAAAATCCGCGTGCCTCGGGGGCAAACCCGGCCACCGGCGTGCGGTCGGCGACAAAGCTGCGCAGACCGGCCCAGCTATGTTCGACCCGCGTCACCGGCACCGTCACCGCCTGTTCAAACCGGTGCAGCCCTTCGGCAAGCACCATGTCATCGGCCCAGGCATCATGCGGCTCAACCGGGTCTTCATCGGCAGGCGACACCATAAGCTTGCCGGCCTCTGGCTTGGCATACCAAGTCTCTGAAATCGAGCCGAACACCGGCCATTTTTCGCAATCATGACCTTCGGGTGCAGGGATGATCGCGGCCGAGCGGCGCATCGGCTGTAGCCCCACCTGTGCCACACCCGCGCGCAACGCCACCTCATCGGCCCAGGCCCCGGCGGCATTGACCAGCATCGGTGCCCTGAACGTGCCCTGCGGCGTCTCGACCTGCCAAACCGCGCCGTCATGGCGGATCTCGCCGACCCGCGCGCCGGTCACGACCCTGCCGCCATTGCTGCGCAAAAACCGGGCATAGCCCTGCAACATCCGGTCAACGTCGATGCCCTGCGCGCCATGTTCGATCATCGCGCCCGCAATCCGATCCGCGCGCAGGATCGGCACGATCTCTGCCGCTTGCGCCCCGGTCAGGCGCTCTATCCCGGTCGAGCCGTCAAGGTAAGCGTCAAGCACCGGCAGCTCGTCCTCGCTCGCCACCATCAATTCACCACGCGGGCTAAGCAGGGGGCCCTCGCAAATATCGCCGGGGTTCTCAAAAATCGGCTCTGCGGCGGCGTTAAGCGCGCGCAAAGTTGCGTTGCCATAGTTACGAATGAAAATCGCCGCCGAGCGCCCGGTCGAGTGATAGCCAAGCTGCGCCTCGCCCTCAAGCAGGACCACACGCGCGCCGCCGCGCGCAAGCTCTGCCGCGGCACTGACCCCGGCGATCCCGCCGCCGATCACGATCACATCCGTGTGGGTCATACGCTTTCAAATCCAGTCAAGGCAGCGGTCAGATTCTGGCCCAACTCGTCACAAAGATAGCCGCCCTCTTGCACAAAAAGCACCGGCAGGCCAAGCCCGGCAATCGCCGCGCCGATACGGCCAAAGCCCGGCGTCGTGATCGCCAGCCCCTTGAACGGATCCCCCTCATAGGCGTCAAGCCCAAGCGCCACAACAACCACATCCGCACCAAAAGCGGCGACCCGTTCAAGCGCTGTTTCCAGCACCTTGAGATAGGCATCATCGCCCGTGCCGCGCGCCAGCGGCAGGTTGAGATTATAGCCAATCCCGCGCCCCTCTCCGCGCTCGTCTGCGTGGCCCCAGAAGAACGGATAGAACCGCGCAGGATCGGCATGAATCGACACGGTCAGCACATCGTCGCGATCATAGAAAATGCCCTGAGTGCCGTTGCCGTGATGCACATCGACATCCAAAATTGCGGCCCGCAGCCCCTTGGTGCGCAACCGTTCGGCGGCGATCCCGGCATTGTTGAGAAAGCAGAACCCGCCCGCCAGATCGCCAAAGGCATGATGCCCCGGTGGGCGGCAAAGCGCATAGCCCGCCCGCGCCCCATCCGCCAAAAGATCCGCGCCGGTGATGGCCGATTGCGCTGACCAATAGGCGGCCTCCCATGTGCCCTTACCAATCGGACAGGCCGTATCAGCCTGATGATAGCCCGCCTGCCCGGCGGCTGATTTCGGGTAATTATCTGATCGGTTCGTGGGATGGATATTCGGGATCACCTCTTCGCCCGCGTCCTCGATCCGCTGCCAGCGGGTGTAGATATTCTGAAGAAAGGTCACGTATTCGGGCGAATGCAACGCCGCAATCGGGCCAAGCCCGGTGTCGCGTGGCGCAATGAACTCACAGCCCGCGCCTTCGGCCCCGTGATGCAGGCGGGCGATACGCTCAGGCTGTTCGGGGCTGGGCAGGACCTTGCCATTGGCCATGAAATGTTTTGGATCATGGCGCCACTGGCGGTCGTCGAAAATGGCCTTCATTGCGCATTCCTTATCAATCGTTGCATTGCGTCCCGCGACAGGCGCATCGTCGTGGCATTGGTCTGTGGCTCGAACCCGAGCCGCGTGTAAAATCGGCGCGAAGCGTCGCTATGGGCATAAACCGCCAATGTCATCCACTCCGCCCCCCAAAGCAGGCCCGCACGCTCTGCCACCTGTGCCAAAAGGGTCTGGCCCAATTTACGCCCGCGCGCCGCCTCTGCGACCCAGAGGTCAGAGACATAAACCCCCGCAGCCCCGCGCGCCGTCGAAAATACCGGACCAAACAGAGCGGCCCCCATAACCGCGCAGTCCTCCAAGGCCAGCATCCCATAGGCAGCGGGCACCGGCCCAAATAGTCCCTGGCGCAAAACATCGGCCCCGGCCAGATGCTCATCGCCCAACTCAATGCTGAGCGCGCTCAACGCGCGGTCCAACAGGTCCAGATCATCGGCACTTTGCACCGGGCGAAAGTCCAAGTCACCCACCCTTCAGATCGCCGTCTTATCTGCGCCCTTGAGGCCCAGAATTGCGCGGGCCTGATCGGGAGTGGCAACGGTGCGGCCCAGGGCCTCGACAATATCGCGGATCTTGCTGACCTGTTCGGCGTTACTGCGCGCAAGCGTGCCGCGCGCAATCGTAAGGCTGTCCTCAAGCCCGACACGCACATGCCCCCCCATGGCCGCCGACATGGTGATCAGGGGCATCTGATGTCGCCCCGCCGCCAGAACCGAGAACATATAATCCTCGCCAAAAAGCTTGTCCGCGATGCGCACCATATGGGTCAGGTTCTCGGGGTCCGGCCCCATGCCGCCCAACACGCCAAACACGAATTGAATGAAAAACGGCGCCTTGATCAGGCCCCGGTCGGCAAAATGGCGCAGCATGTAAAGATGGCTGAGATCGTAACACTCAAACTCGAACCGCGCGCCGCGCTCCTGGCCAAGCTCGGTCAGGATACGGGCGATATCGCGCGGCGTGTTCTTGAAGACAAGGTCGTCGGACCCCTCAAGAAACGGCTTTTCCCAGTCGTATTTCCAGTCCGAAATCCGCTCGGCCATCGGGTAGAGCGCGAAATTCATCGTCCCCATATTAAGCGAGGCCATTTCCGGCTCGGCCTGCTTTGGCGCCGCCAGCCTCTGGTCAAGGGTCATCACCGCGCTGCCGCCGGTGGATATGTTGAGAACCGCATCGCTTGCCTGTTTGAGGCGGGGCAGAAAGCCCATGAAATGATCGGGCTCGGCCGAGGGTTTACCACTTTTGGGGTCGCGCGCGTGCAGGTGCAGGATCGCCGCGCCCGCCTCGGCGGCGCCAAGGCCCGCCGCCGTGATCTCATCGGCGGTGACCGGAAGGTGCGGCGACATGCTTGGCGTGTGGATCGAGCCGGTCAGGGCACAGGTGATGATAATTTCGCGCATCCCCGCCCCTACGCGATCTTGTCGAGGCTGGGTCGGATTTCGGCGGTAAATTGTGCCAGGGCGGCCTCCAGCATGTCGGTGATCTCGTCCAGATGGGTCTCATTCACGATCATCGGCGGGCAGACAAGGATATGATCGCCCTCAATGCCATCACGGGTGCGGCGTGAATAGACGATAAGGCCCTTGTCATAGGCGATCTGCACAAAGCGGTCAAAGGCGCGCAACTCTTTGGGCAAAGGCGCCTTGGTGGCGCGGTCCGACATGAATTCGAAGGCGGTCAAAAGGCCCATGCCGCGCACATCGCCGATGATCGCATGGCGATCCATCAACCCGCGCAAACGGGTCAAGAGTTTTGCCCCCATCAGGGCCGCATTCTGCACCAGCCCCAGACGCTCGATCTCGTCGATCACGGCAAGGCCCGCGGCGCAGGCCAGCGGATTGCCGGCATAGGTGAAGCCGTGCAAAAACCCGCCGGCATCAAGCACCGGTTCAACCAGACGCTCATGCGCCACCATTCCGCCAAGCGGCATATAGCCGGCGGCAAAGCCTTTCGACATGACCATGATATCAGGCGCAAGATTCCAGTGCTCCGAGGCCAGAAATTTGCCGGTACGCCCGGCACCGGTCATTACCTCGTCGAGGATCAGCAACACGCCATATTCGCGGCAAATCTCTTGCACGCGCTCCATATATCCGCGCGGCGGCACAAGCGCACCGGTCGAGGCCCCGCCGACCGGCTCGACAATAAAGGCGAGCACAGAGTCCGGCCCTTCGGCCAAAATCTGGGCCTCAAGCATATTGGCATAATGATGCCCGGTCGCGATGTCGTCGGGGTCAAGCCCGTCAAGATAAGCGCGCGGCGCGGGAATTTTGGGCATCATCTGCATCATCGGCTCGAACGGCTTGGTCAGCGGCGCATAGCCGGTGATCGCCAAGGCCCCGAGGGTACAACCATGATAGCTGGGGCTGCGCGAAATCACCTTCCAGCGGCTGCCCTGCCCGACGGCCAATGCATATTGCCGCGCCAGTTTGATCGCGCTTTCCACCGCCTCGGACCCACCCGAGACAAAGAACACCTTGCTCAAACCCTCCGGTGTCAGAGACGCAGTTTTCGACGCCAGCTTTTCCGATGCTTCGGTTTCAAAATGAAGCCGATATCCAAAGGTCGATTTCTCCATCTGGCGGCGCATCGCCTCTAGCACATTCTCGTTGGAATGACCGATGTTACAGACCATCGCGCCCGACGATCCGTCAAGATAGCGCTTGCCATCGACATCCCACATGTAAACGCCGCGTGCCTGATCCAGCACTGGCTTGCGCTCTCTGCCCTGATAAAAAAGGTGGCTGGGTTTTGCACTCATGATCTTATCCCGGAAGGGCCGCGCAATCTTGCGGGCGAAGGTGCAGATTTACCTCGTCGCCCACGGCAAAGGGGCGCTCGTCGATCATGTTGATGGCCTGTAACTGGGTGTCGCCTGCGCGCACGAAATAACGCACGGCCTGACCCTGATAATCGACCGTTTCCACGCGCGCCGGAACCGAAATAACGCCTTTGGGCGCAGTGGCCCTGGACAACACGATTTTTTCGGCCCGCACGATAAGCTTGGCGGCGCCTTTTGATTTAAGATTGGGGGCCTTTTCGGCCGGGATATCCATGCCGCCAAAAACCGGCGCCTCAATCCCCACGGACGCGCCACCATAGGTGGTGCAGGTGGCGTCAAAGATGTTCGACGCGCCCAGGAAATTCGCCACAAATTCAGAGGCCGGCGTGTTGTAGACCTCTTCGGGCTTGCCGACCTGTTCAACGCGACCCTCAGACATGACGACAATAAAGTCGGACATCGCAAGCGCCTCGGATTGATCATGGGTCACAAACACGGTGGTGACGCCAATGCGCTCCTGAATGCGTTTAAGTTCAACGCGCATATCTTCGCGCAGGTTGGCATCAAGCGCCGAAAGCGGCTCATCCAGCAACAAAACATCCGGCTCGATCACGATGGCGCGGGCAAGCGCGATGCGTTGTTGCTGACCGCCCGACAATTCCTTGGGATAGCGATGCCCGACATCGGGAAGCTGCACCAGCTCAAGCGCATCCTTCACCTTGCCCGGAATATCGGCACTTGGCACATCGCGGTACTTGAGGCCAAAGGCCACATTCTCGGCCACGGTTTTATGCGGAAAAAGCGCGTAGTTCTGAAACACCAGCCCCAGATTGCGTTTGTGGATCGGCACATCATTGACCCGCTTGTCACCGATCAGGATTTCGCCCTCGGTCGGGTCCAGAAGCCCGGCAATCATCCGCAAATTCGTGGTCTTGCCACAGCCCGACGGCCCCAGCAGAGTCACAAACGCCCCTTCGGGTATCTCAAGCGAGGTCTGGTGAACGGCGGTAAAGCCGCCAAACCGTTTGACGATGTTTCTCAGGGTGACGGCGCTCATTGGCGGCCTCCTTGGGCGGGCAGAAAAGGGGTGGCCCGCCCCGGCAATGGCCGGGACAGGCAAGGGTTAGCTAGGCTTAGTAGCCCTTTTGAACGCGACCAAAGGTCTTGGTCCATTCCTGTTCGTGCTCGTTCCAATAGGCCGGATCGGCAAAGGTCAGGTTCGCCAATGTACCGGTCGGATCAAACGCCGGCAGCGTCGGAATCTTGGTGCCAAGATCAACCTTGGTCGGGTCAAGCGCGGGCGGATAGTTCTGGCCTTCGGCCACCGCAATCGAGGTTGCCGGATCAAGCATGAAGTTCAACAGTTCTTCACAGGCCTCCATCGGGCTGCCTTTGATCACGAACAGACATTCCTGCCAGCCATAGCCGTTGGGCGGGTCCATATAGCCGATGTCATGGCCCTGTTCCTGAAGTGCGAAAATCCGGCCCGACCAGCCTTCGGTCACGTGGATTTCCTCTTCGGCGAGCAGGCTCATCAATTCGGCGCCCGAGCCCCAATATTTCAGCGACAGGTCGCGATGCTTGCGAATGGCATCCCAGACGGCATCCATATCGGTCGCGCCGTTCGGGTCCTGATCCGTTTGCAGCGAGGCAAACCAGATCCGTGTACGCCAGTCGCCCCAGCCGGCAATCTTGCCCTTATGGCCTTCGTCGATCAGGATCTTGGCGCCTTTTTCCTTCATCTCGTCGTCCGAGATATACTTGCGGTTATAGGCAAGACCGGTGGTGCCATAATCATAGGGTACACTGGACAGCGTGCCGTCGGTTACCTTGCGGAACACATCGACCAGCTTGGGGATAACGTATTTCAGGTTGGGGATATTGTCCTCGTTCAGGACACTGGAAAAGCCAAGGTTGTGATAGCGCGCATAGTCGAACACGCCCGACAGGTGAGCGATGTTGTATTCGCCATCCTGGCTCGCCTTGATCCGGCTGATATATTCATCGGGGCCACCAAAGGTGCCATCGACCACGTTGATGCCGGTCGCGGCGGTGTAGGGGTCAAAGGCGTGCTCGCGGAATGCCTCCGAAACCACACCACCCCAGCCGTCAAAGCGCACTTGCGATACCGTCTGGGCACTGGCGTATTTGGCAAAGGGCGTCTGCACGCCGTACGCCAGACCCGCCGCACCGATCAGGCCGAGAAAGCTGCGCCGATCCAGATCGCCATTCATATACCGCTCGCGCATGCGCTCAAGCCGGGTGGTGTTGTCCATTTTCTTGGTCATTTTCATCTCCTTGTTGACTGGGTTCTTTATCTGTTCGGACGGTTCTAACTGCCGCCCTTGCTTGCCACCTTGCGCGCAATCGCCAACCCGATAAGGGGCAGGCCCACGGTCATGAAAATCATCACCGTGCCCAGGGCGTTGATCTCGGGGCTGATGGAATTGCGCAGCATGGCGAAAATCTGTGTCGGCACAGTTTCGACCCCGCCGGGTTTCCAAAACAGCGTGCCGGTGATGTCATCAAAACTGATCGTGAAGGCGAACAGCCCCCCCGCCAGCACCGCTGGCATCATCAGCGGCAGGGTGATTTCGAAAAACGTCTGGCGCGGGCTGGCACCAAGGCTAAGCGCGGCCTCTTCGATATCGCGCTTGATACTGACAAGGCGGGCCTGCACCACCAATATCACGAAAGGTAGCGTAAAGATCACATGCCCGGCCAGCAAAAGCGGGAAGCTTTTCGGCAGGCCAAGAAAGTTGAGAAACAACAACAAGGCCACCGCTAGCACCACCTCGGGCACCAGGATTGGTGCGATCAGCATGGTGGTGATCATGTTGCGCCCCGGCACGTTATAGCGCACCAGCGCCAGACTGGCCAAAACGCCCAAAGTGGTCGAAAACACCGCCGTCAGCGTGCCCAGAATGATCGAAGTGCGAAAGGCGCGCAAAATCGCCTCGTTCTGCGCCAGCTCCAGAAACCAGCGAAACGAAAACCCGGTCATCGGAAAGCTGCCGAACTGGCTTGCGTTAAAGCTAAGTAAGACCACCACCGCGACCGGCAGGAACATGAAGATGTAAACCGCGATCGCCCAGACGCGGATAAGGTGCCAGCCAAGGTTGGTTTTATCCGCCATCAGCCCAGCCCCTTCATCAGCTGCGCCATGCCAAGATAGCGATTGTAAATAAGAACGAGCGCCCCAAGCACCGCCAAAAGCATCAGGCTAAGCGCGCTGCCAAGCGGCCAGTTGAGCTGGGTGATGATGGCCTCGAACACCAGATTGGCGAACATTGCATCTGTCGGCCCGCCCAACACCAAAGGCGTGATATAGGTGCCCGCGCCAAGCACAAAACACAACAATCCCCCCGCCGCCAAGCCCGGAAGCGACAGCGGCAGCGTGACCTGCAAAAACGCCTGCCACCGTGTGGCGCCTAGCGAATTGGCCGCATCCTCAAGATTGGTGTCGATGCCATCAAGGCTGACGAACACATTCAGCACCATGAACGGCAGCAGGAAATGCACCAGCCCAAGCACCACGGTGGTTTGATTATATAGCATCTGGATAGGCTCATCTATGATCCCGATCCAGAGCATGAAGGTATTGAACGCCCCCGAGACGCCCAGAATATTGATCCAGCTCATCGTGCGGATGATGTAGCTGATCCAGAACGGCAGCATCAAAAGCAAAAGCAAAATCGCCTTGTTGCCGCTGGAACGGGAAATGAAATAGGCCGCCGGATAGCCCATCAAGGCACAGACCACTGTGGTGATCATGGCGATCTTCAGCGTGCCCATCAGGATATTGCGATAAAACGCGTCGCTCAGCACCTCTTGCCAGTTGTCGAGGAAAAACCCGACCTGATCCGCGCCTGTCGAGGTGCGAAGCCAGAATGAATAGACCACAATGAACACCAGCGGCACGAACAGCAAAAGCACCACAGCGCCTAGCGCCGGTGAAAGCAATATCCAAGGTTGTCTTGCCTCGCGGGCTTCGACTGACATGCGGCATCCCTACCCAAGCGGACCCGCCAATGCGGGGTTGCGATCAGGATGCAAACCGGGCAAGCATAAATCCAATAGATAATGAGAATTATGACAATAGATGAAATCAATGGATGATCAGGACAGCCCCGAACGCATCATGCGCGAAATGGACTGGAACCTGCTGCGCACCTTTGTCGTGCTGGCACAGGCCCGCTCTGTCACCGATGCCGCCACCCGGCTCCGCCTGACTCAGCCGTCTGTTTCCACCGCGTTGAAACGATTGGAAAATCGGGTTGGAAAGAAGCTTATTGATCGCAGTCCGGGGCACTTTCAACTGACCGATGCGGGTCAGGTTCTCTATCGCGAGGCGGTGGATATTCAGGGCTCTATCCTGCGCCTCTCGACCCTGATGCGCGACATGACAGACGAGGTGACAGGCCATGTGCGCCTGTCACTGGCGAGCCATGTCATCTGCCCGCTTTTTAATCAGGTGCTGGCCGAATTTCACTCCGAAAATCCCCGCGCGACCCTGTCGATCGACGTTTTCACCTCGGCCCTGGCGATTGATACGGTCACTGCGCGCTCGGCCTCGTTTGCGATCTGCCTTGTGCATCAGCGCAATTCCAAGCTCGAGTATAAACGCCTGTTCCGGGAATATTTCGGCCTGTTCTGCGGCCCGCCGCATGCCTTGTTCGGGCGCAAGAACCTGACCCGTGCCGATCTTGCGGGACATTCTGCGGTCAGCTTTGGCACCGACCGCCTTCAGGACGCCCTCAAGCCCGTGACCCTGATGCGTGCGCAGGCCGAGCTTGGCGATCAGATTATCGCCACCTCAAGCCACCTCGAAGAAGTGCGCCGCCTGATCATCGCCGGGCTTGGCGTCGGGCCGCTGCCGCTTCATGTGGCGGCGCGCGATGTGCGCGACGGCCTGTTGTGGCAATTGCCGCCCTATGACCAGACCGCGCCGATTGACGTGCATGTGGTCTGGAACCCGCGCGCGGTGCTGAACCGGGCCGAAAAATGGCTGCTGGATCGCCTGTTGCACCGCATCGAAGAGACCCCGATGGAAGAGCGCACCTATCGCTAGATGCGCGCGACCTGCCAATCGGGGTAAAGGCCGCTTTGCGCCATCAAGGGCCCCACATCCTGCCCGGCGAAAAGCCCGTCTTGCGTGGCCAGAACCGTGCGCCAGCCCGCGGCGGCCCCGCCAAGAATATCGGTATGAAGCGTGTCCCCCACCATCGCGATCCGGGTCTTGTCGATGCCGCCCAGGCTTGCGGTGACCATGGCATGGACATCCGCAAAGGGCTTGCCAAAAAACACCACCTCTGCCGCCGTGAGGTCGGCAATCTGGTGGCCGTAAAACCCCGGCTCGATTGAAAATCCGTGATCGCGCGGGGCGACCAGATCGGCATTGGCGATGATCACCCGGCGCGGATGTTCCAATAATGACACCTCAAGCAGCGCTTGGCGCGCGTCACTCCAATCGGCGCTGGAGAGGAACAAAAAACCCTCGACCTTGTCATAGGCCGCCCGGTCATCACCCAGCCGGATCACCGGTATATCGAGATCACTTAGCCTGTCTTCGGGCGCGGCAATCACGCCCCAGCGGCGGTTATCCAACACGCACAGGGCGGCATCACGGCTGGTTATAATCTCATCGGGCTCAAGCACGATACCCAGCTTTTCGAACTTGGCCACAGCGCCCGCGCGATCATAGCTCGCGGCATTGGTCAGCACCCGGATCTGACAGCCGCGCGCGCGCAGATCGGCCACCCGGCTGGCAGCGCCAGGGATCGGCGCCTCGCCGACATTGAGCACACCAAAGGCGTCAAACACAAAGGCATCAATGCGGTCCGCTATCTCGCCAAGATTGGCAAGTTTTTGGGTCTGGGGTCGGGCATTAAAGGTCGGCAACCGGGGTCGGATCGCCTCGTATCTGTCGAAAATCCCGCGCGCACCGTTCATCTGTTACCCCCTACCCTGATGGTCGAGGACTGATTCGACCCATTGCACCGTACCCGGCGGGGTTCGGGTGAAAAAGCGCGAATGATCAAAAACTTGCAGCCCGCTTTGGGTTTTTCCGGGTCAGAGGCGTCAAGTTTCCTGAAAACATTCAAGGAACTGTCACAAATCATACGTATCAGCGGGCCAAGAGAAACCTGCACCCGCCCTTAGAAAATTGTTGCTTTACTGATCATTATGCTCATTCTGAAGGCCGTAATGGAGATATGACCAAAATGTCATCCAAAAAACGAAAACGCAGGAACGAGATATTAGACCTGATGCAGACGCAAAAAAGCGTCTCGGTGGATCAGCTTGTGACAACCTTTGGCGTCTCGGCCCAGACCGTGCGCCGCGATATCAACCACCTGTGCCATGAGAACCTGTTGCGGCGGCGCCATGGCGGTGCTGACCTTTTCGAAAAACAACTCAACCTGCCCTATCAACAGCGCAAAACCACCAATTCGCAGGCGAAAGAGGCCATCGCCCATACCGCTGCCACGCTTATCCCGGATGACGCAACGGTGTTCTTTTCCATCGGCACCACGCCGGCCTTTGTGGCCGAGGCGCTACGCGCGCGCAAACGCCTGACGGTGGTGACCAATAACCTCAACGTGGTCATGGCGCTTTCAAACGAGCCGACCAACCGGATCATCGTGCCGGGGGGCGAGGTGCGCCTGCCCGATCTTGATATTCTGGGCGACGAGGTCACCCGTTTTTTCCAGGGTTACCGCGCCGAGTTTGGCATTTGCGGCGTTGCAGGCGTCGCCGAAGATGGCGCGCTTTTGGATTTTCATGCCTCAGAGGTGCGCGTGCGCGAGCAGATCCGCATCGCCTGTGAAACCTCGATCCTTGTGCTTGACCACACCAAATTCGGCCGCGTCGCCCCGGTTGTCGGCGGCAATCTTAGTGACGCCGACCGCATTATCATGGACCGCGCCCCTGATGCCCGCTTTGCCCCGGTGCTAGAGCGCGTCGCAGACCGCCTGACCCTTGTTGAAGGAGGCCTGCAATGACCACGCAACCGTTTGTTTCGCTCTCGGGTATCGGCAAGCGCTGGAATGGCAAGCTTGGGGTCGAGGATGTCAGCCTTGATATCCCCGAGGGCGCGTTCGTAGCGCTGCTTGGGCCCTCGGGCTGTGGCAAGTCCACCACGCTTCGGCTTTTGGCCGGGCTTGAAATCCCCGATGAGGGGCAGATCATCATCGACGGGCGCGATGTCACCACCAGCGCTGCGTCGGATCGCAATCTGTCGATGGTGTTTCAATCCTACGCGCTTTTCCCGCATCTCTCGGTGGCCGAAAATGTCATGTTCGGCCTCAAGGTGCGCCGCGTGCCGCGCGCCGAGCGGCTTGAAAAACTCAAGCGCGCGCTTGAGATTACCGGGCTGACCGGGCTTGAGGATCGCAAACCCGGCGAATTGTCGGGCGGTCAGCGTCAGCGTGTTGCCCTCGCCCGCGCCATTGTCGCCGGTCAGCGCCTGTGCCTGATGGATGAACCTCTGTCGAACCTTGATGCCAAGCTGCGCAATGCGGTGCGCAAG
>RCMY010004071.1_pt1 | contig 12757 bp, 12 predicted proteins | sample 2041341 | NCBI WGS metagenome assembly RCMY01 (sample SAMN09708234, study PRJNA481090) | Marine sediment metagenome, whole genome shotgun sequencing project. | reverse complement strand
GCCTCACCGACGCCACCGACGCCACCGCTCGGTCCACCTGATGCCGGGTTCACTCGGCCACCTGATCCTCCGCAGATCCCGCAACCGATCGCTCCTTCGCGGCCCGAACCCGCTCCGCCACCGTCGCCGTCGCCGGATTCACCTTCAGTCGTCCCGAGCAGCGTCGGAGCTGCGACTGATCAGATCGCCGTTCCGAAACAACCGGAGTATTCCGCTCGAGATGCCATGACCATCGACGACGGGGAACTCGTGTCTCGGCGCACGCCGTGGCGTATCGGGGTGACGGCAGCGGTGTTGCTGCTGGCTGCCGTCGCGGCCTACTCGTTGACCCGAGATGATTCGGTGCGTGATGCGTCGGCGACCGACTCCGCCGGGGTGGGGTCGGATCAGGAACGCCCGGACGATCCCGAGAACCCGGCGCGAGAGCCAGAAACGGCATCGACCGCCCCGGCTGAGGGGATGGTCGAGATACCGGCCGGATCGTATCCGCTCGGTCTGGCCGCACCCGAGTCCAATACGTCCGAATCCATCTCAGAGTCCGTCGACATGCCGTTGTTCTTCATCGATGTCTTCGAGGTGACCAACGCGAACTACAAGGCGTTCATCGATCAGACCGGCGCCGAGCCACCGGCTTCGTGGCGGCGTGGCGTGTTCCCCGAGGAAGCGGCCGACCATCCGGTCGAGGGGGTCTCGTTCGAATGGGCCCAGGCGTACTGCACTTCCGCCTCGAAGCGACTACCCACCGAGCAAGAGTGGGAAGTCGCAGCTCGGGGTGGCGACGGGCGGGTCTGGCCATGGGGCGACGATGCGGCGGCCGTCACACTCCCATCTGCTGGCACCTACGCCGTCGGCACGATTCCGGGGAACGTCAGTCCGTTCGGCGTGTTCGACCTTGCAGGGAACGTATGGGAGTGGGTGTCGGACAGCTATGACCAACGTGTCAGCGGGGACCTTCGCGTGCTCCGGGGCGGACAGAACGGATTCCTTCGTGAAAGCGTCACCCGCCTGCCCGTCGACCCGCTCCATTCCAGCGCACTGCAGACCGCCGGTTTCCGATGCGCCGCCGATGGCATCGACCCGGCGGCCCAAACCGGCGCCTTCGGTGACTACGACGTCCCCGAAGGCACGAACGAGCCGATCGATCTCGTCCTTCCCGAAGGCGTCGATGTCTACGACGATTTCACCGACGCCACGTCGGGCTGGTCCGAGATGTCCGTCGACGGCGAATTCCGACTGGGCTACCACCCGAACGAGTACCTGCACCTCGAGACCCGTGATTCGTTCAAGGAGGCGTTGACCCTCGGACCGTGGCGAGCCAACCCCGACGAGGGCTTCGAGCTACGCACGACTGCGTTCGTCGAGCCCAGCCTGACCACCGACGGCGGTACCTTCGCCTACGGGCTCGCCTTCAGCTTCGACGACACCGGTCGGGGCCTCGTCTTCATCGTCGACGAGCGGGCATCGACCTGGACGCTCGCCTCACGCGAAGTCACCGGCACCGGGCAGTACGGCGACACCGGTGCCGAATACGTGACCATCGTGCAGGCATCGAGACCCATTCCGGCCGAGGTCACACTGGACGTTCTCGATCTGGGCAACGACGACTACGAGGTCCGCATCAACGGCTCGGCCATGCATACCCGGAACATCCCCGGCTACGACGGCACCGCGGCCGGGCTCGTGCTGATCAGTTACGACCAATCTGATCAGGTCCACATCCACTTCGACGAGTTTCAAGTGAACGAGCTCGGATGAGCTACTCACTCGGAATCGACTTCGGTACGACCTTCACGGCGGCGGCGGTGGCACGCGACGGAGCCGTCCACCTGGCGACGCTCGGTGATCGCGCCGGTGCGGTGCCCGCAGCGGTGTTCATTCACCCCGACGGCACTCTCCTCCACGGCGAGGATGCGCTCCTGCGGGGCGCTGCTGACCCGCTGCGGCTCGTTCGGAATCTCAAACGCACCCTCGGCGACACGGCGGTTCTCGTTGTCGACGGTGAACGTCATGAGACGGCTGCGTTGGTCGCAGACCATCTCCGTTGGGCGCTCCGCCGAGTCGAGGCTCAAGAGGGTGGGCCTCCGCGCCGCCTCGTGCTGACCCACCCCGCCAGCTGGCGATCCTCCCGGCTCGAACGACTGCAGCTGGCGATCGAGATGGCCGGCATCGATCCGCATCTCTTGACCGAGCCGCACGCTGCTGCAGCGTTCCACGCCGAAGCGTTCCCGCTCAAGGTCGGTGACCTCGTCGCCGCGTACGACCTCGGGGGCGGGACCTTCGATGCCGCCGTCCTACGCCGGACCCGTCACGGATTCGAACTCGCCGGCGAGCCGGAGGGCCAACCTCATCTCGGCGGACTCGACTTTGACGCCGTCGTCCTGCACCTCGTACAGTCTCGACTCGGTCAGGCCTGGAAGTCCGCCGAGTCCTCCGGGGGGCGGTCCTTCGACATTGCGATGGCCGGCCTTCGCCAGGAATGCGTCTCGGCCAAGGAATGCCTTTCCGACGAGTTCGAAGTGGACGTTCCGGTCCTGCTTCCGGGAATCGCCACACACGTCACCATCTCCCGTCGTGACCTCGACCATCTGCTACGCCCGAGTATCGACGAGACGATCGGATCGTTCAGGCGAGCGGTGAGCGGCGCCGGAGCAACGATGTCCGATCTCACCGCCGTCTTGATGGTGGGCGGCTCGTGTCAGCTCCCGATCGTACGAGACGCGCTCCGCTCCGCTGTCGGCGATGCTGCCGAATTGCTCGACGCCGACCCCCGCCATGCCGTCGCTCGGGGCGCTGCGATGGAGGCGGCGGAGCTCCTCGATCTCGAGGCCCCACCGCCGCCGTTGCAGCCACAAACTCAGCCAGAGCCAGAGCCAGAGCCATCCAGCGCTGTCACGGCTCCAACACCGGCGCATCCAACACTCACGGCTCCCGAGGCGTTCGAACTCCCCTCCCCCACGTGGAGTCCGCCCAAAGAGATGGCCGTCGGCTTGACAGCCGATGTCAATCGACGACGGCGCTGGGTCTCCCCCGCGATGCTGGCCGCCATCGCCTTGATCATGCTCGCCGTTCCTGTCGGGCTGATTCTCCTGCTACGCGATCGAGATCTTGCCACCGACGTAGGGAGTCCAACCACCGATTCGCTGACAAGCACCGCCGAATCGGCGGCGGGCCTCGATGAGTCGACACGTGAGGACATCGCCCAGATCGAGGTCGGCGCCGCCTCCGCCCACGGCATGGTCCAGATCCCGGCCGGGATCTACACGGTCGGAGTCGACGAACCTGGACTCGAGAGTGTTGCGGTCTTCACCACGGAGGTCGCCTCGTTCTCCATCGATCAGTACGAGATCACGAATGCTCAGTACCTCGCCTTCGTCCAGCAGATCGGAGCGCCGCCCCCACTGAGTTGGGAGCGGGGCGTCTCCCCCGAGGGGCAGGAAGACCATCCAGTCAGCGGAGTCGAATACGTTTGGGCCGATGCGTACTGCGGGGCGCTGCAGAAGAGGCTTCCGACCGAAGCCGAATGGGAGGTTGCGGCGCGAGGACCCGACGGCTCGCTCTTCCCACCGGGCGAAACCGCCGAGAGCCTCGGGCTCGAGACATCGGGATCACGACCGGTCGGGTCGAACACCGCAAACGTGAGCGGTTTCGGCGTCTTCGACTCGGTGGGCAGCGTCTGGGAGTGGGTCGACACTCCCTATGTGGAAACCGATCCGATCATGGCGGTGCGGCGAGGCGGTCAGTACGGCCGAGTTCGAGACGGCGCAGCGATGCGTCAGGTCGTCGACCCGAATGGCCAGGCCACGATCAGCGAGACAGGATTCCGCTGCGCTGCCGATGACGTCGATCCGACCGTCGAACCCCTGGTCTTCGATGTCGAGCACGAGCGGCCCCTCGACGATGACGCCGGAGCAGATGTTGCGGGACCAATCGACGGCTCGGTGCTGGTCAACGACAGTTTCGATGACACCGGCTCGGGTTTCGTCGAAGTCGACGAGGGAACGTGGCGTGTCGGATACCACGCTCCGAGCTGGTATCACCTGGAGGCGACACAGGCGAAGGGCCAGATCATGTCGCTGGGCGGTTACAACCTCGCCGACGGAGACGTCCAACTTGCCGTCTCGATCGACAAGCTCGGGACCGAGACCGGCCAGTACCGCTACGGACTCGTCTTCCGGGCCGGCGGCGAACTCGAACGCCCGCCAGTCGGCCTCATCGGGCCACCACGTCCGTCGGTGTACTACGCATTCGTGATCAATCCACGAGCCGGAGTGTGGGAGCTCCTGCACGAGGATGAACTCCCACAGCGGGTTCAGGCCACCGGACCACTTCCCACGGTCACCGTGCAAGACGCAACCGCCCCCGATGTGCTCGGTGTGAACATGAACGGAGCCACCGTCACGTTGTCGGTGAACGATGAGCGAGTTGCCACGTTCGACACCCGAGGCTTCCATGTCGAGGCCGGCAATCTGGGTCTGTATGCCGAAACGTTCGATGAGACGCTGGTGCACGCCCACTTCGACCTGCTCACCGTCGACGCCGTGACCCCGACGGGTTGATCCGACCTGGACCCGACAGCAACAAGCTGATGGCGCCACTCACCCCTGCTGCTCCGGGTTCTCGTAGATGGTCGTGTGCACGGTCGGCCGACCGCTCAGCTCTCCCCCGCTGACGCTCACGACGGCTTCGAGCAGCCGAATCCACATCTCGGTCTGCATCAGCTTGGCGACCCTGGCTGGGTGATAGAGCAGATCGAACGCCGAGTCCCCGGAGCGAGCGAGCGACTCGATCTCGAACACGATGTGATCCTCGTCGTCGAATGCCGTGAAACGAATCCAACCGGCTTCCATGTGACCCCCTCGCGTCTCGAGGCGCACGGTCTGCACGTCGAGTTCGGTCACCACCACCGGTCCATCCCACGGCCCGGGGAGCCGTACGGTGAGCTCGTCGCCCAAGGCCATTCCGGCCGGTCCAGGCTGAGGGTCGAAGGTGGCAAAAGACGTCGGGCTGACATCGTTGGGCAGACGACGGAAGTGGTCGATGAGTTCGATCGCCGACACTTCGGCGTTGTCGATGTGGACCCGGTATCTGCGATGGTTGAGCGGGCCGGCACCGTCGCTCGGACGTTGGATGTCCGAACCAGAGGCCATGGACACGTCGGGACCGGGCCCGTTCTCGTGATGTTCGGTCTCGACCCAGAACTCACCACGCACGACACGATTGGTGATGCTTGCCGCAGGAGCAAGGAGACGGATCGGGAAGGTGGCGGTTCGCCAGAGCCGCCCACCGACGCCGTCGACAGGGGCAATCATGCTTCGCTCCCGATTGCTGCCGCGAGGCCTTCTGGATCGGAAACGGTCAGCGTCACTCCCGGATGAGCCCAGGGTCCGATGACCGGAGGGACTGGACGGTGGAACTCGATGCAGACGCCCCTGGAAGTCGAAGTGCCGAACGTCAAGCCGTGATCCGCCATCGAAAGACGAGGACCGAGGACTTTGAACCACTGGTATGGGCCGGTCACCGAGATCGACTTGATGTTGTCTCGCTCCACGCTGAGGTTGAGCGGTCCGAACGACGCCACGACCCGCTCGTCATCGGTTCGAACGCCATCGCGGTCGGAGCGGACTCCAATGCACCGAAGCAAAGGCTCGACCTTTTGATCGAATGAATAAGGAAAGAACATCAGTATCCAATCTGTTTGCTTGGTTGTCAGGGGACGCCGGATCAAATCGCGGCCGCGCTCGACGGCGACTCGCAGTCGCCGAACGGCTCGTCGTCCTCGGGGAGCTCGATATGCAGCAACGCACCGTCGATCTCGCTGAGCACTCGACCGACAGCGGTGGCGAACGCTCCTTCGATGCGGCCGATGAACCCGATGCTCGGTGCACCGGGACTGCGCCCGCCGGACACAATCTCGTCTTTCGACACTGTCTTGTCTTTCAACGCTCTCTGCAGCACGTCGATCTCCGGTGTCTGATGGTGATGCCCCCAGCACTACCCACCTTGCGCTGTGTCCAATCGTCAAATCTGGCAAATGCCAAGCAAGCGAGAATCTCATCAACGCACGAAGCCGCCGATCGCTCGAGCGATCGGCGGCTTCTTGGCTGTTCTGAGATGATCGACTTTCAGATCATCGACGACAACGAGTCGTCTGCGGGACGTCTAGTCCCGAGCCCTGTCGATGGCGTCTTCAGCCTTGTCCTTCAGCTTGTCGCCTGCATCCTTCATCTTGCCGGCAGCTTCGTCGCGCTTGCCTTCGGCAACCATCTCGTTGTTGTCGGTGAGGTCACCGACAACCTGCTTGGCCTTGCCCTTGAGCTTGTCCATTTCTCCTGCCATGTCATTCTCCTCGAGTCATCGGGTTCGTCGTCTCGGAATGTTCGCCTCGACGAGATCGTCATACCCAAGGACGAGGAGTTGAACCGTCACGGGCATCTTTGAGGCTCTCTTTGCGCTGGTTCTGCAACCTCCAGAGCTCGTCGTCGTGCCGATCGATCGGGGTTTGGCGCACGCTCAGCCGTCCAGATGGCTCCAGAACCGCAATCTGCACATCGCTCAGGCGTTCGACGCCATTCGAACGGAGCGCTTCGTCGAGCTCACGACCGCTCATCAATTCGTCGGCGAGCGCTCGCTCATCGACGACCCCCTGGCGGATCAGCACCGTCGGACTCGAGTCGACGAACACTTCGATACGACGGTGCCGCATCGTCAAGATCGCAAGAACCCGTTCCATCGACACCACCACCACCACGACCAACATCCCGTAGGTCAGAGGGACGTCGTCGTAGAACATCGGATCACCGACGGCCGAACCCAGCGCGATGACGATCACGAAGTCGAACGTCGAGAACTGGCTCAAACTTCGTTTCCCCATGGTTCTGATCAAGATGAGCGTAAAGGAAAACATGACTGCCGTGCGCAGGAGCACCTCGACGTAGAAGAGCGCTGGGAGGTCGCCGAAGAAGATTCGATGGAGATCGAACTGGTAGTCGGTCATCAGCCGACCTCGTTCGCTCGACCGAAGACGTTACGGAGTACCTGGATGTAGCGTGGGTCGGTCAGTCGAAAGGGATCGAAGTCCGGGGCTCGCCGGACCGTTTCGTGGGCGATTTCGGTGATGCAGACCCGATCGACCAAGTCGATCGACGAGATCGCCCACGTCGGTAGCAGACGCCGGCTGCCGAACGTCCAGTGCCGAGAATCGATCAGGAAGTACCGCTGGTCGCCGATCTGCATGACTTCGGTGATCTCGCCCATCGAGGTGGACTCCACCGGTGCGGACGCAGGCCCGAGCAGATCGAATCCGATCAACGTTCGTTCTTGGTACGCCGGGGTTGTCAGCTCGATCGAGGGTGACAACCGAACTCGACGCTGACCGTCACCCGAAGACGGTGGCGGGCGCGTTGCCACCTCCATCTCGGGTGGCTGAGCAGGACCGGGTCGAGAACCGAAACTGGTCATGTGTGTTCCGTACCCAGATGATCGGTTTCCAACCACCCGACGCGGAGCCTCACGACTGGACCGACTGCAGCTGGACCGACTCGAGTGAACGGGTCACCAGTCCACGGAGCAGGGTGATCTTGAAGTGGTTCTCCGACAGGGAGTCGAGACCTTCGACCGAGGTGGCTGCCGCTCGCTCGATCGTGGCGGGGGTGAGCGCCGAGCCCACGAGGGACTCCGCAGCACGTGGGAGTTCGAGCGGGGTGTTCGACACTCCCGAGGCGCACAACGATGCACGCTCGACCTTCCCGGACGAGTCCCACGTCACGACCGCTGCGATTCCGACGAGCGCGAAGTGCCAGACCGCACGATCCATCGCCTTCAGGTAGACGCTCGAGACTTCTCGATCCTTCGTCTGTGGGATGCGGATCGAGGTGATCAGTTCCCCGTCGGCGAGCGCATGCAAGGCCTGTCGGTCGTCGGAAGGCGCCACCAGGAAGTCGGCAACCGACACCCGACGCTCCGATTCGGTGTCGAACCCGGTGGCGATCATCACGTCGGCGCCGAGGGCGACGAGCACGGATGCGAGGTCGGATGGTTGCGGTGCCGCGCAGCGCTCGCCAGAGAGTGCCAGGTGCTCGTTGCGTCCGTCGATGGCCGGACAGGTGTCGCCGCCTTTCATGAAACAGTCGACGTCGGCGTCGCGGAAGTAACTGCACCGCGGTCGTTGCAGGAGATTTCCACCGACGGTCGCTCGGTTCCTGATCTGGATGGTCGCCACCTGGGACAGCGCCTGGGCGATCAACGGCATGGTCTTCTGCAGTTCATCGTGCCGCTCGAGCTCACGAAGGGTCGTGAGCGCTCCGATCACCCACTCGTCGTCTGTCGCTTCGATCGCACTCGACAGCGACGACGATTTGATGTCGACCAGATCCGGGGCACCGACGATTCCTCCTCGGGCCAAGGGAATGAGATCGGTGCCCCCTGCGTACAGCAGCGCGCCGTGGGACTCGACGGAGTCATCGGACCTTCGATAGTTCGTGGTGATCGGGTGAAGCGTCATGACATCTCGTTTCTGTCGCCCAGCGCGTCGAGCACTGCCTTGCGAGTGATCGGGAGTTCGGTGAACCGCACGCCGATGGCGTCGTGCACTGCGTTGGCGATCGCTGCGGGCACAGCGATGAGCGGGAGCTCACCGATGCCCTTTGCGCCGACGGCATTGGCCCGCAGATCGGGAAGGTCGAGCGCAGCGTGAACGACCTCGCACGTGTCGGCCATCGTCGGGATGAGATAGTCGTCGAGGGTCGGATTGACGACGATGCCGAGACGGTCGTCGACGATCTGGCGCTCGGTCAGTGCGTACCCGATGCCTTGGGTGACCCCGCCGATGACCTGGCTGTCGGCCAGGCGGCGGTTCAGGATGCGACCGCAATCGGGGGCGACGACGACTCGTGTCACTCGGATCTCGCCGGTGAGCGTGTCGACCACCACCTGGGCGAAGGCGCTGCCCTGTGCCCGGGGACTGACGTCCTCGGCGGTGCGTTCGCGCCCTCCCCAACCGTGGACGACCCGAGGCGAGATCTCCCCGAGGAGCTCACCCAGTGGTCGGTCCTCGATGTCGCCCAGGCTGCACGTCACGGTCGACCCGTCGAAGTCCAGCGTCTCCACACCGACGTCGAGGAACTCGGCGGCGGCTTCCAGCAGGTCCAACACCGCAGACCTGGCTGCGGCCCGAACGGCGGGGGCCATGGTGGGAACCGTGGCGCTTCCGGCGCTCTTCGGTGCCGGAGGACCGGTGGACGTGTCGCCGAGCGACAACCTGATCAGCTCCGGGGCGCAGCCGATTTCGTCGGCAACCACCTGGGTCAGCACGGTTCGAGTTCCCGTCCCGATGTCTTGGGCCGAAGTCGAGACGTGGATGGACCCGTCAAAGTTGAATTCGACCGATGCATGACCAGGAGGTGATGCTGTCGCCGCCGCCCAGTCGTGGGCGGCGAAGCCTCGCCCGCGGAGCACACCATCGAGGTCGTGCTCAGATGCTCCGGCATCCGAACCGTCGCTGGACCATCCCGATTCGGAGACGATGGCGTCGTACGACTTCAGGATGGCGTCGGGGTTGGACCACTCCAGGTCTTCCTGCTGGTTCCGGTCGGCGTGGTTGCGCCGGCGAAGTTCGATCGGATCGATCTCGAGTTTCCGGGCGAGATCATCCATGAGGGATTCGAGAACGAAGGTCGACTCCACGTATCCGGGCGCTCGGAAGGCCACACCGGGCCCGGTATTCGTCCGCACGACTCGACTCCGAGTGCGAACATTGGCGCATCGGTAAAGATGGAGATACGGACCGGCGAGCATGCTGGCCTCGCCGCCCACCGAGTACGCACCGAGGTCTGCGGTCAGGTCGGCGTCGATCGCGAGCAGCCGGCCGTCGGCATCGGCGGCGAGGGCGACCTTCTGCACGCTGGCGCTGCGTTTGCCCGCAGCCAGGTTCTCTGACCGGCGATCGTTCATGACACGAACCGGAGCGCCCAGCTGACGGGATGCCACGGCGGCAAGCATCGTCGGCTTCCACGGCACCTGCTTCGCGCCGAATCCCCCGCCCATGTATTCGCACACCACGCGCACGTCCGCGTGGGCGAGGCCGAGGTGATCGGCCATCAGTTCCCGAACGTCGTTCACGCCCTGGGTGGAGGTGTAAATCGTGACGCGTCCGCCGTTCCAGTCGGCAACTGCGCCGTGCGGCTCGAGAGCGTTGTGCACCGCGACCGGAGTTCGGTACGTCCCTTCGACGACGACCGCGGCCGGACTCGACCAGATTCCGTCGACATCGCCCCGGCCATCTTCCTCGACCTCGATCTCTTCGTTGCCGAGAAGCTCCGGAGCATCCTCGCCTCGGGCGTCGTCGACAGAGGTCGCGTGCGGCAGCGGTCGGTACTCGACCGCCACGAGTCCTGCCCCTCGCCGGGCGATCGCCTCGGTCTCGGCCACGACGAGGGCGACATCGTCGCCCACGAACCGAACGATGCCGGGCAGGAGCGCGACCTCATCGTCGTACCAGACGTGACCATCGACATCGTCGGCCGTCAGCACGGCGATGACGCCGTCGAGTGCCAGAGCGTCCTCGGTCTGGATCGACACGACCTCGGCGTGGGCCACCGAACTCCGCACGATGACACCGTCGAGCTGGCCCGGGAGGCGAATGTCGGCGGTGTATCTGGCTCGGCCGCTCGCCTTTTCGTCGGCATCGACTCGAATGACGTTCGTGCCGATCGTCGTCAGATCGTCCGACTCCCACGAGTCGAGCGCTGCGGCCTTCATGACCCGCCCCGGAGGACGAGGGCCTGCTCGCCTGCCGCGAGAATGTGTCGGTACGCACCGCAGCGGCAGAGGTTCCCTTCGACGGCGTGCTCGACGTCTTCGGTCGTTGGGTCCGGGTTCGACCGTCGAAGCCCCTCGAGGCTCATGAGCTGTCCCGGGGTGCAGAAGCCGCACTGCAGCGCGTCGCATTCGGCGAAGGCCTGTTGAAGCGGCGACGGACCGTCGTGGTCGAGGCCCTCGACCGTGTCGACGCGTCGGCCATCACATTCGGCGGCCAAGACGAGGCAGGAGTACACCGCCTCGTCGTCGATCAGCACCGTGCACGCTCCGCAGGTCCCGACCTCGCAGGAAGGCTTGGCGCCCGTGAGCCCGAGCTGGTCTCGGACTGCGTGCAACAGCGTCGTACCCGAGTCGACGCTCATCCGCCGGGCTCGGCCGTTGACCTCCATCCGCATATCGTGCGGAGGCGGGGCTTCGGCGTTCGAGAGCGTCGGGGTCATGTTCCATCCGATCGTGTTCGCTGTCTTCGAGCGCCCGTTGCTTACCCATGCCCGCCACGTTCATGCATCGAAACCGTGATTCCTCATTCGTGGTCATGCCTGGTCGCCGATCGAACGATCGATCGGCCTCGCAGGTCTGTCAGCGGGTGGCGGCGCCGAAGCCGCCATCGGCAAAGATGATCTCACCGGTGACAAAGCTCGCCTCGTCTGACGAGAGGTAGAGGCAGGCATTGGCGACGTCGGCCGCTTCGCCGAGGCGTCGCAGTGGAGTCTCGGCCTCTCGGTCCCCGACCCACTGGTCACTGTTCAGCGCGGCTGCCGCCATGGGCGTGCGGATGTAACCGGGCCCGACCGCATTGGCTCGGATACCGAAGCGCGCCAGCTCGAGCGAGAGCACCTTGGTGAGCATCCAGACGCCCGCCTTCGACACGCAGTATTCGCCTGAGCCCTTCAGCGCCGTGACTCCTGCCATCGACGCGATGTTCACCAACGACCCGCCCGAACCACGCGCGACCATGTGCTTGGCCACCGCCTGATTCGTGAGCATCACACCGGTCAGGTTGACGTCGATCACCCGCTGCCAGGATTCGAGCGCCTTGTCGATGACGAACATGTCGCCGCGATCCATCCGATCGCTCCCCGATTGCTCGTCATCCTCGGCTCGGCTGACGTAGTTGGCGTGGGAGATCCCAGCAGCGGCAACACAGACATCGACGGCATCGAACACCTCGAGTGCGGCCGACAGCATCGACTCGGTCGATGCAGCCGACGAGGTGTCGACCTCGATGGCCGTTGCCGTTCCGCCGGCTCCGATGATTTCGTCGGCCACCCGCTGGGCTCGTTCGGCGTTGAGGTCGGCGACGGCGATGGCCGCTCCCTCCTCGGCGAAGCGCAGTGCGCAGGACCGGCCGATGCCAGAAGCACCACCGGTCACCAACGCGACTTTGCCCGTGAGGCGGTCGCCTTTCCGGGTGCCGTCGGGTGCGGGAGGTGGGGTGGTGCTCATGGACATGTCGACTCGATTCGATTCGCGGCGAAAGCGGCAGGGAAAATGGCGAGGGTCAGGCCCGGGTGAGGGTCTGGTCGGCGACCAATGCGTCGACCTGACGCTGGAGTGCCTTGGCCCAGTTGGGATGGGTGAGCACCCAGAAGCGATCGGCGCCGATGGCCTCGAGCACCAGGCGACCGACCTCGTCGGGGTCCATCCCCTGTTCCAACATCGCCTGGATCCCTTTCGCACTCTTGGCCGATGCACTGCCGTCGGCTTTGGGCTTGGCCTGCCCCGGTCGAAACTCGACCGAGTTGCGGCTGATGTTGGTGTTGATCGGCCCGGGACACAGCACCGACGCCGTGATGGGACTCTTGCGACCACGCAGGTCTCGCTCGACAGTCGACATGAGCGCGACGACCCCGAACTTCGCCACGTTGTACGCACCCATCATCTGCCCGGCGATGAGACCGGCCATCGAGGCAGTGGCGTTGACGTGTCCCTCGCCCGATTC
>RCMY010012563.1_pt1 | contig 12760 bp, 15 predicted proteins | sample 2041341 | NCBI WGS metagenome assembly RCMY01 (sample SAMN09708234, study PRJNA481090) | Marine sediment metagenome, whole genome shotgun sequencing project. | reverse complement strand
GTGACCTTCTTCAGGTAGCGGCCCTTGGAGCTGGCGGGCTTGAGACGCAGCACCTCTTCGAGGGCAGCGGCGTAGTTCTCGGCCAACTGAGCCTCGGAGAAGGACGCCTTGCCGATGATGAAGTGCAGGTTGGCGTGGCGGTCCACGCGGAACTCGATCTTTCCGCCCTTGATGTCCAGAACGGCCTTGGCCGGGTCCGGGGTCACGGTGCCGGTCTTCGGGTTAGGCATCAGACCGCGGGGTCCGAGCACACGACCGAGTCGGCCAACCTTGCCCATCATGTCAGGGGTCGCGACGACGGCGTCGAAGTCGAGCCATCCGCCGTTGACCTTCTCGATGAGCTCGTCGCCACCGACGATGTCGGCGCCGGCCTCGCGGGCAGCGTCAGCCTTCTCGGCGTTCGCGAACACCAGGACGCGAGCCGTCTTGCCGGTTCCGTGGGGCAGGTTGACGGTGCCGCGCACCATCTGGTCCGCCTTGCGGGGGTCGACGCCGAGACGCATGCACACGTCGACGGTTTCGTTGAACTTCTTCTTGCTGCCGTTCTTGGCGAACTTGATCGCGGCGAGCGGAGCGTAGAGCTCGTCCTTGTCGAACGCCTCGGCTGCTGCCCGGTAGGTCTTGCTGCGCTGCATAACTGGTTCTACTTTCTTCCAGATGTGGTCTGTAGTGGGCCAACGCGGCCCTGCCACGGAGTACGGGTGGGTCGTGCCTGTGTGGTTGTCGTGGCTCCGACGATCCTGCCTATCGAGACCACCTCAACCAACGAGTCAGTCGGTGGTGACGCCCATCGAGCGGGCGGTGCCCTCAACGATCTTCATGGCGGCCTCAACGTCGTTGGCGTTCAGGTCGGGGAGCTTCGTCGTGGCGATCTCGCGGATCTGAGCCTTGCTGATCTTGCCGACCTTCTCTTTGAGAGGAGAGCCCGAACCCTTTGAGAGGCCAGCGGCCTTCTTGATCAGCTCAGCCGCCGGGGGCGTCTTGGTGACGAAGGTGAAGGAGCGGTCTTCGTAGATGGTGATCTCGACGGGGATCACGTTGCCGCGCATGGATTCGGTCTGGGCGTTGTACGCCTTGCAGAACTCCATGATGTTGACGCCGTGGGGACCCAGGGCGGTACCGACCGGAGGGGCCGGGGTCGCGGCGCCAGCCTGGAGCTGCACCTTGACCAGAGCAGAGATCTTCTTCTTAGCAGGCATTGCTGTGTTCTCTTTCTGTCTTTGTGGTCATGACGGGGGTGGTTCCCCCTGCCACATGTGCTGGGTGTTGCTGTGGGGTAAGTCTGGGGTGTGGCCCGTCTTGCGGCGAAATCGAGCCGCGCGACTGACCGGTTGCTACTGCGTGAACTCAGACCCGCTGGATCTGGCTGAAGCTGAGCTCGACGGGGGTCTCGCGACCGAAGATCTCCACGAGGGCCTTGACCCGCTGGGACTCGGCGTTGATCTCGGTGATCGTGGCGTGCAGGGTGGCGAAGGGGCCATCGACGACCATCACCGAGTCGGAGACGTCGAAGTCAGCGACCTCGACCTGCTTCTTCGCAGCGCCGCCCTGAGCGCCGCCCGAGGAGGAGCCACCGGTTGCGGCGGCGGCCTCGGCCTCGGCCTGAGCCACGACAGCGGGGGCCAGCATGTTCTCGACCTCGGTCATGCTCAGCGGCACCGGCTGGTGGCTGTGCCCGACGAAGCCAGTGACCGACGGCGTGTGACGCACGGTCGACCAGGATTCGTCGGTGAGGTCCATCCGCACGAGGACATATCCGGGGAGCACGGTGCGCTTGACCATCTTGCGCTGACCGTTCTTGATCTCGGCAACCTCTTCGGTCGGCACGACGATCTCGTGGATGTACTCCTCCATGTTCAAGGAGATGATGCGGTTCTCGAGGTTCGACTTCACCCGATTCTCCATGCCGGAGTATGTGTGGATGACGAACCAGTCGCCGACCTTGGCCCACAGTTCGCGGCGGAACGCCTCGAGCGGGTCCTCGGCGTCCTCGGTTTCTTCAACAGCAGCGTCTTCGGTGGGCTCAGCGGCGAGCGCGTCGGCGTCGGCCTCCACGGCGTCCAGAGCTTCCTCGGCCGAAGCGACGTCAAGGGTGTCGTCGTCCTGGGCAGCAGCCTCGGGCTCAGTGCCCTCAGCAGCGCCGTCGGTGGCCTCGACCACGTCATCCTCGACAGCGGGCGTCGAGGACGCCTCGGGGTCGCTCAACGCATCGTCGAGCCCGTTGTCGGGCACATCGTCGGACGAGTCGAACTGGGACACGCGTTGCTCCATCACTTGGCTGGGGATTGCTGTTTGGTGGACCGGATCTCCGCACGCAGGGTGGGGAGATCCGCTCACTGGTCGATCAGATGTCGTTGCCGCCGGCAAAGATGGCGAAGACCAACTTGCCGAACGCCAGGTCGAGCGCCGAAACGATCGCGATCATCATCAGCACGAACGCCATCACCACGAAGAAGTAGGTAACCAGCTGGTCCTGGGTCGGGTAGACGACCTTACGGAGCTCGGCGACCACCTGACGGTAGAACGTCGGCAGGCTGGTGCGCTTGTCACCACTGCTGTCGGCGCTGCCGCCGCGAGGGCCACTGACTGTGCTCTCCGACATGCTGATCACCTCTCCTCGGGGCCCGGCCGGGATCCCGGTCGGATGTGCCGCTGTGCTGTTCAGCGCGATGCTGATCGATCGATCGTGCGGGTGGTGCTGTTCTGCAGGGCACGAGGGACTTGAACCCCCAACCTTCGGTTTTGGAGACCGACGCTCTGCCAGTTGAGCTAGTGCCCTTCGGTGATTCACCCGTCCGTGGCGGCCTAGTTGAGGGCACGCCAAAGATTCGGGAGAAACTCCAAACCAGGAGTCTACGGGTCACCGGTGGCCGCGGACAATTCGATACCCCCGCGAAGCTGTCGAGGCCCTGTTCTGGGGGGTGCCGAGGAGGATGGGTCCAGCCCCTCTGCCCGTCAGTCCGGTGCGGCAGTAACGTGCCCTCATCGCACGCAACCTCTCCACCCTGCCCAAGGCGCATCTCCACCTGCACTTCACCGGGTCGATGCGCCATACGACGCTGCTCGAACTCGCCGAACGAGACGGGATCCGCCTCCCCGAGGCGCTGGTCTCCGAATGGCCGCCGCAGCTCAGCGCGGCCGACGAGAAGGGTTGGTTCCGCTTCCAGCGTCTCTACGACGTCGGACGATCGGTGTTGCGAACTCCTGACGATGTCCGCCGCCTGGTCCGCGAAGCCGTCGAGGACGACGCCCGTGAGGGCAGTCGGTGGCTGGAGATCCAGGTCGACCCCAGTGGGTACGCCGCCCGCTTCGGCGGCATCAGCAACTTCACCGATCTCGTGCTGGACGCCGTGCGGGTAGCCACCGCTGCGACCGGAGTCGGCGTGGGGGTGGTGATCGCGGCCAACCGCACCCGCCACATGCTCGACGCCCGCACCCTGGCCCGACTGGCGGTGCAGTATGCCGATCGCGGAGTGGTCGGCTTCGGGTTGTCCAACGACGAGCGGCGGGGTGTCACCTCCGACTTCGCCGGCGCCTTCGACATCGCGCGCCGGGGTGGACTGAACCTAGTCCCCCACGGTGGCGAACTGCGGGGCCCCGAGAGCGTCCGCGAGTGCCTCGACGTCTTGCACGCCGACCGTCTGGGTCATGGCGTACGCGCCGCTGAGGACCCGGCGGTGCTCGATCAGATCGTGCGCGCCGGCGTGGCTCTGGAGGTCTGCCCGATCTCCAACGTTGCGCTCGGGGTCTACTCCGACCCCACGTCGGTGCCACTGCCGACGCTGTTGGCCGCGGGGGCAACCGTGGTCCTGGGTGCGGATGACCCGTTGTTGTTCGGCTCCCGACTCGAGGGGCAGTACGCCTCGATGCGGGCCGCCCACGAGTTGACCGATCACGACCTCGCCGAGTTGGCGCGGATGTCCTTCCGGGCCTCACGAGCCCCCGAGTCGCTGGTCCGCAGCGCGCTCCTCGACATCGATGCGTGGCTGGCCGCCCCCGATCCACAACCGTCCGGCTCACCGGAGGCGGGCACCTGAGAAGATCGGCTCATGACTGGGCCTGAGCCGGACGACACCACCCCCTCCAACCCCTCCGAGGGATCGGGAAGCGACGGCTGGCCGTCCTATCAGCCCCCGGACGCACTCTTGGGCCAAACCCCCAGCAGCGAACCGGGACCCGGTTGGAATCAGCCGGCACCAAGTCCCTACGGCTCACCCCCGGCACAACCCGCAACCCCGCCGGCGTACGGCACGCCGTACTCCGGAGGCCAGGCTGGCTACGGGGCCTACCCCCCGGCTCTGCCGAACCAGCCGCAGGCAACGACCGCGCTGGTGCTCGGTCTCATCAGCGTGGTGGGTTTCTTCATGTGTGTGCTCCCGGCCCTCCTGGGGCCGGTCGCCGCGGTGATGGGCTACCGATCCCGTCGGGAGATCGAGGCCAGCAACGGCGCACTCGGCGGCGGCGGATCAGCCACCGCAGGAATGATCCTGGGGATCATCGCCAGCGTCCTGATCGGACTGATCTTGCTATTCATCCTGCTGGTGGTCGGCCTCCGGACCGCCTGAGCCCCCCCCGAGGATCGAGCCCGATCAGAGCTGGCAGCCGACCAGCACCGGCTCATTGACCAACGTGATCCCGTAAGCCTCCTTGACCCCCTCCCGGATGGTGCGCGCCAACTCCAGCAGGTCCTCGGTGCGGGCGCTGCCTCGGTTGGTGAGGGCCAGCGTGTGCTTCGTCGACAGGCTGGCAGGGGCGCCCAGGGCGACGGCGAAACCCTTGGGGAAGCCAGCGTGCTCGATCAGCCAAGCAGCGCTGGTTTTGACGTCCGGGGACCCGGCTATGGGCCAGGACGGAGCGGCCGGCGGCACGAGCCCGGGCGCCACGATGGGGTTGGTGAAGAACGACCCGGCGCTCCAGGTGTCGTGGTCGGTGGCTTCGAGCACCATGCCCTTGCCCCGCCGTAGCCCCTGCACCGTCTCGCGGACCCGACCCAGAGGCGCTCGCTCCCCCTGCTCGATCCCCAGGGTGCGGGCAAGTTCGGCGTACGCGACGGGGGCTCCGAGTTCACCTTGGCGGAACTGGAAGGTGACCTCCAGAACGACGTAGCGGTTCGGTTCGGCCTTGAACCTGGACGTGCGGTAGCCGAAGTCACAGTCGGCGCTCGCGAAAGTGCGCACCCGGCCCTCGAGACGGTCCCAGGTGCGGACCGAGGCAATGGTCTGGGAAACCTCTTGGCCGTAGGCGCCGACGTTCTGGATGGGGGTCGAGCCGACCCGGCCAGGGATACCGGACAGGGCTTCGATCCCCACCCAGCCACGGGCGCAGGCGGTGGCCACGAAGGCGTCCCAGTCCTCGCCCGCTGAGACCCGGACCAGCACTCCCCCACAGGTTGCGTCGTCGCTCTCCACGTCCGGGATGACGCCGCCGGTGGCGACCTCGATGACCAAGCCGACGAAACCTTCATCTGCGACGACGACGTTGCTGCCGCCGCCCAGCACAAGAAGAGGCCGCCCCGTTTCATCGGCTGCAGACACCGCGGCGATCAGTTCCGCATCGGTGGTGGCGACGGCGTACTCCTCGGCGGGGCCGCCTAGACGCAGGGTCGTGTGGTCGGCCAGGCGTTCAGCCACGCAAACTCACCCGGGCACCGCGTGGCCCGAAAACCTTGGCGCCGTCGCAGAGGACCTCCACGATGACATCGGTGCCGGAGTCCGATGCTTTCGCGACCGCGCTCATCGACACCCACGCGCCCTTCTCGGGCACGACCACGGGCTTCACGAACTTCGCCCCGATCTCGAGTACGTCCTCGGACGCCACCCCCTGCTCGCCCAAGTAGCGCGCAACCAGCGCGAGGGTGAACATGCCGTGGGCGATGACGCCGGGCAGGCCGACGCTGAGAGCCACGCCTTCGTCGACGTGGATCGGGTTGTGGTCGCCGCTCGCCTCGGCGTACGCGACGAGGTCGGCGCGGGTGACGGCGAAGGTCTTGGAAGCGAACTCAGGATTCATCAGGCACCTCGGTGGACCAGGGTCGCGGTTCCGGTGCAGACGAGGTCCCCGTCGGCGTCGGTGATCTCGCTGGAGGTGCCGATGATGTCGTTGCCGCCGATCTGTCGCAGGGTCGCGACGCTGATCGTGGCCACCAACTGGTCGCCGACCCGGACCGGGCGCCGATAGCTGAACCGTTGCTCGCCGTGCACGATGCGGGAGAGATCGAGCCCCTCCTGATCGAGGAACATCGCCGGGAACGCCGCCACGATGGGGAACGTGGGTGGGGCCGCTTCGTCGGGGCCGGCGTACGTGCCGCCGGTGGAGGCCACGAAGGCCCGGACGGCCTCGAGGGTGACCTCGTAGGGCGGTGCTGGCGGATAGGTCCGGCCGATGATCGTCGAGTCCACGTCGCGAATCTAACGCACCGGCCCCGCCCCCGAAATGACACCAACCCGCCGGGCCAGGGGCTCGACGGGTTGGAGAGATAAAGGGATGCGCCTCAGCGCGTCTCGCGGTGCGCCTTGTGGGTGCGGCAACGCGGGCAGAACTTCGCCAACTCCATACGGTCGGGGTTGTTGCGACGGTTCTTCTTGGTGATGTAGTTACGGTCCTTGCAGTCCACGCAAGCGAGCGTGATCTTCGGGCGAACGTCTGAGCTCTTGCTGGCCACGGGGTAGTCCTTCGTCTGGTGAAATCCGGTGCAGAATGATCGATCTGTGTAGCGAGGGCGGGACTCGAACCCGCGACACCACGATTATGAGTCGTGTGCTCTAACCACCTGAGCTACCCCGCCAAGGGCCACTCAGACCCAGAGCCCCTTTACGGAATCGAACCGTAGACCTTCTCCTTACCATGGAGACGCTCTGCCGACTGAGCTAAAGGGGCAACAGCGGAAGAGACTACACAGGAGGATGCGTGATCGAGAAATCGGATCTGGGTCCGGCTTTCTACAGCCCGTCGGCACGGGCGCTTGAGGGCCACGACACCTTCGATTCTGCACGGACAACGGCTGGCCCTTGGACTAATCTGGCGCAACACGGCGGACCGCCCTCGGCCCTGCTGACGAGGGCCATCGAGAACCTTCCTGAGGCTCAAGGTCGAGTCATCGGACGGATCACCGTCGAGTTGTGGGGACCGGTCCCTGTGGGGCCGTTGACCACGGTCGCTCGTGTGATCCGGCCCGGCCGGTCGGTGGCGCTGGCCGAGGCGGAGTTGCACGACGCCACGGCGAACCGCGTGGTTGCCACGGCACGCGCCTGGTTGCTTCCCGAGCACAGCGAGGGTCCCGGGGTGGACCAGCCGCCCGGGCACTCCCCCAGCGACGGCGGGCCGCGCCCTCGACCCGCGGATTGGAACGGCGGTTACCTCGACGCGATCGAGTGGCGCTGGATCAGCGGCGGGCTCGAAGAACCGGGGTCGGGCGTCGCCTGGATGCGATCCCCGGACCTTGTCGAGGGCGAGCCGATCAGTCCCGCTCAACGGGTGCTGGCCTGCGTGGACTCCGCGTCCGGCATCAGTGCTGCCCTGGATCTCGCCGCCTGGGCGTTCCTCAACACCGAACTCACTGTGCACGTCCTGCGCCCACCCGTGGGTGAGTGGGTGTGCGTCGAGGCTGAGACCACCCTCGGCACCGGGGCGGTCGGGGTCTGCACCTCCTCGGTCTACGACGAGGCGGGTCTCGTTGCCCGCTCCGCCCAGACCCTCCTCGTCGTACGCCGCTGATCCCTCACGAAGTTCGCCTGATGGGGCGCCGAAGTTCGCTTGATGGGGATGTACGACGTGCCACGGCCCCATTTGGCGAACTTCGCGTCCCCATTCGACGAAGTTCGTGGGTCAGGCGTGGGTGGCGGCGAAGGGCCGCGCTTCCTCGAGTTCGTAGGCCAGGCCCAACAGGGTCGCCTCGTGGCCTGCCGGGGCTCCGAACATCATTCCCTGGGGCAGACCGGAGGCCGTGGTGGCCAGGGGAAGCGAGATCGCCGGGTCGCCCGTGATGTTGTGCCACGGCGTGAACGCGACCCAGGACAGGAGTGCGTCGACGATGTCGCCATAGTCCTGAGTGGGGTCGAGGTGACCTATGCGAGGCGTCTCGGCGGCCAGGGTCGGCGTGAGTGACATGTCATATTTCTCATAGAAGCGAGCCGACGCGCGCTCCGCCTTCTTGAGCCGACGCAGGGCGCCCGGGACCCGATGAATGTTGCGGCGAGCGTGCCGAGCCAGGCCATGTGTGAGGTTGTCGAGCTGGGACTTGTCCCAGCTGCGGCCGTGGTCCTTGCGGCCGGTGGCCACCATGAAGCTGGCGAGAACCGACCAGTAGAGCAGGAAGTCCTCGGGAAACGACTCGTCGGCCGGGACCTCGGCTTGGACGACCGTGTGACCGAGTTCCTCAAGCAGCGCGGCGGTCTTCAGGGTCAAGTCGGTGATCTCGGGCGACGCGCTCTGGCCGATCCCCTCGGTCTGCAGCGCGATGGTCAGTCGCTTGCGTCCGGGGCGGGTGATGTCGCCGATCGGCGGGAGTTCAAGGTTGCGGTAGACCGATTCGCATTCGCGGAAGTACGCCGCGGTGTCGCGCACCGAGCGGGTCACCACACCGTCGGAGACGATGCGGATCGGCATGTCTCGCATCAACTTGTCCTGGGCGAGGCGGTCGCGGGTCGGTTTGAGCCCCACCAGGCCGTTGACCGAGGCGGGGATCCGGATAGAGCCGCCGCCGTCGTTCGCGTGCGCGATGGTGACCGCGCCGGCAGCCACCATCGCCGCCGAACCTGCCGAACTCGCACCAGCCGTGTGGTCGGGTGACCACGGGTTGCGCACGGGGCCGAGGCGCGGGTGCTCGGCGGAGGCGCTGAAGCCGTACTCCGAGAGTTGGGACTTGCCCAGCGGGATCAGTCCCGTGGCCAGCGTCATCTGGGCGAAGTCGCCGTCCTTCGCGGACGGACGGCTGACCCAGGCGTCGGTGCCATGGGCCGTGGGCATCCCTGCGACGTCGACGTTGTCCTTGATGAAGGTGGGGACACCCGCGAAGTAGCCACCTCGAGGGGTGCGGGCCTCGGCCCGTGCGCGTCCGTAGTCGGCGAAGGCGACGCCGTTCAGCTCGTGGTCGATCTGTCGCACCCGGGCGATGGCGGCATCGACGACCTCCGGAATCGCCACGTCGCCGGATTGGATGGCCTCCACGAGTCCGACCGTGTCGAAGTGGCCCAGGGCATCGTCGGTGAAAGCGTGTACGCGCGTCATGGGCGTCGAGGCTACCGACGAGTCGCGCTTTCGGTGTCGATACCGCCCGAGCCCGGCGAGGCGTGCGAGGTTGACTAGCCCAGAACGAGGATGACCAACGGCAGCACGAGGCTGATGGCCAGCGCGGTCAGCCCCATCGACAGCCCTGCGAAGGCGCCCTGCACCTCGTCGTCGTGCAGCAGTCGCGACGTACCGATGCCGTGAGAGACCGCGCCCAACGCGAGGCCCCGGGCCCGGGGTTCGCGAATCCGCAGCAGCGTCATCACCGCAGGGCCGGCGACGGCTCCGAGCAGTCCGACAACGATGGCCAGGGCGGCCGTTAGGGGCGGCAACCCGTTGATGCGCTCCGACAGAGCGATCGCGACCGGGGTCGTGGCCGCCTTGGGCGCGAGCGTGGCCTCCAGGGTCGCGTCACCGCCCAAGGCTCGGACCAGGAGGATCGCGCTTCCCACCGACACCGTCGCGCCCGCCGTCAGCGCGGTGAGCATCGGCACCCACAGACCACGCAGACGATGCGCCTGTCGATGCAGGGGTACGGCGAGCGCCACCGTCGCCGGACCCAGCCAGAAGGCGATCAGTTCCGTCGCAGACCGGTAGTCCGGGTAGTTCACGTCCAGAAGGGTGATGGCGGATCCGACGATGAGGATCGCGATCAGGGCCGGCTGGGCCAGCGGATGCCCGTCGGTTCGTTCCTTCAGCACGCAGCCGAGGTGATAGGCAGCGATCGTCAACGTCAGCAAGAAGATAGGGGAATCCACCAAGTCCCTCATCGCTTCCTCCCGCCCCGTCCGCGCCGGGATAGTCCCGGACGCTTGTGCGACGACACGCCGCGCGACCTCGCACAAGCGTCAGGGACTACCCCGGTCATGGAGCCTCCTCCGGACGAGCCGGGCGGGTCAGAAAGCGACTCAGGAGAGCGGTGCTCCAACCCACGACGGCCAGCCCGAGGATCCAGGATCCGACCACAGCGGCGCCGATCGGCAGGGCGTCGGCCCGCAGGACGGCGACGTAGGCGACCACGCCGACCCCGGCGGGGACGAAGAAGAGCTGGAGGTGCGTCAACAGGGCCTGCCCCGTGCGCACGACCGCCGCCTCGTCGGGGGTCGAACGGATCTGCAGGTAGGCGAAGAGCAGCACCATGCCGATGACAGGGCCCGGGATGGGTACGTCGGTGAGGAGAACGACCACCTCGCCCAGCAGTTGGCACCCCAACAGCGCGAGCAGACCCTTGATCAGCACCCGATCACGCCCCACGCCGGTGACAGCCGACCAGATGGGGGTCGAAGACGCCGATCGCCTCCATCAGCGCGAACATGGTGGTCGGGCCCACGAAAGCGAACCCGCGGCGCTTGAGTTCCTTCGACAGCGCCACCGAATCCGCTGAGGTGGTCTGCTGCTCGGTGACGACCCGCGGGGCTGGCGCCGTTGCCGGGGCGAAGGACAGCACCAGGCTCTCCAGTCCGTCGTGTTCGCGCAGGTCGATGGTCGCCGCGGCGTTGGTGACCGCCGCCTCGATCTTGCGTCGGTTGCGCACGATCCGGACGTCGGCCATCAGATGTTCGACGTCGGCTGCGTCGAAGGCCGCCACGTTCTCCGCGTCGAAGCCTGCGAACACCTGCCGGAAGGCTTCCCGCTTGTTCAGGATCGTCGACCAAGAAAGACCTGACTGGAACGCCTCGAGGGTCAGCCGCTCGAGGTACGCCGACTCGCCCGAGACCCGGTTGCCCCACTCGGCGTCGTGATAGTCGCGCATCGTGCCGGGCGTCGTACCTGCCCAGGGGCAGCGGGGCAGCGCGTCGTCCTCGCCTAGAACCGGTCCGCCGTCGCCCTCACTCACAAGAGCGCATCCTGCCCTACCCGCGAGGTCAGGACCGGTATTCGGGGTTCTCCCAGTCGAACCGCTCGCCATCGCTCCACGCGGGACGCACGTTGCCGTAGGCGGGGATTCCGCCGGCGGCCTTCAGCGCCTTCGCCATATGCATGAGATTCCAGGTCATGAAGGTGGTGTTGCGGTTGGTGAAGTCGTTCTCGGGACCACCACTGCCCTCATCGAGGTACGACGGCCCCGGACCCGCCTCGCCGATCCAGCCGGCGTCGGCCTGGGGCGGAATGGTGTAGCCGACGTGACCCAAGCTGTAGAGGATGTTCATGGCGCAGTGCTTGATGCCGTCCTCGTTGCCGGTGATCAGGCAGCCGCCGACACGGCCGTAGAAGATCGACTGACCGGCATCGTTGAGTTCGCCGGACAGGGCGTAGAGCCGCTCGATGACGACCTTGGTGATGCTGGAGTTGTCGCCCAACCAGATCGGACCACCGATGACCAGGATGTCGCTCGCCAGGATCCCGGGGTAGAGGTCGGGCCAGGCGTCGGACTCCCACCCGTGTTCGCGCATGTCGGGGTAGACGCCGATCGCGATGTCGTGGTCAACCGGGCGGATCACGTCGACCTCGACGCCGTGTTTGCGCATCAAGGCCGCGCTCGCATCGATCAGCCCCTCGGTGTGACTGAGTTCAGGACTCTTCTTGAGAGTGCAGTTGAGAAACGTCGCCTTGAGGTTGGAGAAGTCGTAGTTATCGCTGGAGGTGGCCATTCGCCCATCCTGTCCTCACCTCCAGGTCACGACAACCACCCTGGGGGGCGGCGGGCTCAGCAAGAGGGTCAGCGACGCATCTTGAGGCGCGCGTTGGGCAGCGGTGGCGCCGGGATCGGTGCTGCATGATCGTTGGCGACCACGCCGAAACGACCCTCCGCGACCTCCTGGCTATCCTCCACGATCGCGCCATCGCGTTCGATCTGCGCCTGCCAGTCCGCCCGGTACCCCACGATCTCCTCGTGGGTGCGGCCGATGAAGTTCCACCACATCACGATCTCTTCACCGAACGGCGGACCGCCGAGCAGCAACAGGCGCACTGGGTCTTCGCCCGCGTCGAGACGGATCGACTCGCCGCCGGGAGCGATGAAGGCGAGCTCGTCCGGCTGCACGACCTCGCCGCTCACGGTCACGGCACCGTCATCGACCAGGACGCCGTACTCGTAGGTCGGGTCGGCGTCGAACCTCAGGGTGGTGCCGGGTTCGAGTCGGATCTCCACCCCCAGGAGGGGGGTGAACGTCTCCACAGGGGAGGTGGAGCCGAGGAGGGATCCAAGGAACACCAGCGCCCGCCAGCCCTTTCCGGTCACCGGCTTGGGTGCATAGTGCACGAACGTCGGGGCGGTATGACGCGCTTCATCGGGCAGGGCCACCCACAGTTGGGCCCCATGCAGGTAACGGGTCGACTTGGTGGAGTACTCCGAGTGGCTGATCCCCCGCCCGGCGGTCATCAGGTTCACCTCGCCCGGCTGCACCTTCGCCTCGTGACCCGCGCTGTCGCGGTGCTCGATCTCGCCACCGAAGAGCCAGCTCACGGTCTGCAACCCGGTGTGCGGGTGCGGAGGGACGACCATGCCCGCGGTGTCCTCCACCAGGTCAGGGCCGTAGTGGTCTACGAAGCACCAGGCGCCGATCAGGGAGCGCTGCCGCTGCGGCAGCGTGCG
>RCMY010008394.1_pt1 | contig 12761 bp, 11 predicted proteins | sample 2041341 | NCBI WGS metagenome assembly RCMY01 (sample SAMN09708234, study PRJNA481090) | Marine sediment metagenome, whole genome shotgun sequencing project. | reverse complement strand
GACGCTGACCAAAGGTCAGGCCGCGGTGACCCAGATCGTTGCGCTCGACGGCGACGAGGCGGGCTTCCTGTCATTGCTGGCCGGGCTTGAGGCGCATTCCGAACACCACGTTGCCACGGCGATCCGGCGTGAGGCCGCCAAACGCGGGCTTGATCCTACTGAGGTGACGGAGGTCAGCGCCCGCCCGGGTATCGGTATCACCGGCCATGACACTCTGGGTCCGGTCTGGGCCGGAAACCCCTATCTGGTCGAATCAATGGGTGCGTCCATCGATGCCCCCCGCCTGCAGGTGCTGGCAGACGGCGCCGATACGGTGATCTATCTGGGACGGGGCGCCGAGGTGCTGGGTGCGGTCAGCGTGGCCGACGAGGCACGGCCCAGCTCTGCGCTGGCGCTGGCCGCCCTGCGTGCCAGCGGGGTGCGCCGGATCGTTATGATGACGGGGGACAGGCGCCCGGTGGCGCTGCGGATCGGGGCCGAGCTTGGCCTTGACCTCGACGAGATCCACGCTGAAATGCTGCCCGAGGACAAGGTGCGGGCCGTCGCAAAGCTTGCGGACACGGGCAAGGTGGCCTTCGTCGGTGACGGGGTCAACGACGCGGCGGCGCTTGCGCGCGCAGATATCGGTATTGCGATGGGGGCCGCCGGCTCTGAGGTCGCGCTACAGGCCGCTGACGTGGCTCTCCTGTCTGAGGACATGAGGCAGCTTGCCGGTGCACACGGTCTTGCCCGCCGCGCGGCGCGGATCATCCGCCAGAACCTGATCTTTGCCATCGGGGTCATGATGGTGTTGGTCATCGCTGGATTGTTCTTTGACCTGCCGCTACCGCTGGCGGTCGTCGGGCATGAAGGCGGCACGGTGCTGGTGGTGCTGAATGGGCTTCGCCTGCTCTCGAACCCCGCTCGTCGGGTGGAGCGGGACGCTACATAGATGTGTTGGCAGACATAACCGAGAGCCCACACCTCATCGACGCGACTTTTTGTTACAGGGTTCATTGTCCGGGCAGCAGAAAACTGTTCGTCTACCTTGCGAACGCAATGCGCGCGATGAGGGTAAATCTCCTTGCCGGTATTTTGGAAGTGGCGTTGATATGATGGCTGTCAAGGAGTGCCAGGAATGGGACGACGTTCTCGAATTCTGGTTTCCTGAGGGGCGCTCCTTGAGTGTTAATGCACAGGCGCACGGTGCGCATTGGCGCTGGAGGATGCAAGGCGGTGCGGATGATAAAATCATCGCGCATTATTCACATCTCACCGAGAGGGCAGCTCAGGGCAACCTTGATCACTGGGCGCAGAATCCGCACGGAAGGCTGGCGCTGATCATCATCCTTGATCAGTTTTCCCGCTCTGTCTGGCGTGACGATGCGCGTGCCTATGCGCAGGATCCTTACGCGTTATCGCTGGTGATCAAGGGCCTCTCGAACGGTCATTACTCCTCTCTGGAAACGCCGTGGTTTCAGGTTGTGTATGGCTTGCCATTGGGCCATTGCGAAGGTTCTGACCATTTGCAGCGTCTCGATCTCCTGATCAGCCTGCGTAAAGAAATAGCCGCCGCCGCTCCAATCCCTCTGCGTCCGATCTATTCATCTTTGGTCAGCCAGGCCCGCGAAGTTCGGAAAATTATTGCTTTGTTTGGCCGGCATCCTCATCGCAATGAAATTTTGAACCGCAGATCAACCGCTGTAGAGGAGGCATACATCGCCAAGGGCCAGTTCCCCCACATGAAAGCATTTCGGTAGGGTGTTGCTGCAGAGATTCCTGAAAATGAATAGCCTGGGCGGTGCTCACCGCCTGCGCGCGCGACCGGAGCCCAGAGATGGGGTAATTCAATGAAGGTCGTGGATGTTATGGCGTCCGGTCTGATCAAAGAACGAGCATCCGTTCCGCAGAGTAAGACTCAAAGCCAGTTCGGTTTGAGATTTCCGAAGGCACTTGGGCATCAGTTTCGAAGTGGCTGGACGATCCGCTCAGGATCGGGTCTGAATCCCTCTGGCTACGTCCTTATTCGTAAGCGTCCGGCCTGACCGCCTTTACCGGGCATTCCACGGCAACAGATCATCGACGCGGGCGATCTTGTAGTCCGGGATGCGGGCGAGCGTATCGGCCAGCCATGCTTGGGGGTCGACGCCGTTCAGCTTGTCGGTTTCGATCAGGATATAGGCGATGGCGGTTGCTTTTTCACCGATCTGCGAGCCTACGAACAGATAGTTTTTGCGCCCGATGGCGATGGGCGGGCAATCGAAGTGAACTAGTCCAAGGACAAAATCGGACAGCCCTCCCCGCCGCCCCTGCGATAGGCGAGCTATGGGTATTCGGCAGCGAGAAAAGCCTTCCGCGCGGTGGCTAAACGCCTCCGATTGCGGTCGGAAACCGAAGCGAAGCGGAGAGCCGAGAAAATGGTCGCAGCTGAAACCGCTGCTATCAAAAAGGCTGACGACGTGATCGTCGACATAGCTCAACTGTTGCCATCCGGCCCAAGGGCGAAAATCGCTTTAGTGCGTCGCGAGCTGACGGTCCAAATCATTGTGCTCGATTCGTCGGCGAAAAGACGTACCCTGCCGTTGCGGCCGCACGAAGGAGACGCGCAATGACACCTGCGAGGCGCTAGCCCAGCGTGTTCCGACATTCTGGAAACATTGAAACATTCTAGCTCTCCTTGGTGTGTGAAAACGACACCAGCGATGGAAACCCTTTGAACAAGGCTCCCGTTTTGCTGCGCGTCGCAAGAAGCGCGCGGCAAAACGGGCGGCCTATCGAGAGAGCGACGAGAGGGCGGCCCTCTCGTCAAAATTTGAAAGCATGATTGCATGGAGTTAAAGGGGCGCATCAGACATTCGCTTTGCCTGGCATGTCAGGCAGCAGTGCGGGAAAAGTTTCCGTTGAGCGAGCAATGCCCAATGGCTGCTACTGTTTTTCGAGAGGCACGACCGGCCAGACTAGGGGCTTCTAGGATGCCGTGGCTTTTGACCTTGCATAATGCCGAGCGGCCTTCGCACGATTTCCGCAGGTCTCCATGCTACACCAAGTGCGTCGGGCGTTCTTTGTCTCGTCGATAAACAGCCAGCCGCAGCCGTCGCTGGGGCACATCTTGAGCCGCCGCAGTTCACGCCCGTCAAACAATATGGAAAGGGCGGAAATGGCCAGAAGGGCTTGGAGTGGCTGTTGCGCGCCCACTTGTTCCGGCGGGCTGTCAGGTGTGATTTTGATGTTTTGGACCGCGTTTAGAACCGAAGGATCGCCTCCGTTAGTCAGTAATCGCCGAAGCTCCAAGCGATAGGCCAAAAGCTCTGATATCTTGAATCCGGACGTCGATGCATCAACGGTGAGTGCATTTAACCATGCTTCAAGGTCGGTCTTGGTAACGATCTTTTCATGCACAACTTGTCCATCATGTGACCAGTCGGCCGTATTGACAAAATCGAGGGCAAGTCGTCCACCGACAAGTCTGATTGGGTGTCCTTCGGAATAAGTCATTTCCCATTCTAACCCCTATAGGGGTTGATCGACAGCCCTTGGTGGTTTCTAACCTCTGATATCGTTATAATTTTAAAAGTATCCTCCGCCTCACCTGATGACGTCGCTCTCTCCGGCACAGCCGTCCTTCGTGGTATGCGCCGCCTAATGCCAGTCAGCCTGTTCGTCATTCCGTTCGGCGTCGCGTTCGGCATCGCCGCTGTTGAGCAAGGTCTTAGTCCGGTTCAGGCAACTGCTATGAGCTTTGTTGTTTTTACAGCGACTGCTCACTTTGCCGCGCTGGATTTCCTGAACGAGCCAATCGCGTTCGTCTCATTGTTTTTTGTCGTCTTAGCGTGAGTGGCTGTCATGTGATTATGGGGGCTGCTCTCTCTCGCTGGATAAATCGACTGCCAGTTGCCAAGCGTTTCGCCACTCTTGCATTCCTGAGCGATGCCAACTTTGCGGATACCCAGCCAGTGCTTCGAAAGGGTGAAACTGATCTCGGGATTCTTCTAGGCGGTGGCCGATGCTATGGCTCACTTGGGTCGTGAGCACGGCCTTGGGTGCTTTTGGTGGTGATCTGTTAGGCGACACCGATGCCTACGGGTTTGGGGCCGTCATGCTATGCTTCTTCGCGGCGACTGCGGTGGGAATGTTGCGAGGATCGTCCGGCCTTGTTCTGCCAACGATAGCAGCCATGGCGACCTCTGCCTTCACTCTTCCACTCTTGCCGACTGGCTGGAATATCATCCTCGCGGCTGTCGTCGGTGGGACTTTAGCGGCGATGATCCATGCTGAATGATTGGTCCTTCGTTCTGATGGTCGCGATCATGGCTGTCGCTGCATTTGCAACGCGGATTGCGGGCGCAGTTCTCATGTCGCATGTGACGCCGACAGCGAAAACGGAGCGTTTCCTTGAAGGGCTGTCAGTTTCAGTCATTTCAGCTCTCGTCGCCTCTCAACTCATGACAGCAGACGTCACAAGTGCCGCCGTCGTGGTCGTTGCGGTTGTGTTTATGCTATTCACCAGAAGCGCCGTCTGGGCCATGTTCGTGGGTATGATCGCCGCAACCGCAACTCCGTTCATCGTTACGATCTAGGCATAGAAAGCCGCCGAAGCAGACCTTGGTCACAGCGCAGCATTTAGTTCCATTGGGCCTCTTCTGTTGAAAAACTCAGAAATCTGAAAACAAGCCTTTTCTGACTGAACCGCCGCGTCTGCGAAAGCCAGGCTGAATTGAGGCCCACAATGGAGTAGGTGAGCTATCAGCCTCCATGAGTGAATTCGGTCGAGCCTCTCACAAAAACCTGCTGAACGCCCTGTATGGCGGAAAAGCGCGTCAATCAGGCCCAAAAGCGGAATTTTTCAACAGAGTAGGCCCGAATTGCCCAAATTCCGCGGTGCGGCCAATGTTCGCCTATGTTGGAGGTGTTCAAAATATTCAATGCGCTCTAAGGTTTCCAATATCGAGGCGAGAGGAATTCAAATTGGCAAGCTCAATAATCGAAGAAGATCTGAAAATCGAAGGTAATATCAGCTCTAGCGAAGGAAGCGTTGAAGTAAAAGGTAGTGTAGTTGGAGACGTCGCTGCTGAAGAAATCACTATTCAGCCGAGTGGCTCAATCGACGGCGCATTGTCTGCAAAGAAGATCTGCATTGAGGGCAAACTCAAAGGCAGCCTGAAATGCGACGATCTGAAGCTCGTATCAACGTCCCTTGTTCAGGCCGATGTTGTGGCCCAAACGATGACCACCGAAAGCGGCGCGAAAGTTGTTGGCAAGGTCGAAATCACCGGAAGGCAATAGAGCATGTCGACGGATGCTTATGGGCAGAGGCGCTTGCGCACGCTAAATCAGCTGCACCACTGAAACTAGATGAGCGATGACTTCTCGAAGTCAAAAGCCATCTGACATGAACTATTTGATGACGAACAGCAGAGGTTTTCAACACCATCTGCGCCATCTGCACCGTCTGCGCCATCTGTCAATAAGTCTACTGAATGCTGCGCGCCAGAAACGCTATCAATTTGTGGTCGCCTCGGCTCGACTGGAAGGCGAGTTCACAGGCCCAATCATAATATCAATGCCTGTCCCGACGTACGCAGTTAGTCTGAAGATTCACGAAACAACGATCTGACTAATATGATGTTGCCTGTTCTAACGAAGGCTTCATAAACTCTCAAAATCACCTCCCCTTGGCCAAATCCCCCAAAGTGAGCCAGTAACGATGACGTTTAACGCTTCTACTGAGTTGTCTACACTGCAACCTTTCATCGATGCCATGCAAGATGGTGTCGCGATTGTCGCGCAGGACGGGACTATTATTGGCGTGAACAAAACCTGGCGGCAATTCAGCTGTGCCAACGGTGGCGATCAGGCGTCGGACTGCCTTGGCGTAAACTACCTTCACATCTGTCAAAAAAGCTCAACCGACGGAGATAACCTCGCAACGTCCATTGAACGGGGCATCTCTGGTGTTTTGACGAATGGAAATGAGTTTTTAGCTGAATACCCGTGTCATTCTGCGACCGAAAAGCGGTGGTTTGAAGTGGTCGCGCGCCCCTTTGAACTTCTGGGGTACCGGCTTGCTCTGATCGCCCATCGCAACGTAACCTCCAGGAAGCTTGCGCAAGTTGAAGCGAACTACGCAGAACAGAACGCGCAAAACCTTGCAGCTATTGTGACGACAATGCCGGATGCCGTCATTGCCTTTGATCTTGAGGGCCGGATTACCAATTGGAATGCCGCTGCCAAAACGCTGTACGGATATGAGCGCGACGAAGTGGTCGGCCAATCAATGGAGATCCTTTATCCCCCCAATTGGCCCAAGCGGGTTAAGGCCTATATTTCGGAGATCATCACAAGCGAGCTGAAATACTTTGACGCCGTACGTCAGACGAAATTGGGCGGGCTGCGAACGATTGCGATAACGGCCGCACCTATACGATCAGAAGCTGGTGAGATCGTTGGCATTTCAAACGTTCATCGCGACGTCACGCACAAACGCGAAGCGGAACAAAAACTGCGTAGCGTGCTCGATAATCTCTTTGCGTTTGTAGGGATATTAGAACTCGATGGGACGCTTGTTGAGGCCAACAAGGCACCTTTGGAAGCGGCCGGAATAGAAGCCAAAGATGTCATTGGGAAAAAGTTTTGGGATTGCTTTTGGTGGAATTTTTCGCCGGATGCGCGGCAGAAATTACGCAATGACTGTGCGCGGGCGCAGAATGGTCATATCGTTCGCTACGACACGCAGATCCAAGTTGCCGGCGGGCATCTTGTCTGGATAGATTTTCAGTTGGCGCCTTTGCGCAACGCGGATGGAACGATCGTTAATCTTGTGCCTTCAGGCATCGACATTTCAGACCGCGTAAAGATGGTTGAGGCTTTGGAATTGTCTCACGACACATTCAAGAACCTCGTGGCCCGCTCTCCGTTCGGAATTTACACCGTTGACGCAGATTTCCGCCTTTCACACGTGAGCGACGGCGCACAGCCGGTTTTCGCCAATGTTCGCCCACTGATCGGCCATGATTTTGAAGCAGCTTTGAAGACCATTTGGCCAGTAGATTTTGCAGGTGAGGCAGTTGCCCTATTCCGACATACTCTTGCGACCGGTGAGCCCTACCATGCACCATCAACTACTGAGCGCAGGCAGGACAAAGACGAAGTTGAATCCTACGACTGGATGATCGAACGCATTGTAATGCCCGACGGGCGGCTTGGTGTCGTTTGTAACTTTTACGATCTGTCTGAGCGTGAAAAATACGAGCAACACGTCCGCCTCCTGATGAGTGAAGTGAACCACCGCTCGAAAAACCTGCTTGCGGTTGTTCTGTCTATGGCGCGCCAAACCGCCCGGAGTTCCTCATCAGAGGAATTTGTTGACCACTTTTCACAGCGCCTTCTGGGGCTTTCGGCTTCTCAGAACCTGATCGTGGAAGGCAGTTGGGGCGGCGTGAGTGCCATGGAGTTGGCCCGTTCACAGCTCAACCACCTTGGCGAGGAAATGCGCACTAACCGGGTCAGGATTGATGGTCCCGAAATCATAGTCTCACCGCCTGCTGCAGAAGGCATCGGGATGGCCTTGCATGAGCTGTCGACCAACGCGCTTAAATATGGATCACTGTCTGGTCCTGTTGGGTCGGTTGAGATCGCATGGAGTGTTGACGAAAGCGCTAACACATTCCAAATTCAATGGAGTGAACAAGATGGGCCGCCGGTTTTACCTCCTGAGAGGACAGGCTTCGGGCGGACAGTGATAGAAAAAATGGCAGCAAACTCCGTTGGGGGGGCAGTCGAGGTTCGATATGCATCAACGGGACTGGTCTGGGTCTTAACCGCGCCAATGGAGGGCATTGAGATGGCCAGAGACGCATGATTTCTGCTAATCTTTCAGGGAGCAAACATCTTGGCCAATCGAATTATTTTAATCGAAGACGAAGCACTTATCGCTGCTGATATGGAGTTTGCTGTTCTGGACGCGGGATACGAAGTTGTGGGCTCTGCGCGGACGGTAGATGAAGGACTTGAGCTGCTAAAGACGACAGCTTGCGACGGGGCCGTTCTTGATGCAAATCTCAATGGTCAAAGCGCCAAAACCATAATGGAACAGCTGGATGAAGACGCTGTGCCCTACATCGTCGTTTCGGGATACACCCGCAGTCAGATCGGTTTTCTGAATGAACGCACAGTGTTGATTGGCAAACCGTTTCGCATGTCTGACCTGACAACTGCCATTCGAGAAAACTTGGTTCGCGAAATTTAGAATCCACTCATAGGTGCCACCGGCAATAACGGGATCGCTGGTTCTGTTGTGTTAGTTAAACTTTCTCGCAAGAAGGACAGGGCTGATATGAGGCTCATGCGGCGTTCTTGAACAGCCGACCACGAAAGCGACTTCGTTCAGAACGCCAAGCTCGTTGTTCTGGAAGTGTTCTTTCTTGATGGCGCGGAGTGTTTTGATCCCTTTCTGCCCATACGTGCCACCTATCCCTTGCTAAACAGATTCTGAATTCGCGATAGGTTCGTAAGATGCGAATATCCTGTTCATCGGCGAGAGCAGCAGTGAGACAAGCCCATGGCCGCCTCAATGATAGCGAAGACATCATGCAACCGGCAGCTTTCGCAGTGCTGGCCTGCTCCGTTGACACGTTTATTGCGCTACATCATACTCACTTACACAGTTGGCGAGCGAGTTGGACCGATCGGTGAGCATTGCACAACAATTCACAATGTTGCCACGTTATCGAAAATCGAAAAACGATATCCGGTCTTGCTCGTGAAGGCGTTCGGAGAAAACGTTGGATCAGCTCCGCCAGTAAACGCAACCTGCTGCTAAGCAGGGTTAAGTTGCACTATCAAACCGGGAGAAATACGTGAACATATTCAAACAAATCGCCTTTGTGGGCGCGATGATCGCAGGCACCGGGGCGCAAGCTCAGGAAAAGTTCATCACAATCGGGACGGGCGGGCAGACAGGGGTCTACTTCGTTGTGGGCCAATCGATTTGCCGTCTGGTGAACCGCACCACGGCAGAGACGAACCTGAAATGCACGGCCCCATCGACGGGTGGTTCCATCGCAAACATCAACGCCATCATGGCAGGTGACATGACGATGGGCGTCGCACAGTCCGACTGGCAGTTCCACGCGTACAACGGCACGTCCGACTTCGAAGGCAACAAGTTCGACAAAGAACGCGCCGTCTTTTCAGTTCATTCCGAGCCGTTCACCGTGATTGCGCGCGCTGACGCTGGCATCACCGAGTTTGCCGACCTGAAGGGCAAGCGCGTCAACATCGGCAACCCGGGTTCCGGCCAGTATGCGACGATGCAAGTCGTCATGGATGCACTGGGTTGGACGATGGACGACTTTGCGCTGGCGTCCGAGCTAAAGCCAGCCGAGCAGGCCGCAGCCTTGGGGGACAACAAGGTCGATGCGATCATCTATACGGTCGGCCACCCGAACGGATCAGTTCAGGAAGCGGCCTCGACAGTTGAAACAGTCCTTGTTCCAGTCACCGGACCAGAGATCGACGCGTTGATCGCTGACAACCCCTACTATGCCGCCGCCACCATTCCGGGCGGTATGTATGAAGGTTCGCCCGACGATATCCAGACGTTCGGTGTGAAGGCGACGTTCGTAACCTCTGCCGATGTGGAAGAGGAAACAGTCTATCAAGTGGTCAAGGCCGTGTTCGATAACTTCGATCGCTTCAAGAAACTTCACCCGGCCTTTGCCGATCTGACGCAAGAGCAGATGATCAAGGATGGCCTGTCCGCGCCGCTGCATCCGGGCGCAGAGCGCTACTACAAAGAAATGGGCTGGATGTAATTCCCGCCTGATTGATACCGGTGGCAGCCTGCCAAGGCTGCCACCGTCAAGGAGACTGCCCAGATCGAGCCGACCCGACGATAATTAATAAAAAATTCTCACCCGTCCTGTGCGGGTTACCGGGGGACAGACATGACCGACGATCCGAACCAGTACAAGGCTGCGCGCGTTGAAAACGAGGCGGCCGGTCGCGGCGGTCTGGAGCAATCCGAACTGGACGCACTCGTCGCATCCGCCGACACTGGTGGCCGCAACGTCGCAGGCCCGGTTGGCACGTTCCTGATGCTTGTCGCGCTGGCGTGGTCGTTATTCCAGCTCTGGATCGCGTCGCCCATCCCGTTCATCGTCGGCTGGGGTGTCTTTAACGATACCGAAAGCCGGTCGATCCACCTTGCATTCGCAATTTTTCTGACCTTTGCCGCATTCCCCGCAACGCGGTCGAAATTCCAGCTGGGTCTGGGCATCGTGATCCCGGTCCTGCTGTGCTACTTGTTCGTCATCAGCTCCAAAGATGGCACGTCCATCTGGTGGATTCCCGTCGTCGGTTTGGCCGTCGTGGCTGCGGTCATTGCGGGCAGCCCCAAGGACCGCGTACCGCTGTGGGAATGGGCGCTGGCCATCGTCGCTGCCGCGGCCGCGCTGTACCTTTTTGTCTACTACCGCGATATTTCCGGCCGCGTCGGCGCGCCGATTACCCAAGATTTCGTGGTGTCCGTCATCGGTATCATTTTGCTGCTTGAGGCCACGCGCCGCGCGTTGGGCCCGGCCCTGATGATCGTGGCGAGCCTGTTTCTGATCTACACCGTCCTTGGCCCGCAAATGCCCAGCATCATCGCGCACAAGGGTAACAACCTATCGGAAATCGTGAACCACCAGTGGATCACGACCGAAGGCGTGTTTGGCATCGCCTTGGGCGTGTCGACAAGTTTCGTGTTCCTATTCGTGCTATTCGGCTCGCTGCTGGACCGCGCGGGTGCTGGCAATTATTTCATTCAGGTCGCGTTTTCCTTGATGGGTCATATGAAAGGCGGGCCGGCCAAGGCCGCTGTCGTTTCGTCCGCCATGACTGGCCTGATCTCGGGATCAAGCATCGCGAACGTCGTGACTACGGGCACGTTTACCATCCCCTTGATGAAAAAAGTCGGCTTCAGCTCTGAAAAGGCCGGTGCGGTCGAGGTGGCATCGTCCGTGAACGGTCAGATTATGCCGCCCGTGATGGGCGCCGCCGCGTTCCTGATGGTGGAATACGTGGGCATCCCCTATTTCGACGTGGTCAAGCACGCGTTCCTGCCTGCCGTCATTTCCTACATCGCGCTGGTCTATATCGTCCACCTAGAGGCGTTGAAGGCCGGCATGGAAGGTCTGCCGCGCCCCTATGAACCCAAGCCGATCATCCAGCGCTTGATCGGTTTCGTGTTCGGTGTCGCGGTCGTTTGTGCGCTGTCGTTCCTCGTTTATTACGGCATGGGCTGGATCCGCCCCGTCTTCCCGGTCGCAGCACCCTATATCATTTTTGCCGCGTTGACGGCTGCCTATGTCGGGTTGCTCTACATCGCGTCCAAAGAAGCCCCGCTGAAGCTGGACGACCCCAACGCGGCAGTGACAACGCTGCCGCTACCTGGGCCGACCGTACGGTCGGGTCTGCACTTTATCCTGCCAGTGGTCGTGCTGGTTTGGGCGCTGATGGTGGATCGCCTATCTCCGGGCCTCTCGGCGTTCTGGGCGACGATGTACATGATCTTTATCCTCATCACGCAACGCCCTCTGATGGCGATGCTGCGTGGTGAGGGCCAGATGGGCGCCCGCGTCAAGGAAGGTGCGAACGATCTGCTGGAAGGTCTGGTCGTTGGTGCCCGCAACATGATCGGCATCGGTATCGCCACCGCCACCGCCGGTATCATCGTTGGTGCAGTCAGCCAGACTGGCGTTGGATCGGCCCTTGCCGACGTTGTCGAAGTCCTGTCTGGCGGCAATATCCTTGCCATCCTGTTCCTCACGGCAATTCTGTCGCTGATCCTTGGTATGGGCCTGCCGACAACGGCGAACTATATAGTTGTGTCCGCCTTGCTCGCGCCGGTCATCGTGACGCTGGGGCAGCAAAACGGGCTGATCGTACCGCTGATCGCGGTGCACTTGTTCGTCTTCTACTTCGGCATCATGGCCGATGTGACACCCCCTGTGGGCCTTGCATCCTTCGCCGCGGCCGCCGTTTCGGGCGGTGATCCTATCAAGACTGGTGTGATAGCGTTCTTCTACAGCTTGCGCACGGCAGCCCTGCCGTTCCTGTTCATCTTCAATACCGAACTGCTACTCATCAATGTGACGATGGTGCAGGGCATCTTTGTCTTCATTGTCGCGACGGTGGCGATGCTGCTATTCGCGGCAGCGACGCAAGGGTGGTTCCTGGCCAAGAACCGGTTCTATGAAAGCATCGCCTTGCTTCTGATCGCGTTCACCCTGTTCCGACCCGGTTTCTGGATGGACATGGTCAGCGCGCCGTATCTTGAGGAAGAACCGGCGGCGATCACGCAGGCAGCCGCCGACACCGACATCGGACAAACGCTGCGAGTGCGTGTGGCAGGCTTGAACGATCTGGGCGATCCAATTCAATTTGTGGCGCTCGTCCCGATCACCGAGGGTGCCACAGGCGAGGAAAAGCTGGAAAACGCCGGCCTGACCTTCCGGGACGAAGGCGGCAAGATGTTCATCGACGACGTCGCCTTTGGCAGTGCGGCGGCAGAGGCCGGGCTGGACTGGGATCAAGAGGTGGTGCGCGTGCTAAAACCCGTGCCGCAACCCAGCAAATACCTGATGTTCCTGCCAGCGCTGCTATTGCTAGGCCTGATCGTCTTTTTGCAGCGGGGCCGCAATATGCGCGCGCCACGCAAAACCGCACACGCCTGAGGAGAAAGACGATGTTCAACACGGTTCTTCTGACCATCGACCTGAATGCGAAAGCATCATGGGAAA
>RCMY010004070.1_pt1 | contig 12762 bp, 12 predicted proteins | sample 2041341 | NCBI WGS metagenome assembly RCMY01 (sample SAMN09708234, study PRJNA481090) | Marine sediment metagenome, whole genome shotgun sequencing project. | reverse complement strand
CGGCTTTGACGGCGCTACATATGACCTTAAGCAGGTAGTTCTGCTCCCAGAGGGTGCTGACGAATCAAGTGCAGTTTACTTCACTGTAGATTCCATTGGCGAAGCAGACGACAGCCTGCTTGCTGTTCCTGATCTTTCTGCTTATACAAAAGAATAATTTTATCTGATCTTTTTCCAACATCGGGCGGACAGACCACTGCGGTCTGCCCGCTTTTTGCATTTTCAGCAAAGTGTTGTGCAATATGACGGAAAAGAAGTTCAAATATTTTTGAAATTTGTGAGAAAAATAGTCTTAAACCCCTTGACAAAATCGTCAAAAGGGTATAAACTATACTTAGCACTCGAGAAGAAAGAGTGCTAACACTTAAATACAATAAGTGCTAACAAGAAGAACGGGTGGTGAGCAAATGGACGACCGCAAGCTGAAAATACTTTCAGCGGTAGTCAATGAATATATCGTAACAGGCGAGCCTGTAGGCTCAAAGGCGATAATGGCTCACGTCAAAGCGTCCTCAGCGACCATAAGAAATGAAATGGCAGAGCTTGAGAAGCAAGGCTATCTCGAACAGCCACACACCTCCGCAGGGCGGGTTCCCACCGACCTCGGATACCGCTACCTCGTCGACGAGCTCGGGAGCCGCGACGTCTCCGAGGAGGTCGACTCGAAGCGACGCGCGGTCGTGGCCGACCTCCTCGGCCGACCTCGCGACGTCGAGGAGCTGGTCGTGCGGACCTCGACGGTCCTCAGCCAGCTGACCCAGCTCGCGGCCCTCGTCATCGCCCCGGCGATCGACGCGTCGCGCTGCAAGCGCCTCGAGCTGGTCCACCTCGGCCCCGGCGACGTCCTGCTCCTCGTCATCGCGGACACCGGCGCGGTGGAGAAGCACCTGCTCGAGCTGACGACGCTCGTGAGCGAGCACGACGTCGAGCGCACCCGCACCGCGCTGAACGAGGCGGTGGTCGGACATCGCCTCCGGCGGCTCAGCGAGATCACCCTCCGGGTTCGCGAGGACGCCCCGATGGAGCTTCGCCAGCTCCTCGCTGCCGTTGCGAGCCAGCTCGACCGCGTCGAGCGTGAGGTCGAGCGGCAGGTCGTGGTGGGCGGACAGTCCTCGCTCGCGAGTGCGCTGGACGGACCACAGCTGGGCAGCGTGCTGGAGGTCCTCGAGCAGCGCGGCACACTGGCGAGGCTGCTCACCGCCAACGACACCGACGACACCTTCGTGACGATCGGCGGGGAGCACGAGATCGAGCAGCTGCAGTCCACCTCCCTGGTCGCGCAGCGCTACCGAACGATCGCCTCCGGCTCGATCGGGGTGCTCGGACCGACACGCATGGACTACGCCGCGGTGGTGGCCGCCGTTCGTTCGGTCGCCGAGCATCTCGAGGCCTCACTCTCCGACCTCCAGTCCCGCTGACCTGCCCCGTGCCCCGCACGGCCGGCGGGAGCGCCAGACCGAAGATCTTCCCGTGGCTGACCTGTACGACCTGCTCGGCGTCGAGCGCAACGCGACGCCCGACGACATCAAGCGTGCCTATCGCAAGCGCGCCCGCGAGCTGCACCCGGACGCCCCGGACGGCGACGAGGAGCTCTTCAAGGAGCTGAACCGCGCTCGCGAGGTGCTGTCGGACCCGCAGCGACGCGCCCGCTACGACCGGTTCGGCGACGACGGCACCCCGCAGTCGCGCGGCGCCGGCGGCGACCCGTTCGGCTTCGGTGGCGGCGGTGGCGGTGGGCTTGGCGACGTGCTCGACGCCTTCTTCGGGCAGGCGTTCGGGGGCGGGGGAGCGCAGCGGACCCAGCGGGTGCGTGAGCGTCCGGGCCGCGACGTGCTCGTACCCGTCACCCTCACGCTCGAGGAGGTCGCGCGGGGCGTTCGCCATCCCGTCGAGGTCGAGGTCGCCGGGACCTGCCAGACATGTGGTGGCTCCGGGAGCAGGACCGCAGGTCAGGCCGTCTCCTGCCAGCAGTGCAACGGCTCCGGCCAGGTGCAGCGGATCGTTCGGACGGCGTTCGGCCAGCTCGCGACGGCGGCGGAGTGTCCCGCCTGCGAGGCCACGGGCCGCGTGGTCGCGGACCCGTGCATCGACTGCCACGGTCAGGGACGGCACAACGACCGCAAGACGATCACCGTCGACATCAAGCCCGGCGTCGAGGAGGGCGATCGGCTCCGTGTCTCCGGAGCCGGCGAGGCAGGGCGTCACGGTGCCGCGTCCGGCGACCTGTTCGTCGAGATCCATGTCGCGCCGCACGAGGTCTACGAGCGGTCCGGCCGCGACCTCGTCTGCGAGCTGACGATCCCGTTCTCCCAGGCTGCGCTCGGCGCGACCCTCACGGTCCCGTCGATCACCGGCGACGAGCACGAGGTGACGATCAAGCCGGGAACCCAGTTCGGCGACGTGGTGACCCTTCGGCGCGTCGGGCTGCCGGCCCGTGGCGGAGGCTCGCCCGGTGACCTCCACGTCCGGCTCAAGGTCGCGGTGCCCCGTGATCTCGACGATGAGCAGGAGCAGCTGCTTCGCGACTACGCGAAGCTGCGCGGCGAGGACGTTCCCGAGCACGGCTCCGGGCTGTTCACCCGCTTCAAGCGCGCCTTCCGCTGAACGTCACCTGATGTCCCTGACCCCGCTCCTGCACCTCGACGCCGAGCGCTTCGACCTTGCGCTCGAGCATGACGTCGCGCTCGGCGACCAGGATCAGCGTCATCTGCTGCACGCCCTGCGGCTGCGACCGGGTGCGCCGTTGGTGCTCGGCGACGGACTGGGACGGCTCGCGGACGGCGAGCTGGTCGCCCGGGGAGTGAGGATCACCGGGCCGGTGGCACGCCATCCGCGTCCGTTGCGCGAGGTGCACGTCGTGCAGGCGCTCGCCAAGAACAAGAAGGTCGACGAGGTCGTGCGAGCCTGCACGGAGCTCGGCGCGATGGCCTTCACCGTCGTGATGAGCCAGCGGAGCCCGCGCAAGATGTCCGAGCACGACCGGCAGCGCGCCCGGACGCGATGGCAGCAGATCGCGGCCTCCGCAGCCGCCCAGTCGCGACGTGCGTGGGTCCCGATCGTCCATCCGGCCGTCAACCTTGCGGCCTTCGTGCCGGATGATGGCGAGGTCGGCGTCGTGGCCCACCACGACGTGGACGAGGACCTCGTCACCGTCGGGCGGCGTGCCACGGGTGAGCACGGCACCGGCAGGTTGTGGCTGGCGGTCGGTCCGGAGGGAGGTTGGTCGGACGCTGACCTGACGACGTTGGCGTCCGCCGGGGGCACACCTGCGCGCCTCCGCACGCCCGTGCTGCGCACCGAGCACGCGGCCGCCGCATGCTGTGCGGTGTTCGCACATCTCTGAGCGTGGCCGATCGGACGCCGATGGTCGTGGTCCGTGCGTCGTCGGCCTTTTCGGTCGTATCGTGACCTATTCGACACCATGAGTGGTGGCGGATCTGTTAGGGTGCCGAAGCGCCCGCTCTCCGTGCCAACGGAGTCGCCCGAGTGAGGTCAACGCCCATGACCAGTCCCGACGCCACCGACACGGAGACCGTCTCCGAGTACGCCCTCGACCTGGGCCGACGCCTGCGCAACGTGCGTCGCCAGCAGGGGCTCTCTCTGCACGACGTCGAGCAGACGTCCGACGGCGACCTCAAGGCCAGCGTTGTCGGCGCCTACGAGCGTGGTGAGCGTGCCGTCTCCGTCGCCCGGCTCCGTTCGCTCGCGAAGTTCTACCGCGTGCCGATGTCGCAGCTCCTGCCGTCGCGCGACGAGCAGCCGGCGCAGCGCAGCCTCCGCGGTGGTGGCATCCGCATCGACCTGACCCGTCTGCCCTACGCCCACGGCGACCACCTCGAGACCATCGAGCGCTACGTCACCACGATCCAGCAGCGTCGCGGCGACTACAACGGCCGCATGCTGACGATCCGCTCGACCGACATGCAGACCCTCGCCGCCGTCCTGGCCCTCGAGCCCGACGACCTGCGCGACCGGCTCATCGGTGACGGCGTCGCCGTCGCGCTCGACGAGTAGCTCCGTCCGGGCTTCTGGGCCCCCGGCTACACTCCGCGGCATCCCAGAACCCGATCCGGAAGTCGTTGACCACACGTGGCAGGCAGCACCGAGGCCGTAGCGGCCGATGACCCGACCCCGTCCGACGAGCCCAGCGATCATGACGATCGTGTCCAGCTGCACGTGAACGTGCCGGGTGGCCAGACCATGATCGATCTGGTCGGGCCGAAGGACAAGCTCCTCCGGCACCTGCAGCGTGCGACGTCGGCAGATCTCTTCGTCCGCGGCAACCAGCTCGTCGTCTCGGGCCCACGCGGCGACGCCGAGCGCATGGAGGAGACGGTTGCCCAGCTCCTCGACGTCCTCGGTCGCGGTCAGGCGATCGACACGTCCGTGATCGACCAGACGCTGCGCATGGTCACGGATCATCCGGACGAGCAGGCCGCGCTGATCCTCACCGAGACCTTGCTGACCCACCGTGGCAAGGCGATCCGGCCGCGCACCGTCGGGCAGAAGCGCTACCTCGACAAGATCCGCGACAACACCGTGACCTTCGGGATCGGTCCTGCAGGAACCGGCAAGACCTACCTCGCCATGGCCGCTGCCGTCGCCGCGCTGCGTGCCCGCGACGTCAACCGCCTGATCCTCACCCGCCCCGCGGTCGAGGCCGGTGAGCGGCTCGGCTTCCTTCCCGGGACGCTGCACGAGAAGATCGACCCGTACCTCAAGCCGCTGTGGGACGCCCTGCGCGACATGATGGAGGTCGAGGAGCTCGTCCAGGCCACAGACCGCGGCACCATCGAGGTCGCCCCGCTCGCGTACATGCGCGGTCGGGCCCAACCGGTGTCCGAGCGCGTCCTGACGCCGACCGGGTTCGTTCCGATCGGTGACGTCGTCGCCGGCGACGACGTGATCGGCTCCGACGGCCGGGTGACAGAGGTCATCGGCGTCTTCCCCCAGGGCGAGAAGGACGTCCTGCGCGTCACGGCGTCGGACGGGGCGTCCACCCGCTGCTGCGCTGAACACCTGTGGACCGTGTGGGCGCGCCGTGGCCGACACGCCAGCCGTGCGGCACGGACCGTCGAGACCCGCGCGATGATCGGGAAGCTCCGCACGGCTCGCCACCGACGCTTCGAGCTTCCGCTCGTCGAGCCGGTGGAGCTGTCGGAGCAGCAGGTCCCGATGGACCCGTACGCGCTCGGCGAGGCGCTCGCGAACGCCCGTCTCGGGATGACACCTCAGCACCGGGGCGGACCCGACGACGTGCTCAGCCGAATCGGCCGCGGAACCGCGGTGATGACCGAGAACCCGGTGACGGCGCGGATGCGCGACCTGGATCTTCTCGACGCGCCCTCCTCGACGACGTCCGTTCCCGAGACCTACCTGCACAACTCGGCGGACGTTCGGCTCGGCGTGTTGCAGGGGCTGCTCGATGGTGATCCCGGCTCGGTCACGCAACGCGGACGCACAGGTCGCGTGCAGTACACGACCAGGTCCCCACAGCTGCGTGACGACGTCGTGTGGCTGGCGCAGTCCCTCGGCGGAACCGCGACGACGCGTGTCCGGCCCGCCGACAGGTGGACGCCCGTCCGCGCGAAGGGGCGGCCGGCCGAGCACGGGGACGACGCGTTCATCGTCGAGATCCGCCTCCCCGACGGTGTCTCACCGTCCAGGCTGACGCGGAACGCCGAGCAGAGCACGGTCGTCAGCTCGGCTCGGCCCCGGCGCTTCGTCGCGTCGATCGAGCCGGACGGCCGCGAGGAGATGGTCTGCATCCGCGTGGCGGCCGAGGACCAGCTCTACGTGACCGAGGGCTTCCTCGTCACCCACAACACGCTCAACGACGCGTTCATCGTGCTGGACGAGGCGCAGAACACGACCGCCGAGCAGATGAAGATGTTCCTCACGCGCATCGGGTTCGGGTCCAAGGCCGTCGTCACCGGCGACGTGAGCCAGGTCGACCTGCCGGGCAACCAGACGTCGGGGCTGCGCATCGTGCGCGACATCCTCGACGGGACCGACGGTGTCGGCTTCGCGATGCTCAAGTCCGCGGACGTCGTCCGGCACCCGATCGTGATGCGGATCGTCGAGGCCTACGAGCGCTACGACAAGTCCGAGGAGACCGACGGCCGCGGCCGCGCGGTCGGACGCGATGATCGTGGCCCGCAGGTCCGTCGGGGACGCGTCTGATGGCCATCTTCTTCGCGGACGAGCAGGGCGAGGATCCGCCCGCCATCCCCGTCGACGCGGACGATCTCGTCGCGGTGGCGCAGCACGTGCTGCGCGAGCGACGTGTGCCGGAGGACATGGAGGTCTCGATCCTCGTCGTCGACCCCGCGACGATGGCTGCGCTGAACACCGAGCACATGGGTCGGCCCGGTCCGACCGACGTGCTCGCGTTCCCGATCGACGAGCCGGGGCAGTCGATGCCCGGGCTTCCCGCCATCCTCGGCGACGTCGTCCTGTGTCCCGCGATCGCGGCGAAGCAGGCCGCGAGCAACGACGTGTCCGTGGACAGCGAGCTCGCGATGCTGACCGCCCACGCCATCCTGCACCTGATCGGCTTCGACCACGACACGGTCGTCGAGCAGCGCGCGATGTTCGGGCTGACCACGGCGTTGCTGGCCGAGCTGCGGGGCGGCCATGCCCCCGGCAGCACCATCGCGCATGGTGACTGGGGACCGCGCCGGGCGCCGGCCGAGGCCACGACGGATCCGGGTGCCGCCGCGCGCGTCCAGCCGTTCGACCTGTCCCTCGTCGACGTCAACTTCGATCTGGGGGATCGCTGATGTTGCTCGCCGCTGCGGTCGAGGGACCGGAGATCGCCGCCATCGTCCTCGTCCTTCTCGGGATCCTCGCCGCAGCCTTCCTGGCTGCCGCCGAGACCGTCGCGAGCCGGATGTCGGTCGTGCGCGCGCTGCGCCTCGAGCAGGAGGAACGCTCCGGCGCCGATCAGCTGCTGTGGCTCGTCGAGCACCGTTCCACGACGCTGAACTGCATCCTCGTCGCGACGGTGTTCGCACGGCTCCTCGCCGGCTCGCTCGTCGGCGTGCTCGCCGTCAGCGTCGTCGGTGGCGTCGGCGCGGTGGCGATCGCGGTGATCGTGCTCGGCGGCGTCAGCCTCGTCATGACCGAGGTGATGCCGCGAACGTGGGTGCTCCGGGATCTCGAGACGCGAGCGCTCGCCGTTGCGCCGCTGCTCCGTCTGCTCGTGCGGGTGCTGCGTCCGGTCGCCAACATGGTCGTCCGGCTCGCCCCGACGGGGGCTCAGGTGTCCGGTCCGTTCCCGGAGGACGACGAGCTCCGCCGCCTTCTCGAGCAGGCTGAGGAGGACACCGATCACGCCCTCGAGCCCGACGAACGCGCGATGATCCGCTCGATCATCGAGCTGGGCGACACCGTCGTGCGCGAGATCATGGTCCCGCGGCCGGACATGGTCACCGTTGGCCGCGACGACTCGCTCTCGCTGCTCGTCAACCTCGTCATCGAGCACGGCTACTCCCGGCTGCCGGTCATCGGCGACGACGGCGACGACATCCTCGGCGTCGTGCACGCCAAGGACGTGCTGCGCAGGATGGCGCTGCGTCCCGGCTCGAAGGCCTGGCATGACCTCATCCGGCCGCCCACGTTCGTCCCGGAGCTCCAGCGCACCGATGACCTGCTGCGCACGCTGCGCGACCAGCAGGTCCACCAGGCGATCGTCGTCGACGAGTACGGCGCGGTCAGCGGGCTGGTCACGATCGAGGACATCCTCGAGGAGATCGTCGGTGAGATCGTCGACGAGCACGACAACGAGGAGCCTCTCGTCGCGGTCGACGAGGCCGGCACCATGCGCATCGACGCACGCCTTCCCATGGGCGACTTCAACGAGCTCGTCGGCGAAGAGCTGCCCGACGAGAACTGGGACACCGTCGGCGGGCTCGTCGTCGGGATGTTCGGCCGCGTTCCCGAGGTCGGCGAGTCACTCCAGATCGGCGAGCGCTACCTCGAGGTGACGCGCGTACAGGGCCGCCGCGTCGCGGAGGTCGTGGTCGGCGAGCATGACGGTCGCGCTCCCGACGAACCACGCAACGGGCTCGGCCCCATCTACGAGTCGACGTCGTCCGACGTCGCCTCACCCGCTTCGCAAGGACACCCATGAACGGCATCGAGCTCGATCTCCAGGCGATCCTCGCCGGAGCCGACGACGTCCTCCCCGAGGGCCACCGCGCCGGGATGGTCTGCTTCGTCGGTCGCCCGAACGTGGGCAAGTCGACGCTGGTGAACGCGCTCGTCGGCCAGAAGGTCGCGATCGTCTCCGAGGTCCCCGGCACCACACGCAACACGATCCGTGGTGTGGTCACCCGCGACGACGCCCAGCTCGTCATCGTCGACACCCCCGGCGTCGGTTCGCCCAAGACGCTGCTCGGCAAGCGCCTGAACTCGCTCGTGCGTGACACGTGGGGGATGGTCGACGTCGTCTGCTTCATCGTCGACGGCGCCAACGGCATCGGGCCCGGTGACCGCTACCTGGCCGAGGAGCTCGCGCAGATCGGCACGCCGATCGTGATCGTCGTCACCAAGGAGGACCTGGTCGAGGACAAGCAGCGGATGGTCCCGATCCTGCAGAAGGCGGCGGAGCTGCTGCCCGGCGCTGAGATCGTCCCGACCGCCATCCCGCCGCGCCCCAAGGGCGCGTTGCCGCCGGAGACGATGAACGTCGACCTGCTGCTCGACATCCTCGTCAAGCGCATGCCCGTGGCCTCGCGGATCTTCCCAGCAGGCACCGTCTCGGACCAGCCCGAGCGCCGCATCGCGGCCGAGGTGCTTCGCGAGAAGCTCATCGTGCGCATGGACCAGGAGGTCCCGCACTCCATCGCCGTCGAGGTCGAGGAGATCCTCGTCTCCGAGAAGCGCGACGACCTGCTCGAGATCCACGCCGTCATACATGTCGAGCGAGACTCCCAGAAGGGGATCGTGATCGGCAAGGGCGGCAAGCTCCTCAAGGAAGCAGCCACCGAGGCCCGCATCGAGATCGAGGCCCTGCTCGGCGCGAAGGTCTTCCTCACGACGCACGTGAAGGTCGCGAAGGAGTGGCAGCGCGACCCGAAGCAGCTCCGCAAGCTCGGCTACTGATCACGGCCAGATGACCGGGTGACGGCTGATCGTCAGCGCAGCAGCGGGCCCGCGACGTGGCGACGGGCGAAGTCGCGCAACGCTTCCGGGTCGTCGACGTCGATCGGGCCGCCCGGGCTGAGCACGAGCGAGTGCGCGATGCGGATCAGCATCTCCGCGACCGCCTCGACGTCCACGGGGCGCAGCGCCCCGCGGTCCCGGGCTCGCGTCAGCTGAGCGATGAGGTTCGCGCGGGCGACGGTGAAGACCGGGTTCACGTCGAGCGTGAGCGCCGGTACGAAGGTGCTCGGCTCGTGGGCGAGCAGCTCGCGCAGCAGCGAGTTGCCGCGGGCGAGCTCGACCGGGAGCGCGAACGCCTCGACGATCCGGTCGCCCGGATCGGTGAGGCCGCGGATGACCTCGCGGACCTTGCCCAGCGCGTCGATGACCTCGCTGGCGACGAGCACGCGCAGCACCTCGTCGCGGGACGCGAAGCGCCGGTAGAGGGTTGCTCGCCCGACCCCGGCGGACTTCGCCACGGCGTCCATCGTCACCGCCGTCAGCCCGTGCTCGGAGATGAGCTCGCGCGCAGCAGCGACGATGCGCCCCGCGACGTCGTCGTCGGCCACCTGCTCGGCGTCCGCGGTCAACGCCGCGAGCATCGGCGTCGCGGTGTCGGGGGTCGAGGTCACTCGATCTCGAAGAGCTTGGACAGGCCGCCGATGGCGCTCGCCTGACCGTCGCCGCGGCCGGTCGTCACGCTCGACATGATCCGGCCCGCGAGGCGGGCGAAGGGCAGCGACTGCACCCAGACTCGGCCGGTCCCGCGGACGGTGGCGAGGAACAGGCCCTCGCCGCCGAAGAGCTGGGACTTCAGGTTCCCGGCCCGCTCGATCGTGTACTCGAGCGACGGCTCGAGCGCGACGAGGCAGCCGGTGTCCAGGCGCAGCGTCTCGTTGTTCAGCTCCTTGACGACGACCGTTCCGCCCGCGTGCAGGAAGCAGTTCCCGTCACCCTGCAGGTCCTGGAGGATGAAGCCCTCTCCGCCGAAGAACCCGGCGCCGAGCTTGCGGTTGAACGCCACGCCGACCCGCGTGCCGTAGGCGGCACAGAGGAAGCCGTCCTTCTGGACGATGAGCCGGCCGCCGACGTCGTCGAGGTCGATCGGGACGATCTTGCCGGGGAAGTTGCCGGCGAACGAGACCTTCGCGGGCGACGAGCCCTGGTTGGTGAAGTGGGTGAGGAAGATCGACTCACCGGTGATGGCGCGCTTGCCGGCCCCGACGAGCTTCTTGAACATCCCCTGGTCGGGCTCGGTCCCGTCGCCCATCTTCGAGGCGAACTGGATGCCGTCGGTCATCATCATCATGGTCCCGGCCTCGCCGATGACCGTCTCGCCCGGGTCGAGCTCGACCTCGACGAACTGGAGGTCGTCGCCGAAGATCTGGAAGTCGATCTCGTGCGACTTCTGGTCGAGCGCGGCCTTGTGGCCGAACTGGCTCGGCACGCCGGTCGGCGGCGGGACCGCCACGGCCTGCTCCTGCATCTCATCGGTCCACGCGACGCCGTCCCAGTAGCGACGGGAGCCGGGCGGGTCGCCCTGCGCGTGGTACCAGCCTGCTGGGGTGGTGGACATCGCATGCTCCCTGCGCGTTGGCGTGGACGGACTCCGAGCAACGGTAGACCGCTCCCGTGGTGTCTGTTGCTCCCTTTCCGCGTGCATCACGGGGAAAGGGAGCAACAGACGCGATCTGCCGGGAAAGCGAGCAGCAGCGGGCCGTGCGCTCGTGGGGCGGCGAGGGCTAGCCTGCGCCTCTGTCGCGACTCGCGGCGATCCGCAGGAGGTCTTCATGTCCGGCCACAGCAAGTGGAACACGATCAAGCGCAAGAAGGGGGCCAACGATGCCGCCCGCGCGAAGGTCTTCGGCAAGCTGATCCGCGTGATCGAGGTGGCCGCGCGTGAGGGCGGCAGCGACCTCGACGCGAACTTCACGCTCGCCGACGCCGTCCAGAAGGCCAAGGACAACTCCGTCCCCAAGGACACGATCGAGCGCGCGGTCAAGCGCGGCGCCGGTGAGGGTGACGCCGGGGAGACGTTCCAGCAGATCGTCTACGAGGGCTACGGGCCGCAGGGGATCGCGGTGCTCATGGAGTGCCTCACCGAGAACCGCAACCGCACCTCCGCGGACGTCCGGCACTCGCTGACGCGCAACGGCGGACAGATGGCGGACCCGGGATCGGTCTCCTACCTGTTCTCGCGCCGTGGTCAGGTCATCGTCAAGGCCGAGGACGAGGACGAGGTCATGATGGCCGGCCTCGACGCGGGTCTCGAGGACGTCGAGACCGGCGGTGACGAGGGCACGTTCATCGCGTGGTGCGCGCCGTCGGACCGGCGCGGGCTCCGTGCTGCGCTCGAGGCAGCCGGCATCACCGTCGTCGACGCGGACTCGCCGATGATCCCGTCGGTCAACGTCGAGATCACCGACGAAGCAGCGGCGCGCAAGGTCATGAAGCTGATGGAGGCGCTCGAGGACAACGACGACGTCCAGAACGTCTACGCGAACTTCGACATCCCTGAGGCCGTCATGGAGGCGGCGATGGCCGACTGACACGACCCACGGTGCTAGCGTCTGGGTGAACGCGTGTTCGTCGGACGTCGGGATCGGTCGTGGTTCGGGTGCTGGGGCTCGATCCGGGCTTGACCCGGTGTGGGGTCGGCGTCGTCGAGGGGCCGATGGCCCGTCCGACGCAGGTCGCCGCGATCCTCGTGCGGACCTCCAAGGACACCCCGCTCGCGCAGCGGCTGATGGCCGTGCACGCCGCGGTCAGCGAGGCGATCGCCACCCACCGCCCGGACGTCGTCGCGGTCGAGCGGGTGCTCTTCTCGTCCAACGTCGCGAGCGCGATGGCGACCGGTCAGGCAGCGGGCGTCGTCATGCTGGCCGCAGCGCAGTGCGGGCTCGAGGTCGTGATGTACAGCCCGAACGAGGTCAAGCAGTCGGTCACCGGGGACGGCTCGGCCGACAAGGACGCCGTGGCGCGGATGGTGCAGGCGCAGCTTCGCCTCGACGCCCCGCCGAAGCCGGCGGACGTCGCAGATGCGCTCGCCGTCGCGCTCTGTCATCTGGGGCGCGCACGGCTCCACGCCGCGATGGGGGAGAGCTCGAACCGCCTCGCCGACGCGATCAAGAAGTCCGGCGCCTCGAGCTCCAGCAGCTGGGAGCAGGTCCTGAACAAGCCACACATCCGGGTCGCCGGCGGCACCGCCGCCGCGCGGCAGTCCCGACGCGGGAGCCACACATGATCTCGATGCTGCGTGGCCGCGTCGCGCGCCGGACGACGGGAGCCGTCGTCGTCGACACCGGTGGCGTCGGCTACCTCGTCCACGTCGCGGGCCACGAGCTGCTGCCACCGGTCGGCAAGGACGTCGAGCTGCACACCTCGCTCCAGGTCCGCGAGGACTCGATGACGTTGTTCGGGTTCACGCACGCGGAAGCCCTCGAGATGTTCGAGCTGCTCCTCGGGGCGTCCGGCGTCGGCCCGAAGCTCGCGCTGGCCGCGCTCGGCACCCACCGGCCCGCAGCGCTGCGCGCAGCGATCTCCACCGAGGACCTCGCCTCGCTGACGATGGTCCCGGGCGTCGGCAAGAAGGTCGCCCAGCGGATCTTCCTCGAG
>RCMY010004068.1_pt1 | contig 12765 bp, 9 predicted proteins | sample 2041341 | NCBI WGS metagenome assembly RCMY01 (sample SAMN09708234, study PRJNA481090) | Marine sediment metagenome, whole genome shotgun sequencing project. | reverse complement strand
AACGGACCTTTCAGTCCTTCGACGTTAGGCAAAAGCGCATCTTCGCCCACCTCGACACCGTCCATCACGATTTCGCCTGTGGTGCTGGCCCGCAGGGACAGTTTGCCGCCGATCTTTGGTGCGCTCAGCCCCTTCATCCCTTTTTCCAGCACGAACCCGCGGATCTTGCCGCCATGCGCCTCGGATTTGGCCCAAACCACAAACACATCGGCAAACGGGCTGTTGGAGATCCACATCTTCGAGCCGGAAATCACATATCCGGTGCCCGATTTCTTTGCCACGGTTTTCATCCCGCCCGGGTCGGATCCGGCATCGGGTTCGGTCAACCCGAAGCAGCCGATCAATTCACCCGAGCACAGGCCCGGCAAGTACTTGCGACGCTGTTCTTCCGAGCCGTAGGCATAGATCGGATAGATCACCAGCGACGACTGGACCGACATCATCGATCGGTATCCCGAATCCACCCGCTCCACTTCCCGCGCGATCAACCCATAGGTGACGTATCCCGCGCCAAGCCCGCCGTATTCTTCGGGCAGGGTGGCCCCCAGCAGTCCGGCATCGCCCATCTGGCGGAACAGGTCCGGATCGGACAACTCCTCGCGGTAAGCAGCGATCACCTTGGGTTGCAGCACGTCCTGCGAAAAGGCGCGGGCTGCGTCGCGCAACATCCGCTCGTCCTCGTCCAGCTGATCGTCGAGCAACAGCGCGTCGTCCCAGGTGAAACTTGCCATCTCGGGCGCATCTTTGGCGGAAATCGGGGGGGTGGCGTTCATCGCAGTTGCTCCTGTGCCGGTCGAATCTGGTCTACGCCGGTCCGGGCGAAAGGGCAATTACCGCGCGCCCTTGACGTGCCCGTCCGCAGATGCAGCATTGCAGCGCAGGCAGGGAGTGAAGATGGCAAACGTACCGGACAGTATCGATGGGGTTCAAACCCTTCTTGCGGCGCAGAATTATGTCTGTGACCGACCTCTTGCCGTTATAACTTTTCTGGCGCTGAAACTGGGGCGACCGCTGTTTCTTGAAGGCGAGGCAGGCGTCGGCAAGACCGAAATTGCCAAGGCCATCGCGGCGGGCTTGGGGCGCGATCTGATCCGCCTGCAATGTTACGAGGGGCTGGATGCGGCCAGCGCGGTGTATGAGTGGAATTTTGCCGAACAGATGATCGCCATCCGCACCGCCGAAGCAACCGGGGGCGCCGATCGCACCGCCCTGAAAACCGAGCTGTTTTCCGAGGAATATCTGATTGCCCGCCCGCTGCTTCAGGCGATGCGGCCGCACCCGAATGGCCCGCCCGTTCTGCTGATCGATGAGTTGGACCGCACCGATGAACCGTTCGAGGCTTTCCTGCTCGAAGCCCTGTCGGATTTCGCCGTTACGATCCCCGAATTGGGGCGGATCGCCGCCCCAGAACCGCCGATCGTGATCCTGACGTCGAATCGCACGCGCGAGGTTCACGATGCCCTGAAACGCCGCTGTCTTTACCACTGGGTCGATTATCCGACGTTTGATCGCGAAATGGCGATCCTGAACGCCCGCGCACCCGAGGCGTCAGAAACGCTCAGCCGGGAAATCGTCGCCTTCATTCAGGCCCTGCGCACCGAGGATCTGTTCAAGAAACCCGGCGTTGCCGAAACTATCGACTGGGCTAAATGCCTGTTGGCGCTGGACACGATCGAACTGTCGCCGCAAGTGATCGCCGACACTCTGGGCGCAATTCTGAAGTATCAGGATGACATCCAGAAACTTCAGGGCTCCGAGGCCGCGCGCCTGCTTGACGCCATCCGTGCCACTCCTGTGGCCAAGTGATGCGCCGACAACATGGCTGATCTGCCCGCGCTCGACCTGCCCGACAATCCGCGCCTGACGCGCAACATCACCTGGTTTGCCCGGGCGTTGCGCGCGGCGGGTCTGCCGATCGGGACGGGGCGGGTGCTGGATGCGATCCGCGCCGTTGCCGCTGCCGGGTTCAGCGACCGGCGGGATTTTTATTGGACGTTGCACGCCTGTTTCGTCAGCCGACCGGAACATCGCGTCGTGTTCGATCAGATCTTCCGGCTGTACTGGCGCGATCCGCGATACCTTGAACACATGATGTCGTTGCTGGCCCCGGCGATCCGCGGTGTGCAGGAAGAACGGCTTGCGAAGCCGGGGGAAAAGCGCGCCGCCGAATCCCTGCTTGATGGGGTGGATCGCGCGCTTCCCGATATGCCCGAACAGGACGGCAGCGAGATCGAGATTGATGCCACCCGGACCACGACATCGCAGGAGCGGTTGCGCAATCTTGACTTTGAACAGATGTCGAATGCCGAAATGGCCGAGGCAAAACGCATGCTGGCGCGTCTGCGACTGCCGGTGAAACCGATCGTCAGCCGCCGCACTCTTGCCGATAATTCAGGGCGCCTGCCGGACGGGCGCGCGACCCTGCGCGCGGCAATGCGCCGTGGTGGTGAAATCAGCCAGATCGCCAAACGGTCGCGCCGCGAAAGATTCCCCAACCTTGTCGCGCTCTGCGATATCTCGGGGTCGATGAGCCATTATTCCCGCGCTGTGCTGCATTTCCTGCATGCGGTCAGCAATCAGCAGGGCGCGGGCTGGGCAAAGGTGCATGCCTTTACCTTTGGCACCCGGCTGACCAACATCACCCGCCATATGGCGCGGCGCGATGTGGATGCGGCCCTTGCGGCGGCGGGGGCCGAGGCGCAGGATTGGGAGGGCGGCACGCGGATCGGTGCCTGTCTGCGAGAGTTCAACCGCGACTGGTCGCGCCGGGTGCTGGGGCAGGGCGCTGTTGTGCTGCTGATCACCGACGGGCTTGAGCGGGATGATCCCGAGACCCTGCGCCGTGAAACGGAGCGGTTGCATCTTTCGGCGCGACAGTTGATCTGGCTGAACCCGTTGTTGCGCTGGGATGGGTTTGCGGCCCGCGCGCAGGGGGTGCAGGCGATTCTGCCCCATGTGGACACGCTGCGCGCAGGACACTCGATTGCAACGCTGGAAGGCTTGGCGCAGGCCCTGTCGCACCCCGGTGACAATGGCGAAAAGGCGCGACTTCTTGCCGGTATCGCGAATAGGTGATTCAAAGAAGTGAACTTTCCGGCGCGCCGCGTGTTGTCGGCGCAAGCCACAGTTTTCAAAGTGACATCAAAGGAATCGATAATGCGCAATTCGCTGAAGACAACAACCGCGCTGCTTGCCTCTCTGGCGTTGGTCGTCCCGTCTGTTCTTCCCGCTCAACAGAACGGAGCGGTCTCTTCGACCGAACAGGCTGCGACAGACCTAACTGATGCAGTTGATTGCCCCGAAGGCGTCGAACCGCCGTGCGTTGAGGCCGAAGCCGCGACAGATGATGCGGCCAAGATGACCAAGGAAGAGCGTAAAGCCGCTAAAAAGGACGAGCGCGCGACCGAAAAAGACGCTGAGAAAGAAGCTGCAAAAGCGGCAAAGCAGGCCGAAAAGGCAGCAGATAAAGCGGCCAAGACGCAGGCCCCCGCCGAAGCGGACGCACCTGTCGAACCCAGATCTTCCGCCGACGCTCCCGCTGCCAATGTCGTAGAGCCGACCGCGAATAAGGCCGCGCCTGCTGCCGAAGCGATGACCGACGATGCGATCAAGAAAAGGCTTGGGGCGAATGACGCCCCCGAAGCGAAAGCGGCGGAACAGGCACAATCCAGTTCCGACGCAAAGGCCGAAAAGGCCGAGGCCAAGGCCGATAAGAAGGCCGAAGAGAACGCTGCAAAACAGGCCGAGAAAGACAAAGACGCCGAAAAGGCCGCCCGTCAGGCTGAGAAAAAAGCCGACAAGAAGGCCGAACGGGCCGAGGGCAATGACGAAGCCGTGGATACTTCGGCAAAGCCAAAGCGCCGGCCAAAGGACGACGTAGTTGAGGTTGTGCCCGCACCTGCCGCTGCTGCATCTGCCGAAGAGGGTTCTGCCGATGCCGAGGTCACAAACGAGACTCTGACCGAAGAAAACTCGCGTTCCTCGGACGAGGATTTCGAAGGCAAGATCGAAGCCACAGCAGGTGCCGCGCCCGCAAAGGACAATGGTCTTTCAAAGCTTGAAAAGGCGTTGTTGCTCGGCGCAGGCGCTCTGGTCGTCGGCGCGGTGATCAAGGGCAACCGCGAAGTGGTCAGCACATCGCAGGACCGTCTGGTCGTCACCAACAAGGATGGCGGCATGGAGGTGATCAAGGACGATAACGCCTTGCTGCGCCGCCCGGGCAGCAATGTCGAGACGCAGACATTCTCTGACGGATCGACCCGGACGGTCACCACCCGTGAAGATGGAACCAGTGTTGTTACCATCCGTGACGCCGACCTGCGGGTTCTGCGCCGCGCACTGGTGCGGGCCGATGGCACACAGGTCTTGTTGATCGACGATACCGTCACCTTTGAACCGGTCGATGTTACGACGCTTCCGGCGGCTGCGGCACCGGTTGCACAGACCAACAACGCCGATGAGTTGCGCGCCGCTCTGGAACGCGATGGCGTATACGACCGCCGCTTCTCGCTGGGTCAGATCCGGCAGATCTCTGAGGTTCGCAAATTGGCGCCGTCGATCGAGGTGGATACCATCACGTTTGAAACCGGCTCTGCTGCGATCCGCCCGACCGAGGCGGAAAAGCTGGGTGATCTCGGACGGCAGATTGCCGCAATGATCGACCGTAACCCGAATGAGATATTTCTGGTTGAAGGTCACACGGATGCTGTGGGCGCAGCGGGCACCAACCTGATCCTGTCGGATCGTCGGGCGGAATCGCTTGCTCTGGCCTTGACCGAGTATTTCGGCGTGCCGCCGGAAAATCTGGTAGTGCAGGGCTATGGTGAATCCGACTTGAAGGTTGAAGTGGACAGTGCTGAACGTGCCAACCGTCGGGCCGGACTCCGCCGGATCACCGGATTGATGCAGGTCGCATCGCTGAATTGATCACTTGCCCCTGAGAGTGTTTATCTCGGGTAAAGATCGCAATATGAACCGCCCCCTGACCGGGGCGGTTTTTTATTGCAAAGGGCTCACCCTCCACCGCGTTCCGCCTGTCTGACCCGGAGACCACTCTGCGTGTCTCACGCGTCGGCGGTGACTGGACTATGTCCCGCGCCTGACCGATGATCGTGCAGAGGAGGGCCGATCATGACACCCGCATTTGACGATATCCCCGAAACCGCGCTGGCTTGGCACCGGGACGGCAAGGGGGCTGCTCTGGCAACCGTGGTCGAAACCTGGGGCTCGGCGCCGCGCCCCACGGGCAGCCAGCTGGCGATATCCGGCGCAGGGGAAATCGCGGGCTCTGTTTCGGGCGGCTGTGTAGAAGGCGCTGTGGTCGTCGAAGCACAGGAAGCGGTGGAAACCGGTGGCGCGCGCCTGCTTGAATTCGGTGTCAGCGACGACACCGCTTTTGCCGTCGGTCTGGCCTGTGGCGGCCGGATCCGTGTGTTGGTCGAACCGGTGGGCCGTGACCTCCCCGAGGCAATGCTGGCGGAATTGGTGGCGACGCGGGCGGAACGGCGGCAGGTCGGATATGTGGTGAACACCGCCGACTGGACCCGCCGCCTGACCGGGGCCGAGGAATTCCCGGAACGGTTCCGGCTTGACCGGTCGGGGTTCGAGCCGGACAGCGAAACCTTTGTCGCCATTCACAATCCACCGTTGCGTATGGTGGTGGTCGGCGGCGTGCATATCGCGCAACCGCTGATGCAGATGGCGCGGATGACGGGGTATGACGCGGTTCTGGTCGACCCGCGTGAGGCTTTCGCGAGTGCGGCGCGGTTCCCGGAAGAAACCCTGATCCACGACTGGCCGGATGCGGCGCTGACCGCCCACGGATTGGATCCGCGCACGGCAGTTGTGACCCTGACCCATGACCCCAAGATCGACGATCCGGCCATTGTGACCGCGTTGAAATCCGATGTGTTCTATCTCGGGTGCCTTGGGTCCAGCCGGACCCATGCAAAACGGGTGGAACGGTTGCGCGAACAGGGGTTCAGTGACGCCGATATCGCGCGGATCCATGCGCCGGTCGGGCTGGATATCGGATCGCGCAGCCCGGCGGAAATTGCCCTCTCGGTGATGGCCGAGATCACCCAGTCCTTGAGGCGCGGCTGATGTGGTTCGGTGAGGTTCCTGTGGCCCGGGCAGAGGGCACGATTCTGGCCCATTCGGTGCAGGTGGGCGAGCGGCGTTTGCGCAAGGGTGTCGTGCTTGACGCCGACCATATCAAGGCGCTGGCCGGTGCCGGCGTGAACAGCGTGACTGTCGCCCGCGCCGAACCCGGCGACGTGACCGAAAATGACGCGGCGACCCGGCTGGCGGCGGCTCTGGTTGCGGGGGAAACCGGGTTGCGGGCTTCGGTTGCGGCAACCGGGCGGGTGAACCTTTATGCGACAGAGCGCGGTGTGGCGCGGATCGACCGCGAGCGGATCGACGCGGTGAACCGGATCGACCCCGGAATCACGGTCGCCACGGTCCGTGAATGGGCGCCTCTGGCCGCGAACGATATGGCCGCGACGATAAAGATCATCACCTATGCCGTGCCGGGTGCGGCACTGGAAAGCGCCGAAACCGCGGCAGCGGGCGGGTTTTCGGTCGCGCCCGTGTCGATATCCACGGCCACGCTGATCGAAACCGTGATTGCCGGAACGGGTGACGGCAAGGGCCCGAGGGCGATGGCTGCCCGTCTTGAAACTCTGGGAATTGACCTGAAACCTGTGGTTTGCGTGCGCCATGACGCCGGTCTGCTGGCCCAGGCATTGCGCGCGGCTACAGCCGACGCGGCGACAGGTGCGGGTGCCGATCTGTTGCTGATCCTGACAGGCTCGGCGACATCCGACCTGCATGATGTCGCGCCGCAGGCGGTGCGCATGGCCGGGGGCACGGTGCATCACTTTGGGATGCCGGTCGATCCGGGAAACCTGTTGTTTCTGGGCGAACTGGCCGGACGACCGGTGATCGGCCTGCCAAGCTGTGCCCGGTCGCCGGCTCTGAATGGTGCCGACTGGGTACTGGAGCGGATCGTCTGCGGCATTCCCGTCAGTGCCCAAGACATCATGGGCATGGGGGTCGGCGGGCTGTTGAAGGAAATCCCGACCCGACCGCGTCCGCGGGAAAGCCGCTGATGAGCGGCGCGCCAGCCGTGGGGATTTACACAACCTTATTCACAACTTGCCTGCTGCGCTGCGGCATGGCGGAATGTGGCAGCGGGAACAAATCGGTGGTTCTCAAACCCTGCCCGGCATGATTAACTTGCCCCAAAGACGATCAACGGAGGATGCGATGTCTAAGGTTTCCATGCGCGTGAATGGGCGCGCGACAAGTGGCGAGATCGAGGGGCGCACCCTGCTGGTCGAATATCTGCGCGATACGCTGTCGCTGACCGGCACCCATGTGGGTTGCGACACCAGTCAGTGTGGCGCTTGTGTGGTGCATGTGGACGGACAGGCGATCAAGGCCTGCACCATGTTTGCCGCCGAGGCCGAGGGTGCCGAAGTGACGACGATTGAAGGCATGGCCAATGCCGACGGATCCCTGAACACGATTCAACAGGCGTTTCAGGATCATCACGGGCTTCAGTGCGGGTTCTGCACGCCGGGCATGGTGATGTCGGCCGCCGCGCTGCTGAAGGACAACCCGCGGCCCAGCGAACATGAGGTGCGCCAGTATCTTGAGGGCAACATCTGCCGCTGCACGGGATACCACAACATCGTCAAGGCAATCCTGGCGGCCAGCGGTCAGGACGTGAGTGCCATCGCCGCCGAATAGACACCCGGCAGGCGTTTTTTTGAGTATTTATACAAAGAAGAAGCCCGGGCCGCATTTCCGGCCCCGGCGGGTGTGAAGGGGGATAACCCCCTCGCTTTCTGGGAGGAAAAGCTATGCCGAAGGATCATGGTATCGGGGCCAGCCCCAAACGGCGCGAGGATATCCGGTTTCTGACCGGTGACGGTCGATATACGGATGATATCAACCTTGCCGGGCAGGCCTATGTGCATTTCCTGCGCTCGGATGTGGCCCATGGACGGATCAGATCGATTGATATGGCGGCAGCGGCGGAGATGCCGGGGGTCGTGCGTATTTTCACCGGCGAGGATTTTGCCGACATCGGCGGTCTGCCTTGCGGATGGTGCGTGACCGACCGGCACGGCAATCCGATGCAAGAGCCGAAACACCCGGTTCTGGCCCATGAAAAGGTCCGCCATGTAGGCGATCCGATCTGCGCTGTGGTGGCTGAAACCCTGTCACAGGCGCGCGATGCCGCCGAAGCCATCGTGGTGGACATCGAAGAACTGCCCGCCGTGATCGACATGAAGAAGGCGGTCCAGGACGGCGCGACCAAGGTGCACGACGATCTGGCGTCGAATCTTTGTTATGACTGGGGCTTTATCGAAGACAACAAGGCGGCGGTGGACGAGGCGTTCAAGGCGGCGCACCACGTCACCACTCTGGAGCTGGTCAACAACCGGCTGATCGCCAACCCGATGGAGCCGCGCGTTGCCGTGGGCCAGTGGGAAAAGGGCACGGGCGACTACACACTGTATACCACGTCGCAGAACCCGCATGTGATCCGGCTTTTGATGGGTGCCTTTGTGCTTGGTATTCCCGAGCACAAGCTGCGCGTCGTCTCGCCCGATGTGGGTGGCGGGTTCGGCACCAAGATTTTCCACTATGCCGAAGAGGCATTCTGTACCTTTGCCGCCAAGGCCTGCCGGCGTCCGGTCAAATGGACGTCGTCGCGGTCCGAAGCGTTCATGTCCGACGCCCATGGGCGCGACCATGTCAGCAAGATCGAACTGGCCATGGACGCCGAGGGAATGTTCACCGCCCTGCGCACCGATACCTATGCGAACATGGGCGCGTACCTGTCGACCTTTGCGCCGTCGGTGCCCACTTGGCTGCATGGCATCCTGATGGCAGGAAACTATAAAACGCCGCTGATCTATGTGAACGTGAAAGCGGTGTTTACCAATACCGTTCCGGTTGACGCCTATCGCGGCGCTGGCCGCCCCGAGGCGACCTATCAACTTGAGCGGGTGATCGACAAGGCAGCGCGCGAAACCGGGCGTGACCCGATCGCACTGCGCCGACAGAATTTCATCACCGAATTCCCCTATGCCACCCCGGTGGCGGTGGAATATGACACCGGCGATTATCATGCCACGATGGACAAGCTGATCGAGATTGCCGATCTGGCCGGGTTCGACGCACGGCTTGCCGAAAGCAAGACACGTGGCAAGCTGCGCGGGCTGGGCGTCAACTGCTATATCGAGGCTTGCGGGATCGCCCCGTCGAACCTTGTGGGTCAGTTGGGCGCACGCGCGGGGTTGTATGAATCGGCGACGGTGCGGGTGAATGCCACCGGCGGGCTGGTGGTGATGACCGGCAGCCACAGCCACGGGCAGGGGCACGAAACCGCGTTCCCGCAGGTGGTGGCCGACATGATCGGCATCCCCGAGGACATGATCGAGATCGTCCACGGCGACACGGCGAATGCGCCAATGGGCATGGGCACCTACGGCTCACGCTCACTTGCCGTTGGCGGATCGGCCATGGTGCGGGCGACGGAAAAGATCATTGCCAAGGCGAAGAAGATCGCCGCGCACATCATGGAAGCCTCGGATCAGGATATCGAACTGAAGGACGGCAAATTCACGGTCGCCGGAACCGACAAATCACTGGCTTGGGGGGATGTGACGCTGGCGGCCTATGTACCGCACAACTATCCGCTGAAGGATCTGGAGCCGGGGCTGGAGGAAACCGCCTTTTATGACCCCAACAACTTTACCTATCCGTCCGGTGCCTATTGCTGCGAGGTCGAAGTGGATCCGGATACCGGCAAGGTCACCATCGAGCGTTTCGCCGCCGCCGATGATTTTGGCAATATCATCAACCCGATGATCGTGGACGGACAGGTGCATGGCGGAATCGCGCAGGGGATCGGGCAAGCACTGCTGGAAGCCTGTGCTTATGACGAGAACGGGCAGCTGATTTCAGCGTCCTATATGGATTATGCCATGCCGCGTGCCGATGACATGCCGATGTTTACGGTGGATCATTCGTGCCAGACGCCCTGTACCCACAACCCCTTGGGCGTCAAAGGCTGTGGCGAGGCGGGGGCAATCGGATCGCCCCCCGCAGTGGTCAATGCGGTCTGCGATGCGTTGCAGAGGGCAGGCAAAAACGTCACACACATCGACATGCCGCTCAGCCCTGCGCGGGTCTGGGCCGCGATGAACGATGCGACGGCAAACGAAGGTGCGGCACAGCCCGCGGCCCGCTCCAGTGGTTCGGCCGAGGGCCGGTCGCTGGGCGGTCAAGCATAAGGAACGACAGAATGTATGCATTCGAAATGGAACGGCCCGAAACCCTTGCGGATGCCGTTGCCGCGCTGAAAGACGAAGAGGCGCAGGCGCTGGGCGGTGGTCAGACCCTGATCCCGACGATGAAACAGCGGCTGGCACAGCCCGGGCGGCTGATCAGCCTCGCCGGAATTGCCGAGATGAAGGGCATCGACAGCGATGACGACGGGCGGCTGTGCATCGGCGGCGGCACCACCCACGGCGCCATTGCAGCACAGAGCGATTATCCGGCGCTGGCTGCACTTGCGTCACGGATCGGCGATCCGGCGGTCAGGAACCGCGGGACCATTGGCGGATCGGTGGCCAACAACGACCCTTCGGCGTGTTATCCGGCGGCCTGTCTTGCCAGCAACGCGACCATCGTGACCAACGCCCGCGAAATTGCCGCCGACGATTTCTTTCTTGGCATGTTCACCACGGCGCTTGAGGAAGGCGAGATCGTGACCGAGGTTCGGTTTCCGGTGCCCGAGGCGGCGAATTATCAGAAGTTCGCACAGCCGGCGTCGCGCTTTCCGCTGGTCGGGGTGTTTGTTGCCAAATTCTCGGACGGTGTGCGTGTCGCGGTGACCGGCGCATCCGAGGGCGGTGTGTTCCGCTGGTCCGAGGCGGAAACTGCGCTGTCGGATAATTTCAGCGCGGCGGCTTTGGACGATCTGAACGTATCGGCGGACGGAATGATTTCCGACCTGCACGGCAGCGGCGCTTACCGCGCACATCTGATCAAGGTGATGACCGGACGTGCGGTAACGGCGGCGGGCTGAACGCCATTACCGATCCAATGAAAGGGCCGCCCGATCCGAGCGGCCCTTTCCTTTTGTCAAACCTGTACCGCATTGCGCATCGAGCAGCGCGCAGCCGGTGCGGCGCGGCTTATTTCGGCAAAAGCACACCGTTGACCACATGGATCACGCCATTCGATTGCATCACGTCGGCGGTCGTCACCTCGAAGGCATTGCCGCTTTCGTCAAACACATAGACCTTGCCGCTGGCGGTTTTCTGCACCGACAGGGCGTCGCCCGAAACGGTTTGCAGGTTGTTGAACTGCTTGCCCGTCAATCCGTTGGTCAGATCGGCGGCAGTCATCCGGCCCGGCACGACATGGGCGGTCAGGATCTTGGTCAGCATGTCCTTGTTTTCGGGCTTCAGCAGAGTTTCGACGGTGCCTGCGGGCAGGGCGTCAAAGGCAGCATTGGTCGGTGCGAACACCGTGAACTGGCCGTCGCCTTTCAGAGTTTCGACCAGTCCGGCAGCCTTGACCGCGGCGACCAGCGTGGTGTGATCGGCACTGTTCACGGCGTTGTCGATGATGTCCTTGTCGGCGAACATTGCCGCGCCACCGACCATCGGGTTGTCACCCATGGGCGTTTCGGCCTTCGTTTCCATCGCGTCCTTTTGCATCGTGTCTTTATTCATCGTGTCGGGCTTTGCCATTGCGTCGGCCTTTTCGACGCCGGGCAACAGAACTGTGTCGATCACGTGGATAACGCCGTTTGCCTGCTTCACATCGGCGATGGTTACGGTGGCGGTGCCGCCGGTCTCATCGGTCAGGGTGATCATCTCGCCGTCCATCTTGGCCATCAGGGTGCACCCGCCAACAGTGGGCACGGGATGGGCGCCGTTGTCGTCGGCGATCATGCCGATGATAGCGTCTGACATGGCATCGGCAGCAACCACATGGCAGGTCAGGATCTTGGTCAGCATCGCCTTGTTTTCAGGCTTCAACAGCGTCTCGACGGTGCCTGCGGGCAGGGCTTCAAAGGCGGCATTGGTGGGGGCAAAGACGGTGAACGGGCCGGGGCCACTCAGGGTTTCGACCAGACCGGCAGCCTTGACCGCGGCGACCAGCGTGGTGTGATCGGCCGAATTCAGGGCGTTTTCGATGATGTTCATATCGGCCATCATCGCGGCGCCGCCGACCATTGGGTTGCCGGTCTCGGCATGGCTTGCGGCGAACCCCGGGCCAGCGGCCAAGGCGATGAAGAGGGTCGTGGTTTTCAGGATCGAGCGCATGGTAGTCCTCCGGTGACTGACAGTGTTTCTGCCTTCTGGTCGAACCCACGGCGGCGCGGCGTTCAGAGTTTCAGGACTGGCAAAATAAATTTTGCGGCACGGGCGCGGCGTGCCCTATGCTGAGGGTATGGACCCTGCCTTTTCCGACCCGCGGGTGGCCGCCGTTTTCGCGGCTTTCCCGGAAGCGGTGCGTGCCGATCTTATGGCGTTGCGCAGGCTGATCTTTGCAACGGCGGCGCGGACCCAGGGGGTGGGACCGTTGGACGAGACGTTGAAATGGGGGCAGCCGGCCTATCTGACATCATCCACAAAGGCCGGATCGACAATTCGGCTGGGGGTGGCAAAGACAGGTGAATGCGCGCTGTACGTCCATTGCCAGACAACGATCCTGCCAGAGTTCCGGGCC
>RCMY010004067.1_pt1 | contig 12765 bp, 11 predicted proteins | sample 2041341 | NCBI WGS metagenome assembly RCMY01 (sample SAMN09708234, study PRJNA481090) | Marine sediment metagenome, whole genome shotgun sequencing project. | reverse complement strand
CGGAGCAGGCGCGGTCGACGTGGTGCTCGGGGCCGGCGCGACGCTGGCACCGCCGGTCGGCGCTGCCGTCGGGGCCACGGTCTGCGCCCCCGTGGGAGCTGCGGCCTGGCTCGTGTCAGGTGCCGCGACCGGCTGCTCGACGTAGACCGGCTCCGGGACCCCACCGACCGAGTTGATCAGCGCCCCGTTGATGATGACGTCGAGCTCGTCCTGCTCGACACGCGAGCCACACGCGGCTGAGATCATGCTCAGCGCAACGACGCCGGCCACCAGCCGGACACGACGGATCTGTACTGCACGCATTGCTGCTCCCGCACTTCATGGATCTTCTGCCCGTGGACATCTTCGACACCCGGCAGGCGCCCACCTCCCACATGGTGCCCTGCAGGTGCACGGCGCGCGCACCGCCCGTGCGATGTCGCCGGCTCAGCCCACGCCGTTGATGTGTCGACGCACAGCTGCCCGATCGATCTTGCCCATCGCGGTCCTCGGCAGCTCGTCGACCACGACGACGACCTCGGGGTGCTCGTGCCGGGCCAGCTTGTCCGCGAGATGGGCGCGGAGCCCTTCGACGTCGGGTGCGGTCCCGAGCGCCACGATCATCGCGACGCCGATCGCGCCCATCACGTCGTGGTCGCGACCAACGACCGCAGCCTCGCGAACGCCCGGATGCGACATGACGGCGGTCTCGACTGGCCCGGGATGAACGTTGTAGCCACCGCGAACCCAGGAATCGCCGACCCGTCCGAGCAGGGTGAGCCGCCCGTCGTCGTCGAGACGGCCGTCGTCGCTGGTGCGCAGCCAGCCGTCCACCAGCGTCTCCGCGGTCGCGTCCGGGTTCTGCCAGTAGCCGACGGTCGCGGCCGGCGAGCGGAGCCAGACGCGATCGTCCCCGCCGATGCGCACGTCGATCCCCGGTCGCGGATGACCGACGGTCGACCAGACCGCTGCACCGTCGTCGGGCGCGGTCGCCGTGCCGACGCCGCCGGACTCCGTCGACGAGTACCGGATCGAGTAGCCGGCACCGAACGTCTCCGAGGCGCGTCGCACCAGCGCCGGCGTCGACGGACCCCCGCCGACGATGAGCTGCTGGACGCTCGAGACGTCCCGCGGCCGCGCCTGCTGCTCCGCGACGAGCAGCGCGATCTGCGCGCTCACCCCGCCGAGGGCGCCGATCCGGTGCTGCTCCACGAGGTCGAGGACGTGAGCGGCACGCCACTTCGGCAGGAGGTGCACGGTCAGGCCGGTGCGCAGATACCACGGCAGCTTCGTCATGAACCCGACGTGGACGAGCTCGGTCGAGGCGATCAGGTGGCTCGTCGCCTCCTCCCCCGGCGCTCCCCACGCGCTCCCCGCGTCGAGGATGCCGATCGCGGCCAGCTGACGGTCGGTGAAGACCGCGCCCTTGGGCGTCCCCGTGGTCCCCGAGGTGAACACGATCATCCGTGGACGCGACCGACAGTCCGGACGACGATGACGCGACGCGGGCCCGCGGAGACCAGCGAGCGGATCCCCGCCGACCACCACCTCGATGATGTCGGCGTCGGCGACCGTGCACGCGTCGGGGCGCAGGTCCGAGGTCGTGATGACGACGTCCGGGCAGAGCTCGCCCAACACGTCAGCGCGAGCGGCCGCCGGAAGCCTGGTGTTCACCCCCGCGACGATCGCGCCCATCCGCGCGACGGCGAGCATCGCGACGACGTACTCGATCGATGACGGCACGAGCAGCGCGACCACGTGACCGCTCTGCACGCCCGCCTGCTCCAGACCTGCGACCACCTCGACGGTGACCTGGTCGAGCTCTGCGTAGGTGAGCACCCGCCCGTCATGTTCTGCGACGATCGCCGCCCGACCGCCGAACCTCGCCGCGGCCTCCCGCAGGACCGCGTTGACGAGGTTCACGAGGCTGCTCGGGGCGCCGTCACTCGGGCTGCTTGCGCCCGGTGATGCTCCAGTGAACAACCCGCGCCATCGACGACTGCAGGTTCTCTCGCGGAACCCCCCAGCCCACCAGCCCGGTGCGGTGTTCGGCGACGTGTGCCAGCATCGAGACGAGCACGGCAGCCTGCGCCTCGGGCTGCAGCGACGGGTCGTGACGACCTCTGGCCTGCATCTCCGCGAATGCGTCACGAAGGTGCTCGGTGACGGGGCCGAGCATGCGGTTGCGGATCGCTCGGTGCTCGGCGGAGCCCTCCGCGATGGAGAGGTCCAGCACCCGCAGGACGGCCTCGTGCTCGATCCAGAAGTCGAGGAAGGCGCCGGCGATGTCCATCGCGGTGGCCCAAGCCGCCCGTCCCATCCAAGAAGCGTCACGCAGCGCGACGAGCAGTCGCTCGGCGTCGACCGCGGTGCGCTCGGCGATGACGGCGATGGCCGCTTCCACATCCGGGAAGTACTGGTAGAACGAGGCAGGTGAGGAGCCGACCTCGCGCGCGATGTCCACGACCTTCAGGTCGCGGTACGGCGTCGTGGCCAGCATCGCCGCGGTCGTCGCGAGGAGCTTCTCCCGCGTCTCGCGGCCTCGGGGACCGGGGACGCGGCCGTCAGCGGCGACAGGGGTCTCAGCGGGGTCGCCGTCGACCGGTGCATCCGGGTCGAGGCGGAAAGAGGAGGAGTCGTCAGCCATGCCGACAGGCTAGCCAGAGATCTGACGAGGCGTCAGATCGTGCTCGCGGACAACGCTGCGACAACCTGATCGGACGTGGTCACCGTGGCCAGCAGCGCGAGCGTCTGGTCGATCACCTGATCGGCGTAGGCCGTCGGGATGCCGACCACCGCGTCGCGCGGCAGGATGACCCGGTAGCCGAGGTTCACGGCGTCCATCACGAGGTTCGTGATGGCGACGTTGACCGACACCCCGACGACGACGAGCGTCGTGATGCCGAGGTTGCGCAGCAACGGGTCGAGATCCGTTCCGGCCATCGGGTTCAGGCCGTGGGTCCTCGTGGAGCGGAGGTCGGAGGCGTGTCCCGCGAGCTCCTCGACGAGCCCCGCCTGCGGAGAACCGGCGAGCAGCACGACGTCAGATCGCGCTGCCGCCGCGAAGAGCCGTGCGTTCGTGTTGCTGCCCTGCCCGTCGGCACGACGCTCCGCGAGCCCATGGATGACCGGCGCGCCATGTGTACGCGCGGACACGACGACGCGGACGAGCGCCTCGAGCATCGCGGGTCGTGCGGCTGCAGCGAGCTGCGGGAAGATCGCGCCGTCGCCGTCGGCGTCACCGAGGACGCCGAGCTGACACTCGGACGTGACGACGGCCGTCGTCGACGGGTCGAGCGGGGCGAGTGGCCTCACGCCTCTCCGCCGAGCGGGTGATCGGCAGCGGTGACGTCGGGGAGGTCGAAGTCCAGGTTCGGTGCCTCCAGGCCGCCGTCGACCTCGATCGTCTTGCCGGTGACGTACTTGCCGGCGCGCGACGAGAGCCACAGCACGGTAGCAGCGATGTCCTCGGCCTCGCCGATCACCCCGAGCGGCGTCCTGCTCTCCATCGAGGTTCGGGTCGCCTCGTCGGAGACGACGAACTCGAGCGCGGACGTGTCGACGGACCCCACCGCGATCGCGTTGACGCGGATCGTCGGGGAGAGGTCTCGGGCTGCGAGCGCGGTGAAGTGCAGCATCGCCGCCTTGGCGGTGCCGTAGGCGAGGAAGCCGCGCTCGACGACGCGGCCCATGATCGAGGAGATGTTCACCACGCTCGCCTGCGGCGAGCGAAGGAGCAGCGGGACGGCCGCGCGCAGCAGCGCGTGGGCCGTCGTGACGTTGAAGTGGAAGGCCTCCTCGAGGAAGTCCTCCTCGGTCATCATGTACGGCAGCGGCATCGTGCCTCCGACGTTGTTCACGACGATGTCGAGCCGCCCGAACTCCCGCTCGGCGACGGAGACGAGACCGCGGACCTGGTCGAGGTCGGAGAGGTCGGCCGCGACGACGACGGCGCGACGCCCGGTCGCCGCGATCTGCTCGGCGACCTTGTCGAGGTCCGCCTTCGTGCGCGAGGCGATGACGATGTCGGCGCCGGCTTCCGCGAGCGCGACGGCTGTCGCCGCGCCGATGCCGCGTCCTGCACCGGTGACGATCGCCACGTGGTCGGTGACGAGGAAACGTTCGAGGATGGTCATGCGTCGGACTCCATGGTGACGAGGACGGGACGGGGCGCGGCGAAGGTGCCGGACATCTTGGTGAACCATGTGGCCATGACCGGGCGCTTCGGCAGGCCGAGCGTACGAAGCGCGACGGCGTGCGGATGATCCCCGAGCTCGATCTCGCCACCGCCGAGCTTCACGCCGACGCCGGTCGCCGCGGTCGTGAACGTCGTCGCATGCAGCGCGCCGTCGATGGTGGTGTAGGTCGTCAGCGGCGTCGGCGACTGCGTCTTCGTCCCCGTCGCGGGGCCGCGCATCGTCAGGACGTGGCGTCCGTCCGCGTGCCAAGAGCCCTCCGCGACACCATCGGTGACGTCGAGCGCGAGGTCGTCGACGGTCTTCGGGAAGCCCCAGATCTGCTCACCTGCGTCACGCGTGAACTGCTGGCTCACCGGCAGCCAGCGGATCCACGTCGACACCTTGCCCGTCGCCATGTCGCGGCCCTCCCGGACCTTCTCGACCATGCTGCGTGCTCTGACCTCACGAACGACCAACGCGACCGAGACCTCGAGGTAGTCACCGAGGTCGTTGTCGATGTAGTCGATGAATGTGACGGTGAGCGAGGCCTTGCCCGGGCCGGACGGGACGACCTCGAGCCGGCCGTCCGGCAGCCAGCCGCGAGCCTGTCCTGCATCGACGAGGAAGACCAGCGACAGCGCGCGGGCCTCTCGGACCTCGCAGGGGAGTCGGACGTCGACGTCGCCGACGCGGATGGACGTGGGATCTGGACCCGCCATGTCAGAGCTCCTGTGGTGCGCCGGTAGGCTTCGCAGTGAATCTGACGGCCCGTCAGAACCGTCTGAGGGGATGAGCATGCCACGTAGCTCCGCGCTCGGCCCGGTCGGTTCCGCCGACCGTCCCCCCGCTCCGTCCCCGTCCGCACGCGCGCTCGTGGCCGACCGCGTCCGTCGGGGCCTCTCGCTGCTGCCCGGCTTCGGGCTCGCCCCGATCCCGGTCCGCGTGGCGAAGGCAGGCTTCGCGATGGCGAGACGCCGCCGCCACTCGCCCATCTACCCGGCGCTGCCCGCCGCGCGACCGACCCCGGGCGTCCTCGCCAACATCGCGGTCGACGAGCTGGCCCTCGGGATCTTCCGCACGCCTCGCCGCGAGCCACGCCCCGACGACTACCCAGACTTCGCGGCGCACGTCGGCGACGCGCACGCGCACTACTCCGCGCTCGGCCACATCGCCGATCCCCTCGCCCACCACCCGACTCCCCCGCCGCTGCACGGCGAGCCCCAGGAGCCGGGCCACGTCCACGGCGTGGCGATGAAGCGGCTGTCGTGGTCCAGCGGGTTCCGCGTCGACGAGGGGGCGCCCGGCGGCGACACGTGGCCCGTCGTGGGCCGCAACGCAACCGCCAGCGCGATCATCGTCGAGCACCCCGACGGTGGCGCGGACCGTCCGTGGCTCGTCTGCATTCACGGCCTCGGCACCGGCCGCGCCATGCAGGACCTGTTCTGCTTCCGCGCCAAGCACCTCCAGCGCGACCTCGGGCTCAACCTCGCGTTCCCCGTCCTGCCGCTGCACGGTCCACGCGGCGACTCCGCGATGCACGGGACCGAGTTCCTGTCCTCAGATCTCGTCGCCTCGGTGCACGGTGTGTCCCAGGCCGTGTGGGATCTCCGCCGACTCCTCGGCTGGATCCGCGGCCGCAGCGACGGGGCGATCGGCCTGCACGGCGTCAGCCTGGGCGGCTACCTCACGTCGCTGCTGGGATCGATGGAGCCAGATCTCGCTGCGGTCATCGCCGGGGTCCCGCTGACCGACATCCCCGCGTTGTTCGCCTCGCACGCCCCGGCGCGCGTCCGTCGGATCGCGGACCGGTACGGGATGCTGGGCCAGGCGCCGCACGAGCTGCACCGGATGATCTCCCCCCTGGCCATGCAGCCGCTCGTCCCTCACGACCGACGGTTCATCTACGCCGGGCTCGCCGATCGGCTCACCACGCCCGTACAGGGCCACCGGCTCTGGATGCACTGGCAGCGCCCCGAAGCGCTCTGGTTCCGGGGCGGCCACCTCGGCTTCCTGTGGTCGCGGGAGGTCCAGGCGTTCGTCGACGGGGCGTTGACCGAGTCCGGCCTCGTCGGACACAACGCCCCGATCCTCCGCGCACAGACTGGCTGACCCCGTCACACTGGCGACACATCGAGAGCGCAACGCCATCTGGCGCTGACGGGAGTACGCGTGGATCGCCTGTCCGGGCTGGATGCCGGGTTCCTCTACATGGAGACCCCGACGCTGCACATGCACACGCTGAAGATCGCGTTGCTCGATCCCAGCGAGGCTGAGGGTGGATGGTCGTTCGACCGCTTCCTCGAAGTGCTCGGCGAGCGGCTGCACCTGCTCCCGCCCTTCCGGCGTCGGCTCGTGCAGGACCCGCTGCGGCTGCACCATCCCGTCTGGATCGAGGACGAGGCCTTTGACCTGCGCACCCACGTCCGCCACATCGGCGTCCCGCCGCCGGGCACGATGACGCAGCTCGACGAGGTCATCGGCGAGATCGCCTCACATCAGCTGGACCGCAACCACCCGCTCTGGGAGCTCTGGGTCGTCGAAGGACTTGCCTCCGGTGAGGTGGCGTTCGTCACGAAGATGCATCACGCCATGGCGGACGGGATCGCCGCGTCGGCGCTGCTCGCAAACGTCATGGGGCTGATGCCGCCTCCGCCTGACGCGGCCGTCGACGTCCAGCCGTGGGAAGGCGAAGTGGCTCCGTCCGGCTGGTGGCTCACCCAGCAGGCGTTCCGCGAGTACGGCCGGCAAGCGGTCGAGCTGCCGGGCCTCGTCGGCAAGACCGTCTCCGGCGCCACCGCGGTCGTACGGCGCAAGCGTGGCTCCGAGGTCTCGACGCCGATGCCGATCCTGTCCGTGCCGAAGGCGTCGTTCAACGGATCGCTCACCCCCCGTCGCTCCTTCGCCTCCACATCCCTCTCCCTGGATGACTTCCGTACGGTGAAGACGGCGTTCGACGTGTCGATCAACGACGTCGTCCTCGCCTGCGCCTCGGGCGCGCTGCGCCGGCTGCTGGACCGCAACGGCGAGACCCTGACGCGTTCGCTCGTCGCCGGGGTGCCGACGTCGACCGACACCGATGAGACCCGCGGGCGTCTCGGCGGCAACCGCGTCGGCAACCTGTTCACGTCGCTCGCCACGGATCGCAAGGACCCGCTCGAGCGCCTCCACGCGATCCACGAGGTCACGTCGGAGGCGAAGCACATCCAGAACGCGCTCGGCGCGGACATGCTCAGCAACTGGGTCCAGTACGCCCCGCCCGGCATCTACGCCGGCCTGATGCGCCGCTACTCGAAGTGGGGCGGCGCGGACCGCCACGCCCCGCCGATCAACCTCGTCGTCTCCAACGTCCCCGGACCCCGCGAGCAGCTCGAGATCGCCGGCGCCCGCCTGACCGGCCTCTTCTCCGTCGGCCCGATCCTCGAAGGGATCGGCCTGAACATCACCGTCTGGTCCTACGACGGCCGCATGAACGTCTCGGCCATCGCCTGCCCCGCGACGCTGCCGAACCTCCGCCAGGTCGTCGACGACTTCGCCGACCAGCTCGACGAGTACCTCGCCCTCGCCCAGTAGCCCGACCCCTTCGGTCAGCACCCACCAACTTCGCCGAGCGACGGATTTCCCTGCGTGGTGCAGGTTTGGGCATCGCTCGGCGGAAGGGTCCGCGCCCACCAACTTCGGCGAGCGACGGATTTCCCTGCGTGGTGCAGGTTTGGGCATCGCTCGGCGGGAGGGTTGGGTCAGGTGGTGTTGGTGACGGCGGCGGCGAGGAGGATGCCGACGAGGGTCTTGGCGTCGGTGATCGTGCCGAGGTGGGCCTCGGCGACGAGGTCGGAGAGCGGGAGGCGGACGATCTCCATCGCGGCTTCCTCGTGCTCGAGGACGAAGCCGTCGGGGGCATCCGCCTCGGTGAGGCCGGTCGCGAGGTAGACGGTGGTCTGCTCGGTGGTCCAGCCCGCCGAGTTCCAGAACGTCGTCAGCACGCGAAGATCGGTGCAGGCCAGGCCAACCTCCTCGGCGAGCTCACGACGGGCCCCGACCTCCGGGTCCTCGCCGTCAACGTCGAGCAGGCCGGCCGGGATCTCGAGGAGGAACTTCGATGTGGGGTGGCGGTACTGGCGCAGCAGCGCGACGGTGCCGTCGTCGAAGAGCGGGACGACGCCGACGGCAGACAGGTGCTCGGCGACCTCGCGCTGCGCGGTCTGGCCGTCGGGCATGACGACGTCATCGACGCGCATCGTCGTGAAGCGCGAGGACCACGCGACCTCGGAGCCCGTCGTGGTGAACGGGACGGTCATCCGCGCTGGCCCGAGGCCAGCTCGACGGCGTCGCGGATCTCGCCCACCGTGGGCTCGTCGAGCCCGACGGGCAGACGTCCCTGCATCTCGCGGGCTCGGAGCTTGGCCGCACCGATGAAGCCGGCGAACAGCGGGTGCGCACGGTTCGGGCGGGACTTGAACTCCGGGTGCGCCTGCGTCGCGATGAAGAACGGGTGACCCGGGAGCTCGATGAACTCGACGAGCCGGTCATCCGGCGACAGACCCGAGAACCTCAGGCCCGCCTCCTGCATGCTTCGGCGGTAGACGTTGTTGAACTCGTAACGGTGGCGGTGACGCTCATAGACGACCTCGGCGCCGTACAGACGACGGGCCAAGGATCCCTCGGCGAGCTTGGCCGGATAGGAACCGAGCCGCATCGTGCCGCCCTTGTCCTCGACGTCGACCTGGTCGGGCATGAGATCGATGACGGGGTCCGGCGAGTTGCGCTCGAACTCCGCGGAGTCGGCGTACTCGAGGCCGACGACGTTGCGGGCGAACTCGATCGCAGCAGCCTGCAGGCCGAGACAGATCCCGAGGAACGGGATCTCGTGCTCGCGGGCGACCTGAACGGCGAGCATCTTGCCCTCGACGCCCCGCACCCCGAACCCCCCGGGCACGAGCACGCCGTGCGTCCGACGGAGCCGGTGCGCGATGTTCTCGTCGGTCAGATCATCGGACGAGACCCAGTCGATCTCGACGTTGACGCCGTGGTGGAGTCCCCCGTGGCGCAGCGCCTCGGCGACGGACAGGTAGGCGTCCGGCAGCTCGACGTACTTGCCGGTGATCGCGATGCGGACGGTCTCGCGGGCGGACTGCACACGCGCGACGAGGTCCTCCCACTCGGTGAGGTCCGGCTCGACGTCCGGGAGCCTGAGCCGACGGGCGACGACGGTGTCGAGGCCCTCCTCGCGCATGGCGAGCGGCACCTCGTAGAGCGAGGACTGATCGACCGCAGCGATGACGGCGTCGACGTCGACGTCACAGAGCATCGCGACCTTGCGCTTGAGCCCGGAGTCGAGGTCGCGGTCGGCACGCAGCACGACGACGTCCGGCTGGATACCGATCGAGCGGATCTCGCGCACGGAGTGCTGCGCGGGCTTGGTCTTGAGCTCGCCGGCGGCGCTGATGTAGGGGACGAGCGCGCAGTGGACGTAGCAGATGTTGTCGCGGCCGACGTCGTAGCGGAACTGGCGGATCGACTCGAGGAACGGCAGGCCCTCGATGTCGCCGACCGTGCCGCCGACCTCGACGATGACGACGTCCGCGTCCTTGCCGACGGTGGCGATCCGGTGCTTGATCTCGTTGGTGATGTGCGGGATCACCTGGACGGTCTTGCCGAGGAACTCGCCCCGACGTTCCTTGGCGATCACGGTCGACCAGATCTGGCCGGACGACACCGACGATCCGCGACGGAGGTTCTCGTCGATGAAGCGCTCGTAGTGGCCGAGGTCGAGGTCGGTCTCGCCGCCGTCGTCGGTGACGAAGACCTCGCCGTGCTCGAACGGGTTCATCGTGCCGGGGTCGACGTTGATGTAGGGATCGAGCTTCTGCATCGTGACGCGCAGGCCACGAGCCTTCAGCAGCCGCCCCAGCGAGGCAGCCGTGATGCCCTTGCCGAGGGCCGACGCGACCCCGCCCGTCACGAAGACGTACTTCGTGGGGCTGTCCCCGGTGAATGGCGATGCGTCCAACGTGGTGCTCCTCCGCGGGCCGCGGCAGGCCCGTTGCACACTATCGAGATCGCCACGCACGACACAACGACCGCCCCCACCCGGTGCGGCAGGGGTGCACGCTGCGGCCAGCCGGCCGCCCGTCAGGCGAAGCGGCGACCGAGCTCGGTGCCGGACGATGCTTCCCATGCCTCATCGGACGATGACGCGTCGTTCTTGGTCGTGCCGGCCTTCGACGCGTCGACGGACTTCGTGGCGTCACCGTCGGACGAGGTCGGCGTGTCGGCCTTCTTGTCGGACGTCTTCTCCGTCGCCTTGTCAGCCTTCGCAGGCTTCGACGGCAGGTCTTCGACCAGTCGGTAGACGCCGCCATCGACGACGATCAGCCCTTCGTCGACGGCCTTGCGACGCGCGCCGTTGAGGCCGCGTCCGTCGTTGATCCCGAGCGCCACCACCAGATCCGCGGTTCCCGCGGTCCCGCCAGCGGCGGCGATGGCCGCAACCAGGTCCTGCTCGGTGACCTTCTTCGTCGGGGCCTTCGCAGGCTTCGCGGCCTTGGCAGCCTTGGCCGGCTTCGGGGCCGACTTCGCGGAGGTGGCCTTCTCCGGCTTCGCGGCCGCGGGCGAAGCGGCCGGCTCCACCGTGGTCGCGGGCAGGGCAGACGCCCCGTTGAGCGCTCCGATGGCGCCTTCAAGCCCCGAGATCGCCGCGGTGACGGCAGCCATGCGCTCCTCGAGCGCGGCGCGTTCGTTCTGGAGCAACACCAGCGACGAGGCGAGGCTGATCACGGTGGGGTCACGAGGCTGCACGCTGGCTCCTTGGGGCTCGGCGGGGAGGATACGACTTCGACGCGTCAGCGCTCGCGCACCGTCGGCAACCCGCGCGGAAACCTCGGGTGGTGCGCCGTGCCGAGGTCGCCGTGCGTCTCGACATGCGTGTGCGGCCGGCCGACGAGGTGCCCGGCGGTCGGCACGTCCGCCGTGGCGAGGAACTTCCGCGCGACGTCGTGCCCGCGCGCCAGCAGGTCGGGCGTCGACGCGAACGACAGCGGTGCCCGCCCCGTGACGCACGGCCGGTCGAGGTAGAGCACCGGGATCTCCGCGGCGACCTGCGGGACCTCGATGAGGACGCGCTGGCGGATCGCGGTCCCGAACGCTGCGACCGTCGTCTCGGCGACCCCGGAGGGGACGATCTCGCGGTGGCAGATGTCGCCCGGGTCGAGCACGACGATGCTCACCGCTCCCATCGCCCGCGCCGCGAGGAGCGGGACGTTCGAGGTGACCCCGCCGTCCCAGTACGGCTCACCGTCGATCTCCTGGACAGGTAGCACGCCCGGCAGCGCAGCGCTCGCGAGCAGCGGCAGGACGAGATCCCCGGCCGCGAAGGCGTGCGGGTGGCCGACGAGCACGTGGGAGGCAACCGCGGCGAACGGCAGCGCGAGCTCTTCGAACGTCGGGGTCGGCCCGAGGAAGTCGTGGACGATCCGACGCAGCCCGTCGTCGGGGAACGCGCTCTCCCCCGCGAGCACACGACGCCCCTGCGCCCACAGCGAGCCCGGGAAGACGTGCTCGGTCGTCAGCAGCGACCAGGAGTCCGCCAACAGCTCGGCAGCCTGGGCGACGTCGCCCACGTCGGCGAGCACCGCCCCGTTGAGCGCCCCGACGGAGGTCCCCACCACGAGGTCCGGGTGGATCCCGACCTCGCCGAGCGCACGGAGCATCCCGACCTGCAGCGCCCCGAGCGTGGCGCCGCCACCGAGGACGAACGCGAGCGGACGGGGAAGGGACTGCCAGCGGGCAGGATCGTGGCTCATCGCGGCTCCGGGGTGGGGTACGGCAGGCCGGTCGCCGGGTCGATGACGAGGCCGTCGCTGTTGAGGACGGGCGGCACGAGGACCGGCTGGGACCGGTCCTTCACCTCGAGGTGTACGTGCGGGTACGGGCCGTCGTCCACGAACTGATCGATCTGTGACGCGAACGGGAACAGGTTCGGCGACGCGGCGAGGACCGTCTGCCCGGCCACGAGGTGGCTGCCGATGCTGACCGCCGGACCGCGGACGTGCAGCACCGTGATCCGGATCGACGGGTCCGCGAAGGGGGCGATGTCGATGCGATGGTCCGGGTAGCGGCCCTCGAGGTCGTAGGGCCGGATGTCGACGACCACGCCGTCGACCGGCGAGAAGACGGTTGCGTCGGCGCGCATCATCAGGTCGACCGCTGCGGTCGCCGGACGTCGACGTCCCCGCGACGCCATCACCCGGTAGGTGCGGCGGCCCTCGAGCACGCGGGGCGCCGGGGGCAGCACGATCTCCGGGACCTCCTCGAACAACGGCTCGTCGGTCTCGGGATCACGCAGCTGCACGCCGTCCTCGCCGAGCAGCGGCACCGGGTCTGGCGTCGGGACGAGGAGATCGGCGCGCTCCGGGTGCTCGTCGAAGCGCCCCGGCTCGTCGATCTCGCCGTCGTGGTCGAGATCCGTGACGGGGGGCGCGAACTTCGTCGGGTTGTGGCTCGCCACCGCGACGCCGAGCGGATCCATCCGGATCGTGTCTCCCGCGTTGGCCTCGTGGAATCCGATCGCGATGACGTCGCCCGGGACGCTCAGCACGACGTCACCGATGGT
>RCMY010004066.1_pt1 | contig 12770 bp, 10 predicted proteins | sample 2041341 | NCBI WGS metagenome assembly RCMY01 (sample SAMN09708234, study PRJNA481090) | Marine sediment metagenome, whole genome shotgun sequencing project. | reverse complement strand
AGCGCAGGGTGCCATCCTTGCGTCGAAGAGTCACTGTGTAGTCGAGGTTGAGGGTTGACCGAGCGGCCAGGGTGACCCGTTCAGTGCTCCAAACTGGCGATGTGAGCCACTCGACACTGCAGTGGTCGATCGTGTCCAATGCCTCAACTGCAGCTTGAACGTCGGCCGCGATCATGGCGAGAGCGGGGCAACCAGAGAAGGTTGGAATCAGTCCGACCGTGGCTCGATTGCCGTCGACGTCGACTCGCTCGACCAATCCGAGATCGGCGATGGAGATGTCGGGATACTCCGGGTCGCAAATCGAGGCGACGGCCTCAGCGACGGTGTCGAGCGTCATGACTGACGTCATGAGAGCACCGTGCGCAACGACGTGATCGGGCTCATGCTGCGGCCTTCGATGCGGAAGTCTCTTCGAGGGCAGAACGCACCCATGCGGTGTCGGCCCAGTTAGCGGCGGCGTTGGCGATGCGGCGACGAGAATCAGGTCCGCCATTGCGCATCGTTGCCTTCAGCGGTTCCCAATCGATGTCCGAGGTGACCCATGCCTGCTGGTCCTCGTCGTAGCGCAGGTTGTCGTCAGGAATCTCGAAGCCATACCCCTGGAGCAGTGGCACGTACTTTTGGATGTAGGCGTGCCGTAGCTCCTCGTTGCGCTGCGACTTGATCTTCCATCGCAGCAGGAGGTCGTTGGGGTCTGAGTCTGGCCCAAAGAGTTGGACCGCAGGCCACCACCAGCGCTCGAGCGCCTCTTGGAACATTCGGTGCTGCACTGGCGTGCCTTCGGCCAGGCGAAGCAGCATTTCTTCGCCGTGACGCATGTGAAAGCCCTCCTCGGCGACGATGCGCTTGAGGACACGCTTGTAAGGCCCGTAGGTGCATTCGGCGAACACGGCCCGCTGCGAAGCGAACGCCGCAGCGTCGACAAGGAAGGCAATGGCCACCTGGTCGGCCCAGGTGACGGCCTTGTAGTGAAAGACGTTGTGGAAACGGGAGCGCCCGTCGAACAGTTGCTCGAGCATCTCGGTTCGGGTCTTCACACCCATGTCGGCGGCCACCATGTAGAGCAGGTGGGCGTGTCCGATCTCGTCTTGGGTCTTGGCCAAGAAGATCTGCTTCAGCCGAAGTCCCGGTGCCTTCGGGATCCAGTCCCTCTCGGTCAGGCCGCCCATGAGCTCTGAGTTGGCGTGGAACTCGATGAATCGGAAGACCTCGTCGAGGTAGGCCTGGGGCATGTCGTCGCCGGCTTCGACCATGCCGCCTTCGTTGATGAACGTGTCGAACTCGGCCTCGTCGGCCCATGTGCGTGCAGTCATGTAGATGCCGTCCTTCTCACGAGAGATTTCGTTGATCGAGTGTGCGACTGAGCTTTCCGCCTTCGGAACGGGGGAGCGTTCCGTCCGCGTGGACCGTGACGGTCACGCTGATACCGAGTGCCGAGGCCAGTCGCTGGCTGATGGCCTTCATCAGCGCCTCGGGGTTGGCAGCCTCGGCGGTGAGAGGGTCCGATTCGACCTGGACCTCGAGTGTGTCGAGCGTGCCTTGACGTCGCACGACGATCTGATGATGAGGGCTCACGCCCTCGACCTGCAGCAGCGCATGCTCGATGTTGCTTGGGTAGACGTTGACCCCTCGAATCACCAACATGTCGTCCGCTCGTCCAACAATGCTCGACATGCGTGCGTGGGTGCGTCCGCATGCCGAAGGTTCGCGGGTGATCGAGCAGAGGTCGCCGGTCCAATAGCGGAGCACAGGGAACGCTTGCTTGGTCAGGCTGGTGAGTACCAGAACGCCGATCTCTCCGTCCGGCAGCCGCTCGCCAGTTTCGGGGTCGACGATCTCGGGGAGGAAATGATCTTCCATGATGACGAGGCCATCGCGGTCGGCGGTCTCGCACGACACGCCTGGACCAATCACCTCGGACAGGCCGTAGATGTTGACCGCGATCACGTCGAGCTGCTGCTCGATCGCATCTCGCATCGCGTCGGTCCACGGTTCGGCACCCAAGATGCCAACCCTCAGCGATGACGATCGGGCGTTGTCACCGAGACGCTCGGCCAGAGTGAGGGCGTATGACGGCGTGCAGCAAATGGCCTCGGGGGCGAAGTCCTCGATCAGCGTGAGTTGGCGATCGGTGTTGCCTCCGCTGACCGGGACCACGTTGATCCCAGCGGCTTCGGCGCCGCCGTGGAGCCCAAGGCCGCCGGTGAACAGGCCGTACCCATACCCGTTGTGCAGCATCCACCCTGGCTCGATGCCGGCGCCGCGCAGGCAACGGGCGACACACTCGTGCCAGATGTCGAGATCTTCAGCGGTGTAGCCGACCACGGTTGGCTTGCCGGTCGTTCCCGAGCTGGCGTGGATGCGAGCGAGTTCGTGACGCTCGACGGCGAAGAGCCCGAAGGGATAGTTGTCCCGTAGATCCTGCTTGCGAAGGAAGGGAAACGAGGCAAGATCGTCGAGTGTGGCCGGGTCGGCGAGATCGGCGAGCCGTTCGGCCATGACGGGAACGTGTGCCCGCAACCGGCCGATCGTTGACTGGAGCCGCTCGAGCTGCAGCGCCTCGAGTTCTGGTCGAGGCATCGTCTCGATTTCTCGAGCATGAAACCCTGTCGCAACCTCCGTGATTCCCATGGCTCAGCAGTCAAGCATCCGAGGAAGAGATCGTCAAGAGTCCTAACTATCGGTGAACGGTCATGGTCATGGGAGGTCCGATGCAAGCAGTTGTTGCATCAGCGAATGCAGTTGCTCGACTTGTTCTGGTGCGAGGGAGGCGAAGTGCTCCACCTCGCGGCGGTTCTGGGCGGCGTAGGTCTCGCGCAGCAGTTCTTCTCCGGCATCGGTGACGCGAACGGTCACGAGTCGGCGGTCTTCCTGCTCTCGGTTGCGAGCGATCAGGCCGTCACGCTCCAGAGTCTTCAGCACGCCGGACACAGCGGCGCGAGACACGCCAGACAACCGGGCGAGTTCACGCGGCTCGAGTTGGTCGTGGATCCATGTGGTGAACAGGACCCGGAAGCCGGCGAGAGAAAGCCCTCTCGGCCGATGCACGGTGGACTCGAGATCCTGCAGGAGTCGTGACGACAGGCGGAACAGGTTGAACGATGCGGCGAAAGCGGCTGGGTCGATGTCACCCGCCAACTCGTGGACCCGTGCGGCCGCGAGTTCACCGAGTGCATCCGACGAACGCGGAGCGGATTCATGAATCACGCAGTCGTCGATTCCGGCTGCGCCCTCGTTGCGAGCGTGCGGCCCCGAAAGACAGCAATCGTCGTGCTGTCCTGATTCGTGACAATGACGTCGCTGATGCCAGCGCGCCCTCGTTCGACGATGCGGTGGCACGACGCCGTGAGCACATCGCCGACCCTGGCCGCCTCGACGAAGTCGATCTCGGCATTGGTGGCAAAGGCTCGGCTGTCGCCGCTGTTGGTGGCGAAGGCCATGGCAGTGTCGGCGAGTGTGAAGATGAAGCCGCCATGGCACACCCCGAGGCCGTTGCAGTGGTTGGCGCCGATGGTCAAGGTCGCGACCGCCGAGCCAGGAGCAGCGTTGGTGACGTCGATGCCCAGCCACGCGCTGGCGCGGTCGCCCGCCCACATCTCGTCAGCCGCTGGGGTCAGATCTGCCATCCGGGAACCGTACAACGCACATGACCTTGTTTCTCATGAATGGCGGGGTTCACTCGACCCGGTCGCGAACGCTACGATCCAACCATTCCACCGACGTCTCTTCAGGAGCACTCCATGAGCTTGTCCCGCCGTTTCCTTTCTGCCCTCGATCGGGTCGCACCCGCCGAGGTCGCACACGCCCACTGCGATGGTCCTTGCGGTGTCTATGACCCGGCCAGCGCTCGTATCGCTGCCGAAGCCGTGCTCAGCATGACCAAGAAGATCGAAGCGATCGACATGAGCGCCCCCGGCGCCCACAACACCTACATCCGTTTCGTCGCCATCAAGGAAGAGCAGGCCGAGATCGCCAAGCGTGAACTCAACATCCTCTGGCACGACTACTTCAAGCCGAACCACCTCGAGGCCTACCCAGACCTCCACACCACGTTCTGGAACGCCGCCAAGCAGGCCTCGGCATGCAAGACCGCCGTCGACGTCGGCGCTTGCGAAGAGCTGATGAGTCAGATCGAAGCGATCCACAACATGTTCTGGGAGTCCAAGGGCCGCGAGGTCCAGTGGTATACGGCTAGCTGACGTTGCGAGACGCCGCTGGTGAGCTCTGGCATTGGGCCAGAGGGCGCCGGCGGCGTTTGCGCGTTTTGGGGGAGAGCATGTTGCCGACCCTGCAATCAGGGCAGTTTGTGCTGTACGAGCCAGGTCGACCCGTGATCGCAGGCGACGTCGTTGTTGCTCGACACCCATCGCAGCCGATCGAGATCGTGAAGCGCGTCGCCGCAATCGACCCCGTCGGGCTCGTCGAGTTGGCGAGTGACAACCAAGCCGCGGGCACAGACAGTCGATCATTTGGCCGCATCGACGTCGAGAACGTCATCGGGACGGTCACGATCTCGCTCGAGTGGCCTCTGACCCTTGTTGGACGCCGTTGAGCGGGCCGGGTCGCCGGTAGCCTCACTCGGTGCTATCGGTCTCAGGTCTGTCCAAGTCGTTCGGGCCGCGGACCCTTTTCCGTGATGTCACCTTTCGGTTGACGAACGGCCGCAGGGTCGCTCTGGTTGGCGGCAACGGGGTTGGCAAGACCACGCTGATGGAGATCATCGTCGGACTCCAAGACGCTGACGCCGGCGAAGTGAGTCGTCAGAAGGACCTGCGTATTGGCTACCTGCCGCAGGAGCTCATCGACGTCTGGGAGAGCTCGGTGCTCGACGAGGTCCTCAAGGGGGCCAGCTACGTCCTGGAGATCGAGCAACAGCTGCGAGCCCTCGAAGCCGAGATGGCAACCACGACCGGCGACGCCCACGACAAGGTCATGGAGGCCTACGGCGTTGCCCAGACGCAGTTCGAACAACTCGGTGGTTATCAACTCGAGCCCGAAGCCCGTCGGATCCTCGGCGGCCTTGGTTTCACGACCGCTGACATGGATCGTCCGCTGGCGGAGATGTCCGGTGGTTGGCAGATGCGAGCCTCGCTGGCACGACTGCTGCTGCAGAAGCTCGACATCATGGTTCTCGATGAGCCGACCAACCACCTCGATGTCGACTCCGTGCTCTGGCTCGAGGCGCAGCTCGCAGCGTGGCCAGGCGCCCTGCTGTTCGTATCGCACGATCGCGACTTCATCGACAACGTGGCCGAGCGAGTGATCGAGGTCGCCAGGACCACCACGACTGAGTACGTCGGCGGCTTCGCCGAATTTGTTGTGCTGCGCGAAGAACGTGTTCGCATGGCCGAGGCAGCCGCATCCAGCCAGGCTCGTAAAGTCGCGCACGTCGAGCAGTTCGTCGGGCGGTTCCGCTATACGGCATCGAAGGCCAAACAGGTGCAGAGCCGGATCAAGACGCTCGAGAAGCTCGAAAAGATCGAAGTTCCGCAGATCGAGGAACTCAAGCTCCAGTTCGCGTTCCCCGAGCCGAGGCGTTCGGCCCGCGTCGTGATCGAGATCGAAGACGCCGACATCGGCTACGGCGATGCGCCGGTGGTCTCGGGTGCCAATCTTGTCGTCGAACGAGGCGACAAGATCGCGCTGATCGGCCCGAACGGGGCAGGCAAGTCGACCGTGCTCAAGGCGATCCTCGGCGAGCTCACACCGACCAACGGTTCGGTGACGATCGGCTCGAATGTCGACGTGGCGTACTTCGCTCAGCACCAGGTCGACGCACTCGACATGGAAAAGACCGTGTACGGCGAGTTCCTGATGAAGGTCGGGGAGCAAACCAAGAACCGACAGCTGCGCACCGTCCTCGGTTCGTTCGGCTTCTCTGGCGACGCCGTCGACCGCAAAGTGGCCGATCTGTCCGGCGGTGAACGCACCCGTCTTGCACTTGCGGAAACCATGTGCAACCCGGTCAACCTGCTCATCCTCGACGAGCCGACCAACCACCTCGACATCCCCAGCTGTGATGTGTTGCAGGATGCTCTCCAGGCCTACCCAGGCACCGTGCTCCTGGTCAGCCACGATCGCTACTTGATTCGCAACACCGTTGATTCGCTCGTCGAGGTTCGCGACGGCAAGATCACACAACATCGCGATGTTGAAGAGCACGTGCTCACGCCATCGAGCGAGCGATCCTCAACGAGCTCTCGAATCGTTTCATCTACCCCGGTCGGAAAGCGCCCATCCGACCAGCGCAAGGCGGACAAGCGGGCCGAAGCCGAGGCTCGAAATGACAAGAGCCGCAGCACCCGTGATCGACGCAAGCTGGTCGAGCGACTCGAGCGCCAGGTCATGCGAGCTGAGGAAGTCGTGGTGGGGCTCGAAAAGCAGCTCGCCGATCCTGCGGTGTATGAGAACCAAGGCGAGATGAAGAAGCTTCTGGCTGCCTTCGATACAGCCAAGCAGAAGGCCGCTCAGCTGAACAGCGAGTGGGAATCCGCCGTCAACGATCTCGATTGACCCTGTTGCCCAGCCGGGCCGTTACTGATCGGGAACGGGCTCGATGAAACGAGTCGAGGCCCACACGATGCCGCTGAAGTCGGCGCCTGAGTTGTCGGGGCCCTCGTAGTTCACGCCCCACCAGATTCGACCGTTCTCGGCGACCTCGCAGCTGGTGTACGTGAGGTCGAGCTCGGAGAGTTCGGGGAAGGCCGTGATCGGTACCGAGGTCACACCGTCGACAGCGGAGGTGCTGGGAACGTTGCGGCCATTGAGGGTCGGCTCGTCGAAGGTGTCAGGAATGAGGGTGACTCGGTAGCGGACGTTCGGGTCGGGCAATTGACCAGCAGCGCAGCTGGTCTCGAACGTCTCAGCGACGGTGCTGGAGGAGGCGTCGTCGGGTTGCTCAGCGTCGCTCGTGTCGCCTGTGTCGCCTGAGGGCGTGGAGGTGGTTGAGGTCGACGCGTCGCCGCCCTGCTCGATGGCGAAGAAGATGAGACCGAGGACCGCGGCGACGGCGATGAATGAAACGAAGAAGATGGCGACTGGAGACTGGCGCGAGCGCTGGACCCGTTCGTCGACGATGACCGGGCCAACGGGGCCAGCGGGCTGCGACGGCATCGAGGTGGTCGGGGGTGGCATTGTTGGTGGCGGCCGCGATGGGGGCGATGTGGCCGGTGGCTGGGTTGCCTGTGGCGGGGCTGCCTGTGGCGGGGCTGGCGCTGACGGGGAGGGCGTGGTGGGTGTGGCCGCGGTTGGTGGCGGCTCGAGGGGTTTCGGCGAAGTGTCAGGCAACGCGGGGGGAGGCGGCGCAGAGGGTGCCGGCGCCCCTCGTGCTGGCTGCGGGCGCCCCGCCATGAACTCAGGGAGTGGCTGTTCGTCGATGTGGGGAAGGTTGTAGAGCTCGGTGTGGCTCGGGGCTGCCGCCTTCGGCGTCACGGCCGGTGGGGTCACAGCGGGAGCCGAATCGGCGGCTGTGGACGAGGGAGTGGACGAGGGCGTAGGTGATGGCGGAACCGGTTCGGCCACCACCGGGGTGGAGCCAGCAAGCGCTGCGGCACCGAGAGCCATGGCGTGCTTGGGGTGGGCGTCGTTCTTGATGGGGCGGTTCGTCGCTGCCGACAATCGTGCAGCAACAAGGGGAACTCGGGTGGATCCGCCAACCAGCAGGACCCGGTCGACCGCACTCATCTCGAGTCCGGTGGTCGAGACCGCAACGGCGAGCGTGTCGATGGTGCGGGCGATCGCAGGATCGATGAGTTGTTCGAATTCGCGTCTGGTGATGCGAACCGTTTCGTTGTAGCCAGGCAGCAGGACGGGCACCGTTGCGCTGACGTCCGAAGACAGGGCGTGCTTCGCTTCTCGGCACTCGGCTCGGAAGCGGGTCATTGCTGCCTGATTGGACGCATCCTCGGAATCGAAGCTGTCGAGATCCAGATCGAGGACGCCAATCACGTGAGTGAGAACGGCGAGGTCGAAATCGATCCCGCCGAGACGCTCGATGCCGCGTGGCTCGCCCAGCATCTCCCATCCGCTCGGGTCGGTCTCGGTCTTGCGAAGCACGACGGCGTCGAACGTTCCGCCGCCGAGGTCGTAGACGGCGATGATCTCGCCATCGCCCACCCGCTCCTGTGATGCGTAGTGGATCGCCGCGGCCTCTGGCTCCGAGATCAGGGTGTGAGGCGGCAGCGGGGAGTTGTTCAGCGTGTCCGACAGCAAGCCGAGCTTGTAGCTGCCCCAGTTCGCTGGGTGGCACACGACGAGGCGTTCGGGCGGCTCACCGAGTTGCTTCGTCGCGATGTCGACCAATGAAGTCGCGACCTCGATCATGAGATCGTTGGCGGCGACTGGCGTGCCGCTGAGGATGAGGGGCTGGGGGTCGCCGAAGCGTCGTTTGAACTCGCGAGCAACTCCTCCGGGATCGCTGATGGCACGCCGTTCGGCAGCCGAGCCGACGAGCACGTTGCCGTCGGCGTCGAGATGGACCACCGAAGGAATGACCGCCGCTGAGTGGTCGACCGACAGCATGCGAACGACCGAACCATCGTTGATGGCTGCTGCAGACGAAGTAGTGCCGAGATCGAGCCCGAGGGTGTAGCTCACTCTGCCCGCCAACCTGCGAGTCGTACGGCATTGCCGATGAGGCCGGCGTGGCTGTAAGCGACAGGCAGGTTGCCAAGACCGCGTCCACTTTCGGGATCGAACTCTTCAGACATCAGACCAGTATCACCGATCAGAGCGGTCAGCTGGGTGAACAACTCGTTGGCGTCGTCAGATCGCCCGATGAGCGCCAACGCATCGATGAGCCACGAGGTCATCAAATGGAAGCCGCCCTCGCGACCCGGAAGGCCGTCGTCTTCGAAATATCGGTACACGGTCGGCCCGTTTCGAAGTTCGGCATCGACGGTGGCCACGGTCGAGATGAAGCGTTCGTCGGTTGGCGGAAGCAGGCCGGAGAGGCCGATCATCAGAGTGGAGGCATCGAGATCGTCGCCACCGTAGGTCCCGGTGAACGCTCCGCGCCGTTCGTTCCAGCCGTTGGCGAGCACATCAGCGGCGATGTCATCCCTGAGCTGGTTCCATGCTGCAGGCGGGCGGTCGAGGAATCGTTCGGACAATGCGATCGCTCGGTCGACGGCGACCCAGCACATCACCTTCGAATAGACATGGTGGCGCGGAGCTCGTCGGATCTCCCAGATCGAGTGGTCGGCCTCTTGCCATCGATGAGACACCGCAAGCACCATCGCCTCGACCAGTCGCCAGTGGTCTGGCGTGATCTCGGCTCCCTCACGGGCGACCACGTGGACGAGATCGACGATCGCGCCGAAGCAGTCGAGGGATACCTGACCGTCTGCGGCGTTACCGACGCGAACGGGGCGGGATCCTGCGAACCCGGGAAGATCGGCGATCTCGCCCTCTGGCGGCAGGTGTCTGCCGGTCACGTTGTAAAGCGGCGCCAAGCGCTCGGGATCGGTCCGAGTTTCGAGGAGGCTGAGGACCCAATCGAGAAACGCCAATGCCTCGTCGTTCGAGCCGATGCTGGCCAGAGCGGATGCAGACATGGCGGCATCTCGAAGCCAACAGTACCGGTAGTCCCAGTTGCGGGTCCCGCCAAGGTGTTGGGGCAACGACGTGGTTGCGCCCGAAACAATGGCTCCGGTCGGACCATGGCAGAGGCCCTTCAACGTGAGGGCGCTGCGAGCGACGAGGTCGCGTTGTTGGATCGGTAGATCAAGCGTTGCCGCCCAGTCCTTCCAAAACCGTTGTGTCTCGGAGCGGCGATCGTCTTCCGAGCGTTTCGACGCCGTGAGGTCGTTGCGCCCGCATCGCAGTTCGAGAACGACGGGATCGGCCCCACTGGCATCGAGGTCGACGGTGCCCCGAGCCGTCTGGTGGACGCCCTCGCTCTCGATGGTCCAGGTGACTGCAGGAGCGCGAAGTGTCATCCGGTCGACGGTTCCCGTGACCTCGACACCGTCAGCGGTTGCGCGGAGCTGCGTGGGGACGCGGCCGAAGTCGAGCCTCGGAGCGAACTCGATCACCGCAGACCCCGAGCCCTCGAGGACGCGCACGAGGTCGGACTCACCGGCCAGATCGGTGGCTCGCCCATTGGAGACGTCGAGGTAGTCGATCACGCGCATGGAGGGAAACGACGTGGCCAGCACGAGCGAATCGCCGACATACGACTGTCCGACCGCGGCGGAACCATCGGCGGGGCGGATCGAGAAATGCCCCGCCGATGGGCCGCCCAACAGTTCAGAGAACACGGCGGCCGAATCGATGCGGGGGGCGCACATCCACGTGACTCGAGCATCGGGGGTGACGATCGCAGCCGTTCGAAGATCGGAGAGCATCGAGTGATCTTCGATCGGGGTCAGGCCCGAACCTCGGAGCCACTCGGACCTGAGCTCAGCGAGAAGCGCAAGAATCTTGGCCACCGTGTCGGTGTCCTTCACTCGGAAGCCAGCGGCGGTCTGTCCGGCGCCGACCTTCACCGCAACGTCTGGCCCAGTGAGGGTGTTGAAGGCGTCTTCGTCGGTTGCGTCGTCACCGAAGAAGATCACCGCTGAAGCACCGACCTGGGCACGGAGAATCCCGAGGGCGGTGCCCTTGTGCGTCTGGACCACCGACATTTCCAAGATGTGGTGACCAGTCCTGGTGTAGACACCGTCCCAACTCGCTGGGCCTCTGACGAGTTCATCGCGTGCTTGGGTGGCCTGATCTTCGCTGAGGGTGCGGAGGTGGAACGTGACGCCGGTCGGCTTCTCTTCGACAAGCGCGTCGTATTTCATGCCGAGTGTGTGGACGGCCCGAGCGAGGCGCTCGCGCAGTTCGGTCACCTCGGGTGCGAGCTTGGAGGCGAATCCGAGATCGAATTCGCTGCCATGCGAGCCGACCAGGCGGATCTCCTCTGGGAAGCGGGAAAGCGCTGCGAGGTCCCGCAGGCTGCGTCCGGAGATCGCTGCGACGTGGGTGTTCGCGAGCTCGGCCAGCGACCGCATGGCGGCGACGGCATCTCGATTGGCGACGGCCGCCATTGGGTCATCAACGAGGGGAGCGATCGTCCCGTCGTAGTCGGAGGCCACCAGCAGTGTCGGAACACGGGCCAGTTGCCGGATCTTCTCCCCGAGATCCCCCAAGCTGTCGCTCGTCATAGCGAGCCAAGCTAGCGCGCTGATGCAGCGAGAGAGACCCAACCGTCGCCTACCGTGTTTGCAACATGAACGAACGCCAGCCCCCAGCCGATCAGCCGACCAACGTCCCTTGGGGGCCGCCGCCCGCAGTTCCGCCGACACTGTTGCCGCAACAGCCATACGCCGACCCGTTCGCTGGCATGTCTGGTGCACCAGCGCCAGCACCGCCGAAGCGGCGTCGTGAAGGGCTCTGGGTCGCACTGGCCGCTGTGATCGGAGCAGCTGCGGTGATCGGTGGCATCGCCTGGTACTTCCAACGAGACACCGTCGAATCGGCCGATGCGGGACGAGATCTGACGACCAGAACGACCGAAGTCGCTCCGGATGAAGAGAGCGTCACGCCCCCATCGACGACCGATGAAGAAGCAGTCGATGATCCGCCGGTGAGCGGTGCCAACGTCGTCTGCCCTGAGGGAACTCGCCAAGAGGTGTGCGATGCAGCCCGTTTCGTCGAGGATTTCCGGGGACGGCCGTTCCAGACCTTCCCGGTCGTCGAGTTTGCTGACGAGGGAGAGTTCCAGCAGCGTTTGCTTGACGATGTCGAGCAGGAAGACATCGACGACACCGAGGTGCAGGGCGAGATCCTGGGCTCGCTCGGATTGATCGAGCCTGGGGTCGACCTGGTCGATGTCACCATCAAGAGCCTCGAGGTCGGGGTGGTCGGATTTTACGATCCGATCTCGAAGGAACTGGTGATCCGAGGAGCCGAGGTCAATGCGTTCGTCGAGTTGATCATCGTGCACGAACTCGTCCACGCCCATGACGACCAGTGGCTCGATCTCGACCGCCCCGAGATCGAAGATGCCGACGACGAGTCGTTCGTCGGGTTCCTGGCTGTGGTCGAGGGCAACGCAAGTCGAGTCGAGGAAGCATGGCGTGCACAGTTGACAGCCGAGAAGGAAGCAGAGCTGTCGAGCCTGGAGTTCTCGTTCTATGGGCCCGACGAGATCGCCATCATCCAACAGATTCCCAGCTTTGTGCTCGAGACGCAGTTCTTCCCGTACGAGGACGGACCGCCGCTCGTTCGAGCCATCGCAGATGCTGCCGGCGGAGGAGAGGCAGGCGAGCGAGCGGTTGACGAGGCCATCCTGGAGCCGCCCGCAACCAGTGAGCAGGCGCTGCATCCCGAACAGTTCCTCGGCGGTGAGGTCGCTCCGACGGTGCCGGCCCCTGCCGCGTCCGGTGAGATCATCGACGAAGGGGTGATCGGCGAGCTGGTGTTCGACATCTGGTTCGGCGACCGTGTCGGTGACGGCTGGAACGGCGATCGCTATGTCAGCTTCGAGCGCGGCGGCCAAACATGCACGGTGATTCATGTCGCTGCGGATTCAGGCGACGATCTCGATGAGTTCTTTGACGCTGCCGCCGACTGGGTTGGCGACGCCGAGGACGACGATTTCCGTCGGTCCGATCAATCCTCGGTTGACGGCATCGACGTTGTGATCATCGAGGGGTGCCGGTGATTGGGAGCTTCTCGAGGCCACGAAGCACCATCCGCTGACGGAAGGGCCGGTCGCCGGCAGCTTCGATCGAGGAGAATCGGCGGATGAGTCCGCTGAAGGCCTCTTGTGCTTCGACCCGTGC
>RCMY010004065.1_pt1 | contig 12770 bp, 8 predicted proteins | sample 2041341 | NCBI WGS metagenome assembly RCMY01 (sample SAMN09708234, study PRJNA481090) | Marine sediment metagenome, whole genome shotgun sequencing project. | reverse complement strand
GCCATCAGCGGTTTCGATATGGCGGGTGAGCGTGCCGGTAAAAAGCCGTGTGTGATGGGTGGCGGTGTCGCGCAGATAATGGCCCAGCCATGCGGCTTGTTCATGTCCGAGCGCGCTTAGCTTGTCATAGCTCAACTCGTCCTTGGCACCGGAATTTGCCTGACCGTGGCGGATAAGGGTGATGTGGGACATAAGCAGCGCTTTCCTTGGGTTGTGTAGTGATAGGCCAGCAGCGCACAGGTGAAAAGCGCGATGGCGTGTTTTGTGTCGAGGCGGCGCAGAGGTGCCCATCTCAAACGGGCCTTGGCGCAAAACTGGGGCAGGGTGTCGGGATTGGGACTCCTGTAACTTGGACAAAATCGCTATCAATTAGAGACCTACTGGAGGAGTGCGACCAATGACCGGCAAAATCACATTTACGCTCGACGGTGAAACTGTTGAAGCGCAGAGCGGTTTGACGATCTGGGAAGTGGCCAATGGCCGCGGCCTGATCATCCCGCATTTGTGTCACAAACCGGCACCGGGGTATCGCCCTGACGGCAACTGCCGCGCCTGTATGGTCGAGATTGAAGGCGAACGGGTATTGGCCGCGTCCTGTATCCGCGAACCCTCCGAAGGCATGGTTGTGGTGACCAACAATGCGCGGGCGAAGAGTGCGCGCAAGATGGTGGTTGAACTGTTGATGGCAGATCAGCCGGAGCAGGACGTGAGCCACGACAAATCCAGCCATATGTGGGATATGTTTGCATTGAACGGCGTCAGCGAGAGCCGTTTTCCGAAATTGGCAGAAGGGCGCATTCCGCTGCTTGATGACAGCCACGTGGCGATGTCGGTGAATTTGGACGCCTGTATTTCTTGCGGGCTCTGTGTGCGGGCCTGTCGCGAAGTGCAGGTGAACGACGTGATTGGCATGTCAGGCCGTGGCCATGACAGCTATCCGACTTTCGACATGGCCGACCCGATGGGGGATTCAACCTGTGTGGCCTGCGGCGAATGTGTGCAGGCCTGTCCGACAGGCGCGTTGATGCCCTCCACTGTGATGGATGAAAATCAGGTTGGTGACAGCGCCGATTTCGATAGCGAAGTTGAGAGCATCTGCCCGTTCTGTGGCGTCGGTTGCCAGATTTCGCTGAAGGTCAAAGACAACAAGGTTAAATATGTCGAGGGCATAAATGGCCCCGCCAATGAAGGGCGTTTGTGTGTTAAGGGGCGGTTTGGCTTTGACTATATCCACCACGCGCACCGCCTGACCAAACCACTGATCCGGCGCGACGATGCACCCGCCAAAGGGCTTAATGTCGATCCGGGCAATTGGCAGACGCATTTTCGCGAAGCCTCATGGGATGAGGCGCTTGATTTCGCGGCCAAGGGTCTGAAAGACATTGGCGGCACCGGTGTGGCGGGCTTTGGGTCGGCCAAATGTACCAACGAAGAAGCCTATCTGTTTCAAAAGATAATCCGTCAGGGGTTTGGTCACAACAACGTCGATCACTGTACGCGGCTGTGCCATGCGTCATCGGTGGCGGCGTTGATGGAGAACGTCGGTTCGGCAGCAGTAACCGCGACGTTCAACGAGATCGAAAACGCGGATGTTGCGATTGCGATTGGCTGTAACCCGATTGAGAACCACCCTGTCGCGGCAACCTATTTCAAACAGTTCACCAAGCGCGGCGGCAAGCTGATTGTGATGGACCCGCGTGGGCAGGCGCTCAAGCGCTTCTCCTCCCATATGTTGCAATTCCGGCCCGGCACGGATGTGTCGATGCTGAACGCGATCATGCATGTGATTGTCGAAGAAGAGCTTTACGACAAACAGTATATCGAGGCCTACACAGAGAACTGGGAAGCCGAGAAAGAGCACCTCAAGGATTTTACGCCCGAGAAAATGGCACCTGTTTGCGGCATTGATGCAGAGACCCTGCGCGATGTGGCGCGGACCTTTGCAGGGGCCAAAGCCGGGATGATTTTCTGGGGGATGGGCATTTCACAGCACATTCACGGAACAGACAATTCGCGTTGCCTGATTTCACTGGCTTTGATGACCGGTCAAGTGGGTCGTCCCGGTGCGGGCCTGCATCCGCTACGCGGGCAAAACAACGTGCAAGGGGCCTCGGACGCGGGGCTGATCCCGATGTTCCTGCCAGATTATCAGTCGGTGATGAACGACGGTGTGCGCTCGGCCTTTACCGAAGTCTGGGGCAGCGAAGATTTCTCGGCCGAAAAGGGCCTTACCGTGACCGAGATCATGGATGCGGTGCATGACGGCAAGATCCATGGCATGTATATTCTGGGTGAAAACCCGGCGATGTCGGACCCGGATGTAGAGCATGCGCGTGAAGCTTTGGCCAAACTGGATCATTTGGTGGTGCAGGATATTTTCATCACCGAGACGGCGAATTATGCCGATGTGATTCTGCCTGCGAGCGCCTTTGCGGAAAAGTCGGGGACAGTGACCAATACCAACCGTCAGGTGCAGATGGGCCGCGTGGCGGTGCCACCGCCCGGGGACGCGCGCGAAGACTGGTGGATCGAAGTGGAATTGGCCAAGCGGCTGGGATTGGGGTGGACGTATACGCATCCATCCGAAGTTTTTGCCGAGATGAAGTTGAACATGAAGTCGTTCAATAACATTACATGGGAACGGCTGGAGCGGGAAAATGCGGTGACGTATCCATCGCTTAGCCCCGAAGATCCCGGGCAGGCGATTGTGTTTGCCGATGGATTCCCGCGCCCAGACGGGCGCGCGCGGTTCACGCCTGCGTCAATCATTGCGCCGGATGATGTGCCGGACGCCGAATACCCGATGATCCTGACCACGGGTCGTCAATTGGAGCATTGGCACACTGGTTCGATGACGCGGCGCGCGACTGTTTTGGATGGTTTGGAGCCAGAGGCGAACTGTTCATTGCATCCCTCAACGCTGCGCAAATTGGGTATTGTACCGGGCGATCACGTGCGCTTGACCACCAAACGTGGTTCGATCGAGATCATGGCGCGCGAAGACCGTGCGGTATCGCCGGATATGGTGTTCCTGCCGTTTGCCTTTGTGGAAGCGGCGGCGAACATCCTGACCAATCCGGCGGTTGATCCCTATGGCAAGATCCCCGAGTTCAAGTTTTCGGCAGTGAAAGTGGAAGCGGCGACAACTGCGATTGCGGCGGAGTGATCTGAATGTGTGCCTAAGGGCGCATTTGATTTTGCTGATGAGGGGCTAGCCCCTCAAACTCCCCAGAGGTTAATTGGCAAGATGAAGAGGAGGCCCGGCATTGAAGGTTGATCGTGAACGGTTCCTGGCAGATTTGCATCACCTGCGAGGATTTGGGGCATCTGGCGTCGGTAAGGGCGTTGTGCGTCCGGCGTTTAGTGATGCGGACATTGCCGCGCGGCGATGGTTGGCTGAGCGGTTTGAGCAGGCGGGGCTGCGCGTCGCAGTTGATGCGATGGGCAACCTGTTTGGTTTGGCTGAGGGGCCGTCCCTGTTGATGGGATCACATTCGGATAGTCAGCCGGAGGGCGGATGGCTCGACGGGGCGCTGGGCGTGATTGCAGCCTTGGAAGTGGCAAGGGCCAGTCGGGAGGATGGTGGTCCAGCGATTTCAGTGGTGTCTTTTCAAGATGAAGAGGGGCGCTTTGGTGGGCTTACCGGCTCGTCGGTGTGGAGCGGATATACACCGTTGGCTGATGTTGATGCGGTTGAGGATTATGATAGCATTCCGTTGCACGAAGCACGCAAAGCCATCAATGATATAGTCACGGGTGATGTGGACCCAGCGCAGTTTACCGGTTTTGTTGAGATGCATATCGAGCAAGGTTTGACGCTGCATGCGGCGGGCGAGCAGATTGGTGTTGTCAGCGAAATCGTCGGCACGCGCGAGATACCGATTACCTTTGTAGGGCAGCAAAACCACGCGGGCACCACGCAGATGCACCTGCGGCGCGATGCGTTTCAGGGGGTGTCGGCGTTTAATGCGCTGCTGAACGAGCGGCTGCGCAATGTGGTGGCACCAACAACGGTCTGGACGATTGGGCATGTGACGTTGCATCCGAATGCGTCGTCGATTGTGCCGGGCAAAGCCTCGTTTTCAATGCAGTGGCGGGACGGGGATGCGCAGCGGTTGCGACAGATGGAGCAGATCGTGCGCGAGACGGCGCAGGAGGTTGCGCGGGCGGCTGGGCTGGCTGTTGAATTTGGGTCGATGTGGCAGTTGGAACCGGTGGTAATGGATGCGCGGTTGCGCCAAGCGCTTGAGCAGGGAGCACAGGCCGTTGCACCCGGTAAGTGGCGCAAGATGCCGTCGGGTGCGTTGCATGATGCCACCAATGTGTCGCGTTTGATGCCGGTGGCGATGCTTTTTGTGCCCTCAATCGGCGGGATAAGCCATGCGTTTGAGGAAGACACCGATGAGGCTGATCTGGTCGCAGGTGTGCAGGTATTGGCCCATGCGGCAGGACAGCTTGCCTAGCCCCAGGTGACATCCCCCAGAAAGATGTAACCGGCACCATAGATTGTCTTGATCAGCTGCGGGTTTTTCGGATCCTCGCGCAGTTTGGTGCGCAGGCGCGAGATACGGACATCCATGGCGCGATCAAAGCTTTCCGAGGCAGCCCCGCCAAGGCTTTCCTGCATCTGTGTGCGGCTGATCAGGCGTTTGGGGCTTTCCAGAAACAGGCGCAAGACTTCGCTTTCGGCGTGGGAAAAGGCGACTTCGGTGCCGGTTTTGTCTGTCAGAACGTAGCGGTCGAAATGCGCCTGCCAGCCGGCGAAATGCGCGGTATCTTTGCCGCTTGTGGCGGTTTTTGGGCTGCGCAGGCGGGCGCGGATGCGGGCGACAACTTCGGCGGGATCAAACGGTTTGATGATGTAGTCGTCAGCGCCAAGTTCAAGCCCTGTCACGCGGTCCTGCACCTGCGCACGCCCCGAGATGATGATAACCACTGCGCCCAGTTCGAGGGCCAGACGGTGCACAAGCGTGAGCCCGTCGGTGTCGGGCAAGCTGAGGTCCACAAGGCAGACGTCCGGCGTGCGTTTGGCCAATGCGGCTTCAAAGGCGCGGGCGCGACCAAAGCTGAGGGTGTCGAACCCGGCCTCTTCGAGCGCATCGGCCAGTAGCGTGCGGATTTCCGGTTCGTCGTCCAGAATGGTGACCAGCGGGCGGGTCATTGGGCGGCCACACGCGGCGGGGTGATGAGCGCCTCAAGATCGGATGCGCTGAAGGGTTTGCGCAAGACAGGTGCGCGTTGTTGGCCTTCACGGAACAGGGCGTGATCCGGCGGCAGGGAAGTCATCAGCAAGAGCGGGACGTGGCCGTCGGTGCGCCGTGCGAGATCAAGGCCTGTCGCCTCACCCATCAGTTGAATGTCGGTCAGAATTACGGCGATATCAGGCAGGTCAGCCAGCAATGCCGTTGCCTCATCCGCGCTGGTGGCTTCGATCACGGAATGGCCGAAATCCATCAACATGTCGCGCACATTGGCGCGAATATCCTCGTCGTCTTCGACCAGCAGGACAAGGCCGGTGGATGCGGGCAGGGCCACGCGATACGGAAGGCGCAAGATGACAAAGGCACCACCATCAGGACCGTTGCGCAGCCGTAAATCGCCACCTGCGGATTTGGTCAGATCATAGACCATCGACAGGCCCAGACCACTGCCTTCGCTGCCTTTGGTAGTAAAGAACGGGTCGATCCCGCGCTCCAATGCTGTGGCGGAGAAACCGGGGCCGTCGTCCTGCAACGTCCATTCTATCCATGTGTCATTCACCACCTGTTGGGTCAGCGTGATATGGCCCGTTGCCCCGCACGCATCGCGGGCGTTGAATATCAGGTTCAACAGGCTGTCGGTCAGGCGGCCTTTGTCCAGCAACACGGCGTGGTCGGGGCCAAGATTTCGGGTCAGAAGCGTGATGCCCGCTGGCAGGCTAGGATTGGCCACCGTCATCAGATCGTCCAGCAGGCCAGCGGGATCGGTTGCCGTTGGGCGCAGGGCGCGGGGACCGGTCACATCAGCGATGGAGCTGAGCAAGGCACCGCCACGACGGGCGGCGGCAAGCGTGCCTTCGACCAGTTCGCGCATATCGGCGGGCAGATCGGAGCGGCGGCCAAGGCGCGATTGCATCCCGAGAATGATTGTCAGCAGGTTGGAAAAATCATGGGCGAGGCCAGAGATCATCTGGGCGGCCAACTCGCGTTTGCGGGTCTGTTGCAGGGCCTCGCGGGTCTGGGTTTCTTCGGTGATGTCCATGGACAGGATATAAGCCCCGCCAATGGTATCGGGGGTAAAGGCCACGCGGATGCGCCGCGCGCTTGGGTCGTCCGTGAATTCCAGCACTGAAGCAGCGCCGTTGAAGGCCTGCTGCAAGGATGGTTCAATCCGGCCATAGGCGGAAGGACCAAGCGCACCCCTGATTTCCAGCCCGACGATATTGTCGGGCCGTCCGGGGATCACGCTGGACAGCCGGCGGTTGGAAAAGGTGTATCGCCCTGCTGCGTTCACATGGGCAATATGAGCGGGCATCATTTCGGTTGTGAGACGCGTGCGGGCCTCTGATGCGGTCAACTGGCGTTTGGTTTCTTCCAATGTGGTGATCATCGCGGCCCGTTCGCGATTTGTCGCGGCCAGTTGTTCGGTATGGGCCAGCACCTGATCGGACAATGCATCCGAGCGGGCGCGCAGCAGGGCCTCGTGTTGTTTGGTTGCCGTAATGTCGGTGTAGACCGTGACCCAGCCGCCTTGCGGCAACGGCGATCCTTCGACGCTGATGGTGCGGCCATTGGCGCGGGTGCGTTCCATGTAATGGGGTTGAAAGGCGCGGGCCTGTTCCACCCGTTCGGTGACAAAGGCGTCCACATCGCTGACCGTTCCGTATTCGCCGCGTGTGGCGAGATGGCGGATGGTGTCCTCGAAGGTGGCACCGGGAGTTACAAGAGCATCGGGCAGGTTGAAAATCTGTTGGAACGGCGCGTTGCAGACCACAAGGTTTAGGTCTGAATCATAGATCGACAGGGCCTGTGCAATCAGGTTCAGTCCTGCGCTGGTCATCGCCTTGGCCTGTTCATCGGTGATCTGCATGGGTCCTCCGCCCTATCGCTAGCACCTTGCAGGGGTTTCGGCCAAGGGCGAAGCGCGCAAAAACAGGTGTTGTTACAATTCGTTAGAATTGAGAAAACTTCAGGAAAAAGTTGACGTTCACCTTAATCACAGCATCCTTGGCGGATGTGAGAATCGCATCAAGCGATCAGGCCTGCTTTGATCCTGGCAGGTAAGGGAGGAATAACTTTGGCCACGCCACTGACGCGCGCCGACGGACCGCAATCGGTCCCGGCGCTTTTGCACCGTAACGCCACCAAGTTTGCGAACGCGCCTGCGTACCGCGAAAAGGAATATGGCATCTGGCAAAGCTGGACCTGGTCGCAGACCCGCGACGAGGTTGAGGCGCTGGCGCTGGGGCTGATGGAGATGGGTCTTAATGAGGGTGATTTTGTCGCCGTTATCGGGCGCAACCGACCCTATCTGTATTGGGCAATGATGGCCGCAGAGATGTGTGGCGCCGTGCCCGTACCGCTTTATCAGGACGCGAATGCCGAAGAGATGGCCTATGTGATGGGTCATTGCGGTGCGCGCTTTGCCATTGTCGGTGATCAGGAGCAGGTTGACAAGATTTTCGAAGTGCAGGAGGGCCTGACGGAATTCGAGCAGATGATCTATCTCGATCCGCGTGGCCTTCGCAAATACGACCACACAGCGTTAAAGCAGTATTCGGCTGTGCAGGAGTTGGGGCGCGAGACCCGCGACAAGAACATCAAAGCACTGGAAGCACGGCAAGCCAAGCTGGATTATGACAGTATCGGCGTAATGCTTTATACATCCGGCACGACGGGCAAGCCCAAGGGCGTGGTGCTGTCCAACCGCAATGTGATCGAGACGGCGAAATCTTCGTCTGAGTTTGACGATTTGCGCCAGACGGATGAAATTCTTGCATATCTGCCAATGGCTTGGGTTGGCGATTTCATCTTTTCCGTAGGTCAGGCGCTTTGGACGGGGTTCTGTACGAATTGCCCCGAAAGTGCCGAAACCATGCATGTGGACCTGCGCGAAATCGGGCCTACTTATTATTTCGCGCCGCCACGGGTATTTGAAACGCAATTGACCAGCGTGATGATCCGAATGGAAGACGCAAGCCGTATGAAGAAGTGGCTGTTTGACACTTTCATGGCGCATGCGCGCAAGGTCGGACCGGCAATACTGGACGGCAAAGAGGTCAGCCAGTGGGACCGGTTCAAATACAAGCTGGGCGAGGCGTTTATCTATGGCCCTTTGAAAAACACGCTGGGCTTTAGCCGCGTGCGTGTGGGCTATACCGCTGGGGAAGCGATCGGGCCGGAAATCTTTGATTTCTATCGGTCTTTGGGGATTAATCTTAAGCAACTTTATGGCCAGACCGAAGCGACTGTGTTCATCACGGCGCAGCCGGACGGCGAAGTGCGTTCGGATACTGTGGGCGTGACCTGCCCTGGAGTGGAGCTGCGAATTGCCGAGAATGGCGAGGTGTTTTACCGCTCTCCGGGTGTTTTTGTGGAGTATTACAAGAACCCTGAAAGCACGGCGGACACCAAAGACGCTGAGGGTTGGGTTGCCACGGGCGACGCTGGTTTCATTGAGGAAAGCACCGGGCATCTGCGGATCATTGATCGGGCCAAGGATGTGGGAAAGATGGCTGATGGTGCGCTGTTTGCGCCTAAGTATGTTGAGAACAAGCTGAAGTTCTTTCCCAACATTCTGGAGACAGTTGTTTTTGGCAACGGGCGCAAGGAATGCACCGCGTTTATCAACATCGACCTGACGGCGGTGGGCAACTGGGCAGAGCGCAACAACATCGGCTATGCGTCTTATCAGGAACTCGCGCGCCATACGCAGGTGATGGATACGATCCAGAGCCACGTTGAAGAGGTGAATGTCTCTGTTGCGCAAGATGATATGTTGTCGGGCTGTCAGATCCACCGGTTTGTCGTGTTGCACAAAGAATTGGACGCGGATGATGGTGAACTGACGCGGACACGCAAGGTGCGCCGCCGGATCATCGAAGAAAAATATGCCGATATCATTAACGCGCTGTACGACGGGTCGAAATCGGTGAGCACCGAGACGGAAGTGACCTATGAGGACGGGCGCAAGGGGTCGATCAAAGCGACGCTGGAAGTGCGCGATGCGCGCGTGATGCCAGTGGCGGCACGGATGGCGGCGCAATGATCGTGTCAGAGATGCGTCACGATTGCATGCGGTACGCGTCTGCGACGACGTCCCGCCCGCCATCCCGTAAGGGCATAGCAGCCAAGGGTAGCGCGTGTCGTAAAACGACCCTCCCCTCTCATCGCTGTAATCAGCGACTGTCGGGCAATGGAGTGGGATTTGGAACCATTTGGAAACGGGGTGTCGCGTGAAAGATACTGCTGACAGTTACGTCACCGCGGACGGGCGCACCATTGGGCCTGTTGTGATGGAGATGAAGAATATTACCCTGCGATTTGGCGGGGTCGAGGCGATCAAGGATATTTCGTTCGATATCCGCGAGGGGGAAATTCGCGCGATTATCGGGCCGAACGGGGCAGGCAAATCGTCGATGTTGAACGTGATCTCGGGGTTTTATGTCCCGCAGGAGGGCGAGGTCTGGTTTCAAGGCAGCCGCCGTCCGCCGATGAAGCCGTTTCAGGTGGCCCAGCAGGGGATTGCGCGGACGTTTCAGAACATTGCTTTGTTTGAGGGCATGACCGTTTTGGACAACGTGATGACGGGACGGTTGACCCATATGAAAACCGGGTTGTTTGCGCAGGCGCTTTGGAAGGGCCGCGCGGAGGCCGAGGAGATTGCCAACCGAGAAGTTGCTGAAAAGATTATTGATTTTCTGGAAATTCAGGCCATTCGCAAGACGCCCGTGGCGCGCTTGCCGTATGGTTTGAAAAAGCGCGTGGAATTGGCGCGCGCGCTGGCGGCGGAGCCGTCGATCCTGTTGTTGGACGAGCCGATGGCGGGGATGAACGTCGAGGAAAAAGAGGACATGAGCCGCTTTATTCTGGATGTGAACGACGAATTTGGCACCACGATTGCGCTGATTGAGCATGATATGGGTGTGGTGATGGACCTGTCTGATCGGGTTGTCGTGATGGATTACGGCAAGAAAATTGGCGATGGCACGCCGTCCGAGGTGCGCGGCAATCAGGATGTGATTGATGCATATCTGGGGGTGGCGCATGACTGATCTTAACGACACGTTAAAAGTCACACCGCGTACACAGAACGTACACCGCGCGTACCGCACCGGAAAACTTGAAGGAAGCCTGTCATGAATGAACAACTGGCTTTTACGATTGAGGTCTTTGCCAACGGGCTGATGGCGGGGGTGCTTTATGCGCTGGTCGCGCTTGGGTTCGTGCTGATCTACAAGGCGTCGGGGATTTTTAATTATGCCCAAGGGGTGATGGCGCTGTTTGCGGCGATGACCTTGGTCGGCATTCAGAACGGGCAGGTGCCGTTTGCGCATTTGATCAATGCGATTTTCGGGACGGACGTGCATAACTTTGGCTGGTCGGTGCATAGCTTTGTTGCGATTGCATTAACGGTTGTGGTGATGATCGCGCTGGCATGGGCAGTGCAACGCTTTGTGTTCAGACATCTGGTTGGCCAAGAGCCGATCATCCTGTTCATGGCGACCATTGGTCTGGCGTATTTCCTTGAAGGGGTGGCGGACCTGATGTGGGGGTCCGAATTGAAGGCGTTGAATGTTTGTGCGGCCGATGGCGTGTGTCTGCCGCAGGGCATGAACGTCTGGCTGGAAAGCACAACCTTTGAGGCGGTCGGCTATGGGTTCTTTATTGATAACCTTGATATTGTGGCGTCGATTGTCGCGGCGTTCCTTGTGGTCGGGTTGGTGATGTTTGCGCAATATACCAAGCAGGGCCGCGCGATGCGGGCTGTGGCGGATGACCATCAGGCGGCATTGTCGGTTGGTGTGTCGCTTAACTTTATCTGGGTGTTGGTCTGGTCGCTGGCGGGGTTTGTCGCGCTTGTGGCGGGGATCATGTGGGGTGCGAAATCCGGTGTGCAGTTTTCGCTGTCGTTGATTGCGTTGAAAGCGCTGCCCGTGCTGATGCTGGGCGGATTTACCTCCATTCCGGGGGCCATCGTGGGTGGTTTGATCATCGGTGTGGGTGAGAAGCTGTTCGAATTCCTGATTGGTGCGCCGTTCCTTGGTGGGGCCACTGAGAACTGGTTTGCCTATATGCTGGCGTTGTTGTTCCTGGTGTTCCGTCCGCAAGGTTTGTTCGGGGAGAAGATCATTGAGCGGGTTTAGGTTTGTGATGCCGGACCGGGGCCAGCCCCGGACCCCGGAGGTTATTTGGCAAGATGAAACAGGGGACTGCAGCTAATGTTCTACCGTGAAGCAGGCGATTTCAGCACGACATATGCTGACGACCAACAGACCTTTCCGATCAAGTTTGACCGGTATCGCTATTACGTTGTGCTGTTCATCGCGATTGTTGTGGTGCCGTTTGTCATCAATGACTATTGGGTCAACTCCTTGTTGTTGCCGTTTCTGATCTACGCGATTGCGGCGATCGGGTTGAATATTCTGGTCGGCTATTGCGGGCAGGTCAGCCTTGGCACCGGCGGGTTTATGGCGGGGGGGGCGTATAGCTGTTACAAGTTTATGACCGGCGTGGACATCTGGTGGGGCGGTGAATTGCTGTTCCGGCTGCCGGAGTTCAACATCTTTCTCAGCGTGGTTATGGGCGGGGTGATGACCGCGATTGTGGGTGTGTTGTTTGGCCTGCCGTCGTTGCGGATCAAGGGGTTCTATCTGGCGGTGGCGACATTGGCCGCGCAGTTCTTTCTGGTGTGGCTGTTTAACCGCGTGGCGTGGTTTTATAACTATTCGGCCTCCGGTCAGATTTCTGCACCGGAGAGGGAGATGTTTGGCATCCTGATCACCGGACCGTCAACCGCGCCTTGGGCCGCCTATCTGTTCTGTCTGTTCTTCACGATCATCAGCGCAGTGATTGCACGCAACATGACGCGGGGCGCGTCAGGGCGCAGATGGATGGCGATCCGCGATATGGATATTGCCGCCGAGATCATCGGGGTGAACCCGCTGAAGGCCAAGTTGACGGCGTTTGCGGTGTCCTCGTTCTTTATAGGTATCTCCGGCGCACTGTTCTTTTCGGTCTATCTGGGCGCTGTGGAAGTGGGCGAGGCGTTTGGGATTACCAAGTCGTTTCTGGTGCTGTTCATGATTATTATCGGCGGGCTGGGGAGCATCTTTGGCTCCTTTGCGGGGGCGGCGTTCCTTGTGCTGTTGCCTGTGGCCTTGAAGGTTGTCGGCGTCGATTGGCTGGGTTGGCCCACGGATATCGTGGCGCATTTGCAGTTGGTGATTGTGGGCGGGTTGATCATTGTGTTCCTGATCGCCGAGCCGCACGGCATTGCGCAGCTGTGGCGGGTGGCCAAAGAGAAATTGAGATTGTGGCCTTTCCCACACTAGGGGGGCCATGGGAAGAAGGTGGGTTTCACCCACCCTACGAAATCGGATCAAATCCAAGGGAGGAAACACCGATGAAATATAAACTAGGAACTATGGCTGTGGCCGCGATGATGGCGGCAGCACCTGCGATGGCAGACCTTGTCTTTCCATCACTGAGCTACCGGACTGGCCCTTATGCTGCGGGCGGAATTCCGTTTGCTGATGGCTATGCGGATTACTTCACCATGCTGAACGCCCG